>Ga0180009_10000397_pt1 | contig 61848 bp, 53 predicted proteins | sample OS_PC_MetaG_FD_123537 | JGI IMG/M metagenome (GOLD analysis project Ga0180009, IMG submission 123537) | Groundwater microbial communities from the Aspo Hard Rock Laboratory (HRL) deep subsurface site, Sweden - OS_PC_MetaG | ecosystem: Environmental > Aquatic > Deep subsurface > Groundwater... | reverse complement strand
GGGCAGCCCCAACATAAAAGCGGTTTAATTTCTGACTGAATATAATATAACAACACGCTGACATCAAATGGTTTAAAAAAAGAGACTGTGAAAGCAGTCTCTTTTGTGTTTCGTGGGCCCACCAGGACTTGAACCTGGGACCTACTGATTATGAGTCAGTTGCTCTAACCAACTGAGCTATAGGCCCGGAATTTGCATTTTTTAACACGAAAAATGCATCCTATCTTTTGATTTGAAGCAGCAAAGTTACATATTTGTATGTTATTTCAGCAATAAAAATTAATCCAATTTAACATGGCTAATTTTCAGCCCATCAGGAATATTATTTTCGACTTTGGAGGTGTAGTGCTCGACATCGATCCCATTCAAACCTTGAATGAACTCAAAAAGCTTGGTTTTGAAGATGATGAACTACTGGAAGACCCGGCTTTTAAAGAAGGTATCATGAATAAATTTGAGCGCGGCATTCTTACTCCGGAAACTTTTAGAAAGAAAGTGCGCGATTTTTTGGGCATTGATGCCTGTGATCAGGAAATTGATGACGCCTGGAATGCCTTACTGCTGGATATTCCAAAGGAGAGGATTGCTGTTATTGAGCAAGCCAAACAACATTATAATGTTTTTTTATTGAGTAATTCCAACGAAATACATTACGATGTTTATGTTAGGGATTTGCAGCTGCGATTTGGCTATCGGGAGTTTGATCAGCTATTTGATAAAGCCTATTTTTCATTCGATTTACATCTTAGCAAGCCAAATCCTGAAATATTTGAGTTTGTGCTGGATCAGCACAAACTGGTTCCCGAACAAACGCTTTTTATTGATGATACACTTGAGCATATTGAGTCAGCTCGCAGCTTGGGGTTACAAACTTTTCACCTGCAAAAGCCAACCCGCGTGAGGGATTTATTTACGGAAGGCAAGCTGAAGGAAGATCTGAAGCTGTCCTAATTTCTCCGATTGACTGACTTGGATCGAAGCCGCTGTAATAAGCTCCTACTTCTTTAAGGAGATCCAGCATGGGCTCATAGGCGTCGATTTGCATCATGCGAATCCGAAATGATTTGAAATTAGGGAAGCCTTTGAAGTAATCACTCCAGTGTTTACGCATTTCCATTAAGGCCTGACGTTCAGTTTTCCATTCCACAGATTTTTGAAGCTGCAGGCTGCTGATACGTATTCTTTCGTGAATGTCAGGCGCGGGCAATAACTCACCAGTTTTAAGATAATGTTTTATTTCTCTGAATATCCATGGATTACCATAGCTTCCCCGGGCTACCATCAAGCCATCAACACCATAGGTATCTTTGTAATATTTGGCTGATGGCCCATCCAGCACGTCACCATTACCAAAAATTGGAATATTCATCCGCTGATTCTCTTTCACCTTACCGATTAATGTCCAGTCGGCAGGCACACTCGAACGGGTCGTGCGTAAACGGCCATGAATCGTTAATGCCTGAATGCCTACATCCTGAAGACGTTCAGCTATTTCAACGATATCTTTTCGGTCTTCATCATAACCCAGACGGGTTTTTACAGTAACAGGCAAATGCGTAGCTTTTACAACAGCCGCTGTCATGGCTACCATTTTGGGAATGTTGTTCATTATGCCCGAGCCGGCACCTTTAGAAGCTACTTTTTTCACCGGACAGCCAAAGTTGATGTCGATAATGTCGGGTGAAACACTTTCGGCATATTTGGCCGCTTTGATCATCGATTCAATATCGTGACCAAAAATTTGAATCCCTATTGGGCGTTCAAAGTCTGAAAAATCAAGTTTTTTAACACTTTTTACTGCATCCCTGATCAATCCTTCCGAGGAAATAAATTCTGTATACATGATATCAGCACCAAACATTTTACATACGTATCTGAATGGCGGATCGCTTACATCTTCCATAGGCGCCAACAACACAGGAAAGTCTTCTAATACTATTTCTCCGATTTTAATCAATTGCTTCTATTTTGTGAGTGTTTATTAAGGCTGCAAAAATACTAACTTTGCGCATTCTGATTTGATTTTCAAAATTGTTAATATGAATCCGTTGTTTGCAAACACTTCACCGGGCTTTAAGTTTTTTATTTTTTTAGGATTATTATTATTTGGTGCTATTTTAGGCATGTTGCTCGGACTGCTTATTGTGGTACTATTTTATCAGGTTCCTCTTGATCAAATCAATATCAGTGCGGGTGGAGAAGCTGGTTTGCAGATTGCCCGAATTTTGCAAATTTCCGGTCAATTTGGTTTGTTTTTTATTCCTCCAATAGGTTTTGCATTACTTGTGGGTTTCAGGCCTTTTAAGGAAATTGGTTTTATGAGGATTAGCCATTTCGGTGTTTTGCTGGCAGGTCTGGCCATCATGTATGCTGCCTTGCCATTGATACATTTTTTAAGCGAATGGAATGCGCAGCTGAGTTTGCCGGACTCTCTCTCTGGTTTTGAGGACTGGATGCTTAAAAAGGAAGAAGAGGCGGCTTTGCTTAGCGAGCGGTTTTTGGCAGTAGATAGCATAAGTGCATTAGGAATCAATTTATTTATGATTGCTGTACTTCCTGCAGTTGGAGAAGAAATGGTATTCAGGGGAGTGCTTCAGCCCCTTTTTATCAGGATGTCGAAAAATGTACATGTCGGGATATTTATTGCCGCTTTGGTATTTGGCGTCATGCACCTGCAATTCTATGGCCTGATACCGCGTATCATGTTAGGGTTGTTTTTGGGATATTTCTTCTATTATTCTGGTTCACTATGGGTTCCCATTCTGATGCATCTATTAAATAACGGTACAGCGGTGATTGTATATTACCTGCATCATAATGGATACATTCAAGTTGAAATGGAGCATTTTGGATCAGTGCAAAACCCGATCTATATTGGTTTAAGTTTTATTGCTGTTAGCGGACTAATTTTTTATGCCTGGGTCATAAAGTCGAATTCCAGAAGCGCATAAGCCCCCGCTTTTATTTCTGTGTTTATGAGATTATTAATATGAGATTATTAAACAGGCTTTTGGATTTGGTAAATAGGGCTTGCTTAAAAAATCGAAATCGACAATCCCTGTCAATGAGGCTGTCTAAAAAGTCAGTGATTTGTCCTTTAGAATCGAATATTTGACTTTTGTGTCGTAAGGTGCCCGAATAAATCAAGGTCGAAAATACTTTTTAGACAGCCCCATCTGGTGCAAGGATTTTTATTGCAGACTTGTAAATACCTTGCAGAAACCTGCGATGAGAATTCTATTTATTGTCACAATACCAATCAGTTAAAAGTTTTTCACCAGACCCTAAATAGCTAATTTTATTGATAATGGTAAAAGATTGCAAAAAAAAGGCGCTATCCCGATGTGGAAATAGCGCCTGAATGTTATCACAAAAAACTACTTACTTTCGCCTTTCAGTGTTGAATAGTTGATGCGGAAGGCACCAGCTTTTCTCAGTTCCTGTTTCACGTCTGTTACAACACCCATCTTGGTTTCACTATGAACTTTCAATGAAGTAGTAAGAAAGTTACGGTCAGCCTCGTTTCTGGCTTCACGCTCACGAGCGATAAATTCCGGAACATCTTCAACACGTGCATACTGATCATTAAGCTGAATACGTGATTCGGTACCATAAAGTGCCTCATTATTCGGAGGCCCCATATAGATATACATCACGAGCGACTTCTTTTCCAGTTTTTGAATTTCCGTTGCTTTTGGTAGCTGCACTTTCACGCGCAGGGTCACTTCTCGCATAACGGTCGTTACCATAAAGAAGAACAGAAGCATAAAGATGATATCAGGCAATGATGATGTATTAATTGCCGGAGATCCTTTACCTTTTTTCGTTTTGAATTTTGACATAAAACTAGTCTCCTATATTTTCAGGTTCGGCTTCACTGATACGCACAGGCACAGCTTCGTTGATGGCATCTATTTTGGCTTTGTCCGTCAATTTACTATACCTTGTCCCAAATTGCCGTTGTGCCATCTCCTCTTTTAACTCATTAAAAGCCCGCGCCAATTCATTTTGCACGTTGATGTACATATCGTAGGAGGTTCCTCTGTCATTTTTGAGAGAGATTACGCCCTTGCTGGTATATACTTCTCCAATAAAGTCGATAGTTTTCAGTTCTGTTTCCGGATGATTAGGATCATCTGGATAAACAGGAATCATGAAATTCTTAGCGACATCTTTCAGCGTGCGAATGTCTCCGGGTTTACCATCAACAAGAAGACGGTCATTTTTGTTTACGAGCACATTCAGGATATTTCTCTGTTTGATTTTTATATCTTCATCAGGATCCTCAACAGGAGGAGGCAGCCGGCGGGTAATACCGGAATCAACGTCCATTGTTGTGGTCACAAGAAAGAAAATCAACAAAAGAAACGCAATATCAGCCATTGAGCCCGCATTAATTTCGGGTGATGCTCTTCTAGCCATAATTGTTTATTTAAAGATTTTTATAACACTTGAGAAAACGATAGAAAGCACGGCAACAGCTCCCGCAAAATAAGTAAAATAAAGACCCATGCCCACATTACGTGAGGTTTGTGCATTTATTTTTAACAACTCAAGTCTTGTTTCGCTAAATGTATTTCCGGCAATACTATATGCAACAAAAGCGATAATGGCTACAACTCCTAATATAACGAGAAGCTTAATGGCATTCTTTGGTGCCATGATAAATCCGTATACTGGTGAAGCAATAGCAATTATAACACTAGCGATTAAGAGCACGTAAGCCCACTGCATAAAATTGTCGGTACTGAGTGTTTCTGTGTAAAACAGTACTGCCAATACTGCTGACACTGCCAACAACGCATAAAGCACCCAGCCTGCGTATTTTGATAGTTTGTCAACCATAGTTATTATTTTTTGGCGTATTTGTTCACAATGTCAATAAAGGAAATCGAGCTGTCTTCCATATCATTTACAAGATTATCGATTTTTGAAACGATATAGTTGTAAAAAATTTGAAGAATAATCGCAACGATCAAACCAAAAACGGTAGTCAAAAGAGCCACTTTAATACCAGAAGCTACAATTTGAGGGGAGATGTCACCGGCTGCGGCGATATCATCGAAGGCTTTGATCATACCGATTACTGTTCCCATAAACCCAAGCATAGGAGCCAGTGCAATGAAAAGGGATATCCAGCTAACACCACTTTCGAGGCGTCCTGTGATTACTGACCCATAGGAAACGATGGATTTTTCTACCTCATCAATACCTGAATCATAACGAAGCAGACCCTGATAGAAGATACTGGCAACAGGTCCACGGGTATCACGACAAATTTCCTTAGCCTTTTCAAGACCATCACTGTTAAGTGCTGATTCGATATTGCCAAGTAATTTTTTGGTGTTTGTGGTACTGAGTGTTAGATAAATAATTCTTTCGATACTGATTGCTAAACCAAAAATCAGGGTAAGCAATACAATACCCATAAATTCAGGACCACCTTGGATGAATTGCTCCTTTAAAACTTCGTGAAAAGTTTGAGGTTTTGCAGGTTCGGCTTCCATTTCTACAGTTTCTACTTCTACAGGTTCAACTGCAACAGTTGTAGTGTCAGCGGCAGTTGTGTCAGGTTGTGTATCCTGGGCAAACATGATATTGCTGATCCCAAAGGTCATCACGCCTGCAATCGTAAGTAAAGCAATGATTTTTTTCATAGTTTAATAATGGTGTTGATTACTACTTAAAACTCAGTTTGAGTGGTTAATATTATCTGTTAAAGAAATTCTAGAAGAACAAAAGTATGAATAATATCAAAAAAACAAGCTTATTTTATGTTTAATAATTATTTTAAGCATAAAAACTTGCGGAGAGGGCGGGATTCGAACCCGCGATACCCTTTTGGAGTATACACACTTTCCAGGCGTGCGCCTTCAACCACTCGGCCACCTCTCCATTGCCTCAACAGAACGATTTAGCAATTAGCTTGCTAAAAACTGAGGCCAAAAGTACACTTTTTTTAAGATCTAAGCGGGATTCTGTTTCAGTTGTGTTTAGTTTGAATTCATTCTAAATTTCGATCGGATAAAATTATTTTTTTACACCATTGATAATAAACACCTGCTCTTGTAAGCTTTGGTTAGTTGAAAGTCTGAAAACGTAAGTTCCGGCACTCAAATCAAGCAGATTAATAGCCGTTTTTTTACCAGAAATCAAGCCTGATTTTACCGTTTCACCAGCTGAATTAATGATGAAATATTCCTTATTTGAAGCTTCAGAACCTTCAATAAAGAGCGTTTCCTGCGCCGGATTTGGATAGAGATTCCAGTTTATTGTCCTGTCAGCTAAACCAACATAGGTTGACGTTAGCTCGATATCATCAATAAACATGCCTTGCTCGGTGACATAATTGTCGCTTTTAAATCTGAAACGTAATTGCACGTAGGATAGCCCTAAATAGTCTTCCAGGTCATAGAATTTTTGTGTCCAGCTGTTCTGATTTCCATTGAATGTTTCCAGAATGGTCCAGTTCGAACCATTTGTGGTTATTTCAAGATACATATAGTCATAACCGGTTTCCAACTCATATTTGGTCCAGAACGCAAGATTAGCAGCCGTCATATTACTCATATCAAGCGCATTAAGGGTTGCCGTGGATTCAACTGAATTGGGATACTCGCCCTGTGGACTTTCCGTTAATGAGTGATTGCTTGAGTAGTAATCATCTGTCGTAAGTCCCCAATCATCCGTAAGTTCCCAGTAAGGCAGTCCGTTTTCAAAATCGATGAAAATAGGTAACGCAATGGGAGGAGCCGGCGTGGCACTGGCAGTGTTTGAAGGATATGATTCTTCGCCGCTTTCTTCGTAAATCGCTGTTACAAAATAGGTGTAAAGCAGATAATTTTCAAGCTCTTCATCAAGGTAGGTAGTCTCCTCAGTGGAATCAACTAAAACATCATTCCTGTAAATTCTGAAATAAGCCGCATCTAACAAGGGAGCCCACTCAAGATTTACTTTGGCATCACCGGGCAAAGCTACCAGGTTGCGTGGTGGATTAAGTCTGTTGGCCATCGTAACGATCGAAGCCAGTGAGGCTTGTGTAAATACTTTGGCTTGTTCTTCATTATTATAGCTTGGTCCAACCAAATCGTTTGATGAATGGATATAAGGGCTGTAATTATCACTGTCCTCAAAGGGGAAAATGCCCATATAGCCATTATTATTAAACGAAGTGTGGTCACTGTCGCCACCACTGAGCATGCCGGGCTCAATGGAAAAGTCAGGCAGGTAAACACCCGCAACTTCGGTATAGAAATCAGCTAATTCCTGTGCTGAGGGCGGATAGATCAAATCGGTGTGGATGTAGCTTCCATTTTGGAGATAGCCAATCATGTCCAAATTGAAATATCCATGAATGTCCATTCCCAGCTGGGATGCAGCCTGTGCGTAAGCAGCGCTGCCGTATAGTCCATATTCTTCTCCTGAGAAGGCACAAAAAATTATAGTACGATCAAAGGTGTATTGACTTAAAATTCGTGCGATTTCCATTACTCCGGCAGTGCCTGATGCGTTGTCATCGGCTCCGGGCGCAGCGCCTCCGTTGCTGTATGAATCGTAATGTCCTCCGCAAACAACGTATTCTTCGGGATATTTGGTGCCTGTAAGTGTGGCGATCACATTGTCGCTGGCGCTGCCCGAAGGCATGCTAAAGTCTTGTAATACTACTGACAAACCGAGTGCTTCCAACTCTTGTTTGATCCAGTTTTGGGCTTCAACACTCTGGCTGGTATAGGCGTTGCGTGTGCCATAGTCTTCGAGCTGTTGCACAGTTGCAGTAATATTTTCTGCACTCACCTCCTCAAGCAGCGAAACTACAAAAGGATCCGGATCAAAATTTCTTTGTTGAGGTGACTGCAATGTTTTTGGCCAGCTGGCAACTGTTTGATGGATTTGAACCATGCCATCGTTCTTGAAAGGAATCAGTGATGAGGTTTTTGTAGCCTCAACTTGTATCACCGAAAAATGATCGCTGGCATAAAGTATTTCGGCATCCACCTGATTAAATGCCAAATGGGCTTCCAAATCAGTGGGATAGCCATAGAGGATAAAATAATTTTCACCGGTTTCCCAGCCATTGCGATCCAGCAGAATTGCTTCACGAACAAGCTCGTTAACAGCACTTGCAATCACATAATCCTGTCCGATATGATGGACTTTAATAGCGGGATTTTCAATGGTTGATTTTAATGATTGCTGGTTTGAAATGGAAATCAAAACAAGCTCATCGGCCCATAAATTAAGGCTAAATAAAAACGCCAGAATGGCAATACTGATTTTTTTCATTGTACAGTGGGTTTATACATTTTGGTTTTGAGCAACAAAGCTAAGGTTTTTTGTTTTGCGATCTAAAGTAATTTTCATGCAGGAATTGGCAAACCAGTTTACTTGTTTTCAACAGTCATTTCGCCCCGGATGGACTGTTGCAATAAGCGGACAACTTTTTCGTGCGGATAACCTTCACCAATAAGATACATCAGTTTGGCCAAGGCGGATTCTGTCGTAATATCATATCCTCCAACAATGCCAATGCGTTGCAGCTCGAGGCTGGTTTCGTAGCGGCCAAGTTCAACAGAACCTGACTTGCACTGCGTTACATTAAAAATGATCAATCCCTTATTAATACCTTCCTGCAACGCATTGATGAACCAGGAATCCGTTGGCGCATTACCCGATCCGAAAGTTTCGAGAATGAGCGCCTTTAAGCCGGGGATCTCAAGTGTGCTTTTTACAACAGACTCGCTGATGCCGGGAAATAATTTCAAAATGCTCACATTGTAATCAAGTGCCGTGTGAACTTTTAACTTTTTGAAATTGGGTCTTAAAATATTGTTCTTATGGTATTTGATGTGTACACCAACCTCGGCAAGTAAGGGGTAATTGCCGCTCACAAAAGCATTGAAATGTTCGGCATTGAATTTTGTGGTGCGATTTCCGCGCATCAGGTGATTCTCGAAATAGATGCTAACTTCGGAAACCATGGGCAGTTCATCTTCTTTAGCAGCGGCTATCTCTATTGCTGCCAGAAAGTTTTCGCGTCCGTCGGTTCTGATCACACCCATAGGCAATTGCGATCCCGTGAAAACCACTGGCTTATTCAGGTTTTCGAGCATAAAACTCAGTGCCGAAGCGGTATAGGCCATGGTGTCGGATCCGTGAAGCACAACAAATCCGTCATATTCTTCGTAATGCTTTTCGATCAAATTAGCCAGCTTGATCCAAAATGCAGGCTTCATATTGGAGGAATCAACAAGCGGATCAAAAGAATGGAAATCTATTTGATAGCCAAAATCTCTCAATACCGGCATCTGCTCATAAATATCATTAAAATTGAAGGGAGATAAGGCACCTGTTGCAGGATTTTGCATCATGCCAATTGTACCGCCGGTATAGATTACCAGCAAAGTTGTGTTATGTTCTTGTGTCATAATGGGTTTAGCTTAAAAAGATGATTGGCATTTTGTGTGGTCTGTGCTGCAATTTCATCCAGGCTAAGATTTTTTATGGTGGCTAATTTCAAAGCTGTTTCAATCAAATAAGCGCTTTCATTGCGTTTTCCCCGGTAGGGAACAGGAGGCAGAAATGGCGCATCAGTCTCAAGAATCAGGTGTTTTAATTCAATGGTTTCAAGAATTTCAGGCAGGGTAGATTTTTTGTAAGTGAGCACGCCGCCAATACCGAGTAAAAAACCCAGTTCTATCGCTTTTTGCGCTTCTTCCAGTGTCCCGGTGAAGCAGTGTAAAACACCTTTGAGATTGCCGTCCTGGGCTTTTGCAATTTCTTCCAGCATTTGTGGAAAAGCTGCTCTGGTGTGGATAGCGACAGGAAGATCCAGTTTTTTGGCCCAATCAAATTGTGTGCGTAAGGCTTGTAATTGTTGTGCTTCGAAGCTTTTGTCCCAGTAAAAATCAAGTCCGATCTCACCGATGGCAATAAATTTCCCGGGATTTACGGCCAATAATTCTTCAAATTCCTTCAGCTGTAGCTTCCAGTCTTCTTTGACCGAAGTAGGGTGCAAACCCAGCATTGGAAAGCAGTTGTCCGGAAAATCATGACACAGTTGTAGCATGGATTCAACCGATGCTGCATCAATATTTGGCAGTAAAAAACGCTTTATGCTTTTCGCTATGGCACGATTGATGACCTGATGACGATCTGATTCAAATTCGTCGAGATAAAGATGAGTATGTGTATCGATAAAATGCATGCCGCAAAAGTAAGGACTTTTATGCCGTTGGATGTGCAGAAGCTGATCAGTATAGAAATTCGTCGTAAGGATATCTGATGGCGTGCATATCTTTAATCTCTTTGTACAGTAAGGCTCTGAAATCCTGGTAATTGTATTTTTCTTTGGCTGAAATAAAAATGCAGCTGTTTTCTGTTTTTGACATCCAGCTTTCTTTCAGGGCTTCGAAGGAAACATTTTTTGGTGTGGCAGGACTCAGGTCGTCTTCTTCTTTTTCTTCCCAGGAATAGGCATCTATTTTGTTGAACACCATGATCGTTTTTTTGTCACCTGCGCCTATTTCGTTAAGCGTTTCGTTAACGGTTTCAATCTGTGATTCAAAATCGGGATGCGAGATATCGACGATATGCAGCAATACATCCGATTCACGGGTTTCGTCCAGCGTTGATTTGAATGACTCGATGAGGTTATGGGGTAGTTTTCTGATAAAACCAACGGTGTCAGATAGCAGAAAGGGCAGGTTTTCAATAACTACTTTACGCACTGTTGTGTCGAGGGTAGCAAAGAGTTTGTCTTCGGCAAAAACATCCGATTTGCTTAATAGATTCATGATGGTCGATTTGCCGACATTGGTATAGCCAACCAAAGCAACCCGAATAAGCTTGCCTCTGTTTTTGCGCTGTACAGCTTGTTGCACATCAATTTCTTCAAGCCGTTTTTTTAGCAGACTTATTTTCTCCCGGATGATCCGTCGGTCTGTTTCAATTTCGGTTTCTCCGGGGCCACGAAGTCCAATACCTCCTTTTTGGCGTTCAAGGTGTGTCCACATCCGTGTTAACCTTGGCAGTAAGTATTGATATTGAGCAAGTTCTACTTGTGTTTTAGCGTAGGCTGTACGTGCCCGCTTTGCAAAAATATCCAATATCAGGCTGGTTCGATCAAGGATCTTACACTCGAGCTGTTTCTCGATGTTCCGAAGTTGTGAGGCGCCCAATTCATCATCGAATACAACAAGGTTAATGTCTTCAGCTTTTATAAACTGACTGATTTCTTCCAGCTTTCCTGTTCCAACGTATGTAGCAGGATTTGGTTTATCAAGTGATTGTGTAAATCTGGCAACAGGAATTCCACCTGCTGTTTCGAGCAGAAAAGAGAGTTCATCAAGGTATTCTTCCGTCTTTTCTTTGGATTGACTCTTTAAAAATAAGGCAACCAAAACGGCTTTTTCTGGAAGTACTTCTGTTGATGTATTTTTTGGCATAAAATAATTTACTTAATAGTTGGTTCTTTTTTGCGCTGTTTGCGCGAGCGTCCGGCCTCTATACGAATGTCGCGCGAAACATAATAAATGGCAGTGATGCCCACATATGTGTGCAGCAGTAATAGTCGCCATGTGTCGGGATTGAGCAGGCTGACGAAGAAGTTAAATGCGGCGGCGATCAATACCAGAAAAAATCCGTATCGCAGTAAATCGGATCTTTTAACAACAAAGGACATCAGTGCAGCAATACCTAGTAAAATGATTAAAATCCATCGGACTGTCCATTGTCCGAAGGTGTTCTCAAAACCCGGATCGTTAACATAGGGATAGAGTGTATAAAGCAGATAACTGATTACCGACAGCCTTAAAAGTACCGTGATAAATCTGTTAAGCTGGCTTTTCCATTTTTCGCTCATAATGCTGATATTTATTAGAAAGGTCTGAAACCAATTATTTCACGAACCTCCCTTATTGTTTTCTGTGCACTTGCCCGGGCCTTTTCTGCACCAATTTTTGCAGCTTTGCTAATTGCTGCATCATCGCTCGACAGCGATAGAATCCGGTCGCGCATTGGTTCGGTAAATATAATAATATCTTCGGCAAGTTGTTTTTTTAAATCACCATAACGGATAGAGCAGTTGTTGTAAGCTTCGTTAAAATGCTTTACTACCTCTTCTGCAGAAACAACTTCCATGAGTTTAAAGAGGTTTTCAATGGCTTCAGGTTTTGACTGGTTAGCTGCTGTTGGGCCGCTATCGGTTACTGCACGCATCACTTTTTTGCGTATTGATTTTGGATCATCAGCCAGAAAAATGGCATTGCCTTCGCCTTCTGATTTTCCCATCTTACCACTGCCATCCAAGCCTGGAATTTTTACCAGTTGTTCGCCGAAATTAAAGGCTTGCGGAATAGGAAAAAAGTCCTGGCTATACATGCGGTTGAATCTACGGGCAAATGTCCGTGTCATTTCCAGGTTTTGCTCCTGATCTTTGCCCACCGGTACTTTATCGGCTTTGTGGATAATAATATCAGCAGCCATTAAAGTAGGATAAGTGAGTAAGCCTGCATTCACGTTTTCGGGTTGTTTTCGGGCTTTTTCTTTAAAAGTTGTTACCCTTTCGAGCTCGCCCAAATAGGCATTCATATTAAGTATCAAATAGAGTTCGGCGATTTCGGGTAGATCGCTTTGAATGTAAAGTGTCGACTTTTCAGGATCGAGGCCGGCAGCAAGGTATTCGGCCAACACCTGTTTTACATTTCCATGCAGGTCGGCTGGCTTTGGGTGTGTTGTAAGCGAATGGTAGTCAGCAATAAAGAAGAAACAATTATTTTCTTCCTGCATTTTTACGAAATTCTTTACTGCACCAAAATAATTTCCCAAATGCAGATTTCCTGTTGGTCTGATGCCACTTAATACTGTTTCCATTAGTTTAATTTATTGTGTTTTAAAAAAACCCGCCAGACTTTCGGCAGGGCGGGTTTTTTTTAAAAGTGATGCGTTTATAGTTAAATTTTTATTTCGTCGTTATTCTTGTTAAAGAATTTATATTCAAGCATATGGTAATTGGGCATTGGTTTAAGGCGAATAGTCTTGCTGTACTTCCACATCCATTTTCTGCGAATTGAAAATATTCCACGTGTAAGGTAAGCATGGATAAAAGGATGAACGGCAAGGGTAACGGTTTTTTCATTTTGATCCTGCAAGAGGTATTTGAGGTTGTTCTCAATCTCGTCAGTAAAAATGATGCTGGGTTTAATTTTTCCGGTGCCTTCGCAAACCGGGCAACTTTCGAGAACCTGAACATTCATTTCGGGTCTCACACGCTGCCGTGTAAGCTGTATCAAACCAAATTTGCTGGGGGGTAAAATGGTATGTTTGGCATGATCGCGTGCCATTTCATCTTTAAGCTTCTGAAAGAGTTCGCGGCGATGTTTGGCATCGTGCATATCGATAAAATCGATAACGATAATGCCTCCCATATCGCGCAGGCGAAGCTGACGTGCAATTTCTGCCGCCGCTTCCAGATTAACTTCCAGGGCATTTTCCTCCTGGCTGTTTTCTTTATTTACACGATGACCGCTGTTTACATCGATCACATGCATGGCTTCGGTATGTTCTATAATGAGATAAACACCACTACGGATGGTAACCGTTTTTCCAAAAAGGCCTTTTATTTGCTTATCAACGCCAAAATGCTCAAAAATGGATGCTTTACCTTTGTAAAGCTTTACAATATCTACCTTTTGAGGTGCGATAGTTTGTATAAAATTTCTTGTTTCTTCGTAAAGTGACACATCATTAATATGCACACTGTTGAAAGATTCATTGAGCAAATCGCGTAATATCGCGGCTGTACGATCCAGTTCGCTGATGATTTTTTCGGGAGGCTTGGCGTTGTTCAATTTCTGGGTTGTCTTTTCCCATTTTTCTACCAGCGACCTAAGGTCAGCGTCTAACTCGGCTACTTTTTTGTTTTCGGCTACGGTACGAATAATTACACCGTAATTGTTGGGCTTTATGGACTGTATCAATCTTTTAAGACGATTCCTTTCTTCGCTGCTGCGTATCTTTTGTGAGATAGAGATACGGCTCGAAAAGGGCACCAAAACCAGGTATCGGCCGGCAAAGGATATTTCGGAAGAAATACGTGGTCCTTTTGTAGAGATTGGCTCTTTGGCGATTTGCACCAATATTTGAGCGCCTGTTGCCAAAACCTGTGTGATTTTTCCGGTTTTTTCAATGTCTTGTTCAAGCCTGAAATTGTCCATTGTCACTTGGGCCGGTTTTCCGTTGAGTGCCAGCTTAGTGTATTTATTTAATGAACGTATCTGAGGGCCTAAATCAAGATAATGTAAAAAAGCGTCCTTTTCGTAGCCTACATCTACAAATGCGGCATTAAGTCCGGGCATGATTTTTTTGACGCGTCCAAGATAAACGTCTCCAACTGCGTAGTTGTTATTCGTTTTTTCTTTGTGAAGCTCAACCAGTTGTTTATCTTCTAAAAGAACAATGTCCACCTCCGAAGCACGAGAATCTATAATAAGTTCCCTGTTCACTTTGATTTATTTTTTTCGTTAATGTGTGTCGTATTTCTACGACATGAGTTTACATTGAATTGGAGTGGAAGACAGTTAGTAAAGATAAAACTGAATAACACAATGCCACTAATTTGATGCGACATTGTGTTATTCTGTTATAATAGACAGCCACAGAGAAGTTATTTCTTCTTATGTCTGTTTTTTCTCAAGCGTTTTTTGCGCTTGTGAGTTGCCATCTTGTGTCTTTTTCTTTTTTTACCGCTTGGCATAGCAAACTTTTTTTAATGAGTCTATAATTTATTTAACGCTTCCTTTTACCTCGTTAACAAATGTCTTAGCAGGTTTGAAAGCAGGGATATTGTGTGCAGGAATGATTATGGTAGTATTTTTAGAAATGTTTCTACCTGTTTTTTCTGCTCTTCTTTTAATGGTGAAGCTACCAAACCCTCTTAGATAAACGTTTTCCCCGTTTACCATAGCGCCTTTTACAGCGTCCATGAACGATTCAACTACGGCTTGAACAGCAACTTTTTCAACACCTGTTTTGTTAGCAATATCTGCTACGATTTCTGCTTTTGTCATATCTTTATACTTTAAAAGATTAGAAATGTGATTTTTATTTGGACGGCAAAGGTAAAAACATTTTTTTATTGATGAAGGTAAATTTTCATTTTTTTACGTCTAATCCACTCTAAATAAATATTTTCGCCAAATGACTTCAATCACTCAACAACTTTTAATTTGGTATGATAAGCATAAACGCGACTTGCCCTGGCGCAGCGAACCCAGTTCGTATCACATATGGCTATCTGAAGTAATACTACAGCAAACACGTGTAGATCAAGGACATGCGTATTATTTGAGATTTATTGATCGCTGGCCTGATGTCCATCAACTGGCAGCTGCATCAGAGCAGGAAGTGCTTAAAATGTGGCAGGGATTGGGTTATTATTCGCGCGCTCGCAATTTATTAACGGCAGCCCGTCAGCTGGTAACAAGTTATGATGGAGTGTTTCCACATAAGCTTGAGGACATAAAAAAACTCAAGGGTGTTGGTGATTATACTGCTGCGGCCATAGCTTCGATAGCTTTTAATCAGCCGGTTCCTGTGGTTGATGGCAATGTGTTTAGAGTGCTTTCAAGGCTTTTTGCAATTGACGATCCTATAGATACATCCAAGGGAAGAAAAGTTTTTCAGGAGGTGGCCACCTCCTTATTAGCTGTGGAACGCCCCGGCGATTATAATCAGGCTTTGATGGAGTTTGGCGCATTACAGTGCACACCCAAAAACCCGGATTGCCCAAATTGCCCTTTGCAAAATCATTGTCTGGCATTTGCCGAAAAGCGAGTGCAGGATTTTCCCGTTAAACAAGGAAAAATAAAAACACGAAAGCGTTTTCTGAATTATTTTATCCTGGCAGGCATGTATCAGGATGCCTGTTTTACCTTGCTTCGTTATAGAACAAATGGTGATGTGTGGCAAGGGTTGTATGATTTTCCCTGTATTGAAACGTCACAATCCGTAACTTTGGCTCAATTAAGCCAATATGATTTTTTTCAGAAACTTGATCAGGTTGCGTTACAAATCAATCAGGTTGGCGGCTCCATAAAACATGTGCTGACCCATCAACAGCTTTTTGCAAGTTTTTATCTTGTAAATTGTAAGGATGGATTTCAGGATTTGGAAAATAATTCCTTATCTTTGGTTGCTCTTTCAGCCTTGGAAAACTACCCGATGCCTAGGTTGATTGATCGTTTTTTATTGGAAAACAAAGATTTATTTGAAAACTGTAACGCTTAAAATTTAACAGATATGGCCGGACTTAATAAAGTAATGCTAATCGGACGACTTGGAAAAGATCCCGAAGTACTATCATTTGATAATGGTGGAAAAAAAATGACTGTTTCTCTTGCTACCAGCGAACGCTACCGCGATCGTAACGGGCAATGGCAAGATCAAACGGAATGGCATAATATTGTGGCCTGGGGTAACCTGGCCAATGATATTGACGAAAAACGCCGCGATTATGCAAAGGGGGATTTAATGTTTATTGAAGGAAAAATAAGAAGCCGGCAATACCAGGACGGACAAGGCGTAACCAAGTATATCACAGAGATTTTGGCTGAGAAGATGAATCTCATTTCTAAAAGTGGTGGTGGATCTGGGGGTAGCAGCAATTACCAATCCGAATCAGCCAACCAAAGTAGTAATCAGCAGCAGCAATCGAGCGCTTCAACAGCTTCTGATAATGCTGGCAATAATGACTTTGAAGCCGGAGGAGAATCTGACGATTTGCCTTTTTAGGCTGTGAACCAAGTTGTTATTATTGATGGCAGCGCTTTTCAATATTTTGATATCTTAGGTATTTTTGTTTATTTTGCACTGAAATTCAAATTTAATTGATTTTGGACACACCTGACCCTGACCCCTATGCGAGTTTAATCGCTATTATAATCAATTTTACGGTTACCAATTTTTCTTCTGAAATTATCATCAGCATTTTTGTGTTGCTGGTTTTATTGCTGTTGTCTGCTTTAGTTTCCGGCAGCGAAACGGCTTATTTTTCGCTTAAGCCAGCTGATGTAAATTTGTTGGAAGCCGTTACAACAGCATCAAATAAGTTGGTGCTTTCGCATCGCGATAATCCAAAAACATTGTTGGCGACCCTTTTAATAGCCAATAACCTGATCAATGTGGCCATTGTTATTTTATCCGGTTTTGTGGCCGATCATTTTTTGCGGTTGAGCGAGAATCCTGTAGTTGCTTTTCTGATTCAAATTGTGGCAATCACTTCATTGATTTTATTGGTTGGTGAAATTATCCCCAAAGTTGTGGCTAATAAATTTCCCCTTAAAGTGGCTGTGTTTATGGCCAGGCCGATTCGGTTTATGATCAGTTTATTTAAGCCATTTAGTGTGCTTTTGTCTGCCTCCAGCACTTTCCTGGATAAGCGGCTGAGTCGAAAAATGCGAAGTATTTCAATGAGCGAATTATCCGATGCCATTGATATTACTTCTGATGAGAGTGCGCTGCCCGAAGAAAAGCAAATGTTGAAAGGGATAGCCACTTTTAGCGAGAAAGAGGTAAGGAGTATTATGAAATCGCGGGTAAATATTACTGCCATCGATATCGAAACGCCTTTTGAGGAACTGCTTGAGCTGATTCTGAGTAGTGGCTTTTCACGTATTCCTGCCTATGAAGGAAGCTTTGATAAAGTAGTGGGAATTTTATACATCAAAGATTTACTCCCGTATATCAAAAGCAAAGAAGTGGATTGGAGATCACTGATCAGGCCGGCATTTTTTATCCCTGAAAATAAAAAAATCAATGACCTGCTTCAGGAGTTTCGCGAGAAGAAAATCCACATGGCTATCGTTGTTGATGAATATGGCGGAACTTCTGGTTTGCTCACATTAGAGGATATTATCGAGGAAATTGTTGGTGATATCTCCGATGAGTTTGACAAGGAACCTGACAATAGTTTTTATCAAAGAGTTGATGCTGATCACACCCTTTTTGATGCCAGCACAAGTCTGTTGGATTTCTGTAAGGTGATGGAGCTCAACGAACATTATTTTGCCGATGTTCAGGGTGAATCAGATACGCTGGCAGGATTATTGCTCGAAATTGAAGGAAGAATTCCAAAGTCGGGGGTGATAATAAACTGCAATGATTTTGCTTTTAAAGTTACAGATGCTGATGCCCGCCGTATTAAGAAGTTAGAAGTGAGTAAAAAAGATTAATTGGATGTTTAAAAACCTAAAGACTTTATTGTTACTGTTCGTTATCATTGTAATTAGCTCCTGCGAGGCGGATTATGCGCCTAAACCAAGAGGGTATTTCCGGATTGACATGCCTGTGAAAAATTTTCAATTGGTTGACAGCATTCCTGCTTATCAGTTTGAAAGCCCTGAATATGCAGTGATTACGCCTGATTACAATAGTGCGCAGGAAGAAAACTGGTTCAATATGGAGTTTCCGCAATTCAAGGGCAGCTTGCATATCAGCCACAAAAAGATTGAGAATAATCTGCCGGTTTATTTAGAGGATATGCATACGATGCTGATGCAACACTTGCCCAAGGCTACTGCTATTACTGATAGTTTGATCGTGGATAAGGAACGTAATGTTTATGGCTTATTGTTTAGCATTCAAGGCAAAAGAGTGGCTTCTCCATTGCAGTTTTACCTTACTGACAGCACAAGTAATTTTGTCCGCGGAGCGCTGTATTTCAATATTCGTCCCAATAATGATTCACTTAAACCTGTGATTGGTTTTTTGCGCGAAGATATCGATCACTTTATCGAAACCCTGGAGTGGAAAGATTAGCCTGAATTAGACTTAAAAAGTAAACAAATCCTTGTATATAGAGTATTATATCCGCGGCTTCGGACACTAATTCAGGTTGGATCACTGCGAATTTTCTTTTTTCTGCTTATTATCATAAACCCAGCCTGCATCCAGCAAAAGCATTTCTTCCGCTGAAATGCCTCGTTTTTTTGCTTTTTCATGGATGACTTCCATATAGGAGTCGCTTTTGCTAATACGATCAGCAATTTCTTTGATGGCCATCTTTCTTTCTAAAGCAGCGCTGCCGCCATCTTTGATAAGCGCATATAATTCATCGATAAACCCAAAACCATAGCGATCCATATTGGCATCGGTTTGTATAATCAAAATCACCTCATTATCAGCAACAGCCTGAAATAAATCCACCGCAACTCTGTCTTTTGGTTTTCCATCCAGGTAATGCACCTGCTTGTTGTAATACCAAAAGCTGTTAGCTTTAAAGGATTTGGCAGCATAACCCCCGCCAAACCATTGCCAGTAATAACTATCTGCGACAGTGATTACACGGGGCCATTTCGTTTGATTGTTGATATTGAATGTAAATTCCGGATAAGGCATCGGATAGTCGGCTGGCGGAAGAATAATATTCATGCCTTCCCAAAGGTCGCGATCAGGTGAGCGCAGCTTACTTTTCACCTTGATTTCAGCCATTTCAAAGTCTATAAAATCGCTGTTTAAATGGTGTTCCATCAGCTTAAAAACAGAATCGAAAACCATTCCAAGGCCATAATAGCTCCAATGAATACCTGCTTTTGGGTAGAGCGCATAACGGCTGGTATCTTTCACAGCATTAAACCAATCATTGCCGCCAATCACGTCAATATTATTTTCGAGTAATAAACGATAGTATTCCGTATAATTTTGCTTGCCGATGCTGTCAGGCCTATATTTATCAGGAATAAATTCCGGAAAAAAACTTCCTTTTCCGGGAGCAAGCACAACAATAAGCTGTTTGTTATTGGCTTTGAGCCAATTGTTAACGACAATGGTTTTTTCTACATCGGTTTTAACTTTCTCGTCTCCAACATAATCAAGGCCGTATAGGGCTTTTATATAATTTAGTTCAAATAGATAACCTGCTTTTCCAATGATAACGCCCTGGGCATTGATGGTGTCGAACAAGCTGTATTGCAGTTGATTATGCAGCCTGACCAGATCAGGCCGATAACCGATATTGTTTTCCAGGTACTTATTCATGCTGTCCTGAAAGCTCCCGTCCCAAAAATGTGCAAACGACCACCCAGGCATGGGCGGCGTGCTAAAGGCTCCCTTGAGGGCACGCACTTTAGGCACTTCAAATTGCTGCTGCAAAAAGGGGAGTATCAGCAGCAGCATCAGCACTGCAAACAAACTATGTTTTATCCATTTTTGCATTAAAACCTGAAATAGATAAAGGGATTAAAACCGCTTGAAGTGATGGCGCTCAGGCTAATAATAAATAGCACTACAGAAGCAAGTGTCATCCATACAATTGTAAGGAATGATTGCTTTTTGCTGAACAACCGCATCTGCCATAGCTCCAGTTTTGGGACGTAGGCCAGCACAGCAAACAGTCCGGCAAAAATCATGGTCATCCACACTGCCTGACTTGCGAGAATTGTTTCGCCTCCCCTAAAACTAAACATACCAGCTGTGAATTGCCACACCTGCTCCATACTTTCGGCTCTGAAGAGCACCCAGCCAACCAGCGTGATAACGAAGGTAATCAGTACACTTGGGAATTTACCGATAGCTTTGAAAAACTTTAACAGGAAAAGCCTGTCGGCGACAAGAAAAAATCCGTGAAATGCGCCCCAGATCACAAAATTCCAGGCAGCACCATGCCAGAGTCCCGAGATCAGAAAAACCAGCCAGAGGTTAAAATACATCCTGAAAGGATTTACCCTGTTACCACCGAGTGGAATATACAGGTAATCGCGCATCCAACGGCCAAGGGTCATGTGCCAGCGTCTCCAGAACTCAGAGATGTTTTGAGAAATATAAGGGTTATTAAAGTTTTCGGGAAAGTCGAAACCGATCATACGGCCAAGGCCAATAGCCATATCCGAATAGCCGGCAAAATCATAATAGATTTGGAAGGCATAGGCCAAAATTCCAATCCATAAAGTGATGGTTGCCAGCTGAGTAGGATCAGCGGCGAAAACACTATCGGCGTATGCTCCCAAAGGATTGGCAATCATAACTTTGCGACCAAGTCCAACGCTAAAACGGAAAAATCCGGTAAGTCTGTTATCTGCAGTTTCATTAGAACGGCGATCGACCAATTGTTCAGCAATTTCATTAAAGCGTACGATGGGACCGGCGATCAGTTGCGGGAACATTAAAATATAAAGCGCCAGATCAGTCACCTTTTTTAGTGGTGGATGGATGCCACGGTGCACATCAACGGCATAGGTCATTTTTTGAAAAGTAAAAAACGAAATGCCGATGGGCAGCACAACATGTGTCCACGAGATGGATTCGCTGCCAAACTGTTGCAATACCCAATCAAGGTTTTCGACAAAAAAGTTGGCGTACTTAAAATAGGCCAGCAAACCAATGTTTAAGGCGATACTTAGCCCGGTAAGCCAGCGTTTTTTATTGCCGCTCGACCGGTACATCCACTTCACAAGGTAAAAGTCGATGAGAATACTGCCGATTACAATAAAAATAAAATCTGGTGCTCCCCAGGCATAAAAAAATATACTGGCCAGCAATGCGATATAATTTTTAGCCGCACGTGGCACAATAAAGTACAACAACAGAAAGCCCGGCAAAAAGTAAAGAAGAAAAAGACTGCTACTAAAAACCATAGCAATGGATTTGATTCAGAGTTGGCAAATTTAAAAGAATATTATATAGGCCATACATCATTTGCAGAGCAAATGTTAAATTCTTTTTTTGAATTGCAATGGTCTGCGGAAGAGGCAACTTGCTTTTCATTTAGAATTTGCTGTATTAATATCGGATTCTTTTATATTTTAGCGCCTTCAAAAAACACTTCAATGCATAAAAACAAACCACGTTTATCGTTCTGGGACATCTGGAACATGAGTTTTGGATTTTTAGGTATCCAAATGGGTTTTGCACTTCAAAATGCGAATGCCAGCAGGATTTTGCAAACCTTTGGTGCTGATGTGGAACATCTGTCGTGGTTTTGGTTGGTTGCGCCTATCACAGGTATGATAGTGCAACCTATCATCGGCCATTATAGCGATCAAACCTGGACCCGATTAGGAAGGCGGAGACCGTATTTCCTTTCTGGAGCTGTTTTGGCTGCTATCGGATTGATTCTAATGCCTAACTCGCCTATGTTTGCCGCTTATCTGCCGGCTTTGTGGATTGGAGCTGGTATGCTGATGATCATGGATGCTTCATTCAATGTTGCGATGGAGCCTTTCAGAGCGCTGGTGGCTGATAAATTACCTACAGATCAGCGCACGCTAGGGTTTTCTGTGCAAACGCTGCTGATTGGAATTGGTGCTGTTGTTGGCTCCTGGTTGCCTTATGTGCTCTCTAATTGGTTTGGATTTAACGAGTTGGCTGCAGAAGGTGAAGTGCCACTCAGTTTAAAATTGTCATTTTTTATCGGAGCGGGCATCTTGGTCACCACAATTATATGGACCGTGGTGACCACGAAAGAATATTCGCCCGAAGAGCAGGAACTATATGCGGAGGATGCACCGCCGGTTGATGCAGAACCTGCTCGATTCGTAGATATTTTCAAGGATTTCGCAAATATGCCTTCCACGATGAAGCAGTTGGGATTGGTACAGTTTTTCTCCTGGTTTGCACTTTTTTCGATGTGGGTATTTACAACTCCGGCTCTCGCACAGCATGTGTGGGGGCTTTCGGCCGATGATCGGAGCTCAGCAGCTTTTAATGAAGCCGGCGATTATGTGGGCGTTATCTTTGGTGTGTACAATTTGGTAGCAGCAATTTTTGCGATGGCATTGCCCGTTATAGCAGCAAAAGTAGGTCGCAAACGAACACACGCCATCAACCTCACACTTGGGGGATTAGGTTTGATGTCGATTGTGCTGATAACTTCACCCGAAATGAAATGGTTGCTCAACCTGAGTATGATCGGTGTTGGTATTGCCTGGGCAAGTATTTTAGCTATGCCGTATGCCATTTTAGCAGGATCGATTCCTGCCCGAAAGATGGGAGTTTATATGGGAATTTTCAATTTCTTTATCACTTTTCCACAAATTGTAAATGGCATTTTTGGAGGCCCTATCGTAAAGTTTTTCTATGGTGGACATGCCGTTTGGGCGCTTGTAACTGCCGGTGTATTAATGATTCTGGGTGCTGTTTCGGTACTATTTGTGAAGGATGAAGATGATATTATAAAATCCTGAAAGATTAATGCATAAAAAAACCGGATCGAGCATGCGATCCGGTTTTTTTAGTAAAAAGACGTATTTATTTACCACCCAAGCTTTTCATTAAACTCCTCATCAATTGTTTTGTGTAATAAGTCACAGCCAAAATCAAACTGACGGTTTTCATTGTCTTTGGCCTTAAACTGAAAATGAAGATCCATGAAATCGCCTCGGCGAGGGAGCAGACTTATTGCTTCTTCCAATGCTTGAGCAGGTGTGGTGATGTCATTAACAGCTGTTTTAGCAAGCAGTTTGACCAACTGGGTAAAGGAATTATCCGTGATGTTGACCTCCAGCTGTTTTTCGATCTGCTGGATTTTGCGTTGTGAATTGGTGTAAGATCCGCCAAACTCCCATGGCATTGAAGCTGGTAACACCAAATCGGCCTCAAGCGCTGTTTCACTCATCCACAGCTCTTGCACCACTTTAAAATCGATGCGATCGAATTGCTGTTTCATATCTTGCTTGTCAAGTGCGCAACCAACAGGATCTTCTCCGAAGATAAAAGCATTTTTAATTTTCCCTGCACGGAAAATTTTATACACACTATTGATTGTAAATGGCAACTCGTCCACTTTCCATTTAAAACGCATGCGGTGCTGAAGATCTTCGTCCAGTATAGGTTCTGCGCCTATTCCAATTTTGTGACAAACGCCCATATCGAAAATGCCATGGGCATTGTTTTTTTCTTTCAGGGCGATGAGTCCGTTGGCGGTTTTCCCCAGTTTTCCGGTGATCATAGCCAGGTTGTGCATGGCCATACTGGCATTGGCCGAAAGTTCCTTCTCCTGAAAGATCAAAATGGCATTCATCTCTTCATTATAGTCCCGGGCAAATGCTTCAATTGTTTCTTTATCGGTTCCGGCAAATTTCAGCATTTGCTCGAAATCAGCAGCCAGCAGGTCTTGGCGATAGGCTTCAAATCCTTCAGTACGATCTTTTATAAAGAGTTCGTTGTGTTGGTTATTCTCAATTAGATAACGATTTACAGCCTGAATAAAATAGAAATAATTATCGATTTGTATCACCTGATCAGCCTTTTGGCTAAAGTGACTGTTTTTGAGGGTCGTTAGGTGAGTGAGTGCGATGTCTTCTTTATGTTTTGTATTAAATATCAGGTGATTAATAACCGGATGATCATGATGCAACTCGCCTCCGGCGACATAAATTTTACTTGCGCCACGAATATCACAATAGGAGGCGTTTTCATTGGAGTTATGGAAATACCCATCGCCGCGACCCATATAGTGAAAACTGCTTACATTATTGGTTTTTGCGCCAGCACGTGCCAGTTTTTGAATCATATAGAGTTCTTCGTTGGTAAGCCTGGCGCCTCCAAAAAAGGCATTTTCATCAGGGCTCACAGCCTTTATTTTTGCTGTAATCAGCGAATAGGCTTCCTCAAAACCAATTGCTTTAAATCCAGTCTTGGTCTTTAGCAATGGCTGTGTAATCCGGCCAGGATTATTGAAAAGCTTATAACCAAAAAGCATTCTGCGGTTGATGTAGTTTGGCCTGTTTATATCACCCTTGCGGGCTTCGGCTTTGTAAAATTGTCCGCGGTGATGCATCAGATTCACTTCATAGCCTTCGGAGCCAAACATATCAATTGTTTCGATAGCCTGCAGCTTAAGCGGCCCGGGTTTGAAGCTGTAATTTTCGGTCAGGGCACCTGTTGGACAGCTTGTAATACACATTCCACAACTTTCGCAACTCGTCTGCTGCAAGGGCAATCCCATGCTTGGTGCAACATAGCTTTTGAAGCCTCTGTTGATCAGACCCAAGGCATTGGCGCCTACAACTTCGCGGCAAATGCGAATACAACGACTACACAAAATACATTTATTGTTGTCGATTTCAATAAATGGATGTCTGAAATCGACCTGATGTTGATGAAACTCTCCGGGATAGAATTTTTGTTCGGCCTGATAGGTGGTTGAATGCTTCTTCAGGTCGCAATCAAAGTAAGCAGTGCAGCCGCATTCGAGGCATCGGCTGGCTTCCAGCTGTGCAACCTCTTCATTTTCGTAGCCCAGTTCAACTTCTTTAAAATTGAACCGGTCTTTGGCGTCAAGCACGGGCATTTCATGCCTTTTTTGGCTGGGAAACTGTCCGATGTAGTCCTTATTTTCCTGTTCCTTGAAATTTTCGCGCTTGCTTAAAAACTCTTTTTTAAGTGGCTCAACAGCTATTCCGTTCAAAAATTGATGACACGAATGGGCAGCAATTTTAGCCTGTGCAATGGCTTCGATAATAGTTGCGGGGCCTGTTACGCCATCGCCGGCTGCAAAAACAGAAGGAATGCCGGTTTGCAGCGTATGTTTATTGGCATCAATATCACCCCAGCGATTAACCGCCAGCTTGCCATTTTCAGCAAAGGAATTCATGTGTTCAATAAAATCGACATCGGTTTTTTGTCCGATGGCTGCCAGTACATAGTCTGCTTCCAAATCAAATTCAGAATCAGCTACCGGCACAGGGCGGCGGCGTCCTGAGGCATCAGGTTCGCCCAAAGCCATGCGAATCAATCGCACCTTACGTAGTTTATTGTTTTCGTCCTTTAAAATTTCAACAGGATTGGTAAGGAAAAGGTATTCAACGCCTTCAAGCTTGGATTCGTGAATTTCTATCGGATTTGCAGGCATTTCTTTTTCGGTTCGGCGATAGACCACATATACTTTTTTCGCCTTCCCCCTGATGGCTGTGCGGCAGCAATCCATTGCTGTGTTTCCTCCTCCTACAACAACTACAGTTTTGCCCGTAAAATCAGGTCTTTGGCCGGTCATTTCCATGTTTTTCAGGAAAGTAATTCCTGCAAAAACATTTTCTGCATCATCGCCTGTGCAGCCTACCAAGGTGCCTTTTTGTGAGCCAATGGTGAGTATGGTGGCATCAAATTCTTTGTTTAAAGTATCGTAGGAAAGCCCGTCACCCAATTTTTTGTTGTAGTGAATTTTAACACCCATATCAGTGATGTTTTTCACTTCCTGATCCAGGATGTCGTTGGGAAGCCGATACTCAGGAATACCATATCTCAGCCAACCTCCGGATTTCGGAGCTGCTTCAAAAATTTCAACCTGATGACCCTCAAGCCTCAGGAAATGAGCCACTGATAGTCCGCCAGGGCCGGCACCAATTACGGCGACTTTTTTTCCTGTTGCGGCTTTTAGATCGGGAACAAATTTATGGTTTGAAGCCAGATCGTAGTCAGCGGCAAAACGTTTCAGATAATCAATGCCAACAGCGGCTCCCTCGTCGAGCAGGTTTCTGCGGCAGGCAGCTTCGCAAGGTCGTACGCACACGCGGCCGCAAATAGCAGGCAACGGATTGGTTTCTTTTATCAGGGCAACAGCATCGCTGTAGCGCCCCTTGTCGATCAACGAAATATATCCCTGAACATCTACACCTGCCGGACAATGTTGCTTGCATGGGCCAAGACAATCGGCGTAATGATTGCTCAACAACAGATCCAAGGCGGTTTTTCTGGCAAGTTTTACTTCATCGGAAGCTGTGTTTACCTTCATGCCCTCCGCTATTTTTGTTGAACAGCTGGGTTGATGGCCGCGCATACCTTCTACTTCAACCACACAAACATAACAGGAAGAATAAGGTTCGATGCGCGGGTCGTGGCAGAGGGTAGGTATTTCAATCCCGTGACGGGAGGCACATTCGTAGATGGTTTCTCCCTGAATGCCTTCCACGGTTTTTCCGTTGAGTTCGATAGTTATATAATGACTCATAATTGATTATTTTCTTGGGTTAGTCAACCAGAACGGCTTCAAATTTGCAGACGGTGAAACATTCGCCACATTGGATGCAGATTTTTTGGTCGATAGTATGTAAAGTTTTACGACTGCCGGCAATCGCGTTCACCGGACATTTTTTTGCACACACAGTGCAGCCGGTGCATTTATCAGGATCGATACTGTAGGTCAGTAAAGGCTTGCACACTTTTGCCGGGCACTTTTTGTCATAAATATGTGCTTCGTATTCATGTCGGAAGTATTTAAGCGTTGTAAGCACCGGGTTTGGTGCTGTTTGTCCCAATCCGCAAAGGGAGTTGTTCTTGATCTGATAGGCCAGCGCTTCGAGTTTTTCTAAGTCGCCTTCCTCGCCTTTTCCTTCGGTGATGCGCTCCAGCATTTCGAGCATGCGCTTAGTGCCAACGCGACAGAAAGTACATTTTCCGCAGGACTCTTCCTGCGTGAAGTTGAGGAAAAATTTTGCCAGATCGATCATACAGGTGCTTTCATCCATCACCACCATGCCTCCTGATCCCATAATCGCTCCGGTAGCATTTACCGAATCATAATCAACAATGGTATTGCCCAATTCAGCAGGAATGCAGCCCCCTGAAGGGCCGCCTAGCTGGACAGCTTTAAATTTTTTGTCGTCCTGAATGCCTCCGCCGAGTTTGAAAATAATATCATTGATTGTCACGCCCATCGGAACTTCTACCAGTCCACCATGCTTGATCTTTCCGGTAAGGGCAAACACTTTCGTTCCTTTACTTTTTTCGGTGCCATAGGCAGCGTATGCTTTGGCCCCGTGGTTGATGATCCAGGGAACATTGGCCCAGGTTTCCACGTTGTTGATATTGGTAGGTTTTCCCCATAATCCGGAAACAGCCGGAAAAGGCGGGCGTTTGCGGGGCATGCCACGCTGTCCTTCAATACTGGCAATCAGCGCGGTTTCTTCGCCACAAACAAAAGCACCTGCACCTTCTTTCACATAGATATCAAAAGAGAAATCGCTGCCAAAGAGGTTTTCCCCCAGCAGGCCTTTTTCTTTGGCCTGATCGATGGCAATATTTAGGCGTTTGATAGCTAGCGGGTATTCGGCACGGCAATAAATTACGCCTTGCGAAGCACCAATTGTATAGCCACCTATCATCATGCCTTCGAGCACAGCATGCGGATCGCCTTCGAGCAGCGAACGATCCATAAATGCACCCGGATCGCCTTCGTCGGCATTGCAAATAATGTATTTTTGGTTGCTCTCGTTCTGATAAGCAAATTTCCATTTTAAGCCGGTCGGAAATCCACCTCCACCACGACCACGAAGGCCTGAGTCGAGTATGGTTTGGATAACATCGGTTGATTCGGTTTTGGTGTTTATCAGGTGCTGAATGGCTTTGTAGGCATCATGTTCCAGTGCTTCTTCAATGGATTCGGGATCCATATAACCACAGTTACGTAGCGCAATTTTGACCTGTCCTTTAAAAAAGCCGTCTTCTTTGGTAGCCAGTTTTTCAGCATGAACGGCTTTTTCAGTGTCAATTTTACCTTCAAGAATATGTGCCCGAAGCACGGCTTCAACAGCTTCAGCAGTCATATCGCCATAGATGATTTTGCCCTTCGCATCCTGAATTTCAACCAGTGGTTCTTTGTAGCACATGCCAATGCAACTGGTGCGGGCAAGCTCAAACTGCATCTCGCCTTGTGCAAGGATTGACGCAATCTGGCTATATGTTTTTGACGCTCCGGCTGCGATTCCGCAACTGCCTAATCCAACAATAACTTTTGTTTTTTCCATGCGTTTTATTATTTCAATTGACCGTCTGCTTCACTTGAGCAAAGCTGATTTTTTAAATCTTTGATGATCCTAACAGCAGATTTTCCGTTGAGTTTTCCATGCGTGTTGTCTCCAATCATCATTACAGGCGCCAGCGAGCAACAACCCAAGCAAGCTACTGATTCCAGGGTAAATTCACCGTCTTCTGTCGTTTCGCCGTCTTTTACCTTCAAATAATCCTTTATGGCATCGGTAATCGCATTCGCATTTTGCACATGACAGGCTGTGCCATGGCAAACTTTGATGATGGTTTTACCAACCGGACTCAATCTGAACTGGGCGTAGAATGTGGCAACGCCATAAATATCGGCAGTTGCAATTTTAGTGGCATCCGATAGCTTTTGGAATGCCTCGGCAGGAATAAATCCGAAAAGTGCTTGTGTACCCTGAAGCAAAGGAATTAAACTGCCTGATTTGCTTTTATACTGCTCCAGCAAGGGTTCCATCACACTTAAATCGACTGTTTCGTTCGTTAAGCCGGCTTGTTCATTAGCTATTCTTGTTATTCGCATGGATGGCGGTCTTATTTTATTAATATTAATGAGCTCTAAAGCGACTAAATTAGGTATTCTCTCTGAAAATAGATTTCATTAAATGCTGATATGCAGCAATTTATATTCAGTCTAAATTATATAGATAGCTAAATATCTGGTATCCTTTGTAAAAGCAATTTGAGATGAATGTTGGTTTTCAGCATATAAAACTGCTGTTGCATGCGAAACGGCAATTGATTAGGTGAATCACTTAGCAGAATTAAAAGTTATACGGATTACTTTGACCGCACTGGGAGAATGTGTTCGCTTGAAGTTTTAGTAATAAGCGGAGGAAGGATTAACTTTGCCCAAAAAGATAAATGTCATTCCTTATCGATAGCTGGAAGCAGCAGCATCAGTCTGCTGACAAGCTCAACAAGCAACTGCTACGCAGATTGAAGCTTCGTACACCAAAAAATTTGGGCGAAATTGCTGGTGAACTCCATGAAGAAATTTTCACGGAATTAGACTGCCTGGATTGTGCCAACTGCTGCAAAAGCATTCCTCCTCTACTAAACGAAACCGATATCAGGCGGCTGGCCAAAACATTGGGACTGAAAGTGAGCGCATTTCATGAACGTTATGTGCGCATTGATGAGGATGGTGACAGGGTGATTGCTTCCACCCCATGTCCATTTTTGGATGCTGATAATAAATGTCTGGTTTACGAATCGCGTCCAAAGGCATGTCGCCAATATCCACATACCGACAGGGCACAGTTTGCCGAAAACCTGAAGCTGCATCATTTGAATACCAAGGTTTGTCCGGCGGTTTATCATATTCTTCAGCGCTTACAAAACGTGTATGATTGAGACTGCATTTGTTATGTGTATCTTTGCAAAAAATTAGAACACAATGGCCGGATCAAATTTTGTAGATTATGTAAAGATATTTTGTCGTTCTGGTAAGGGAGGTCCTGGATCTGCACATTTACGGCGAGAGAAATTTATACCTAAGGGCGGACCCGATGGTGGTGATGGCGGACGCGGAGGCCATGTTATTTTACGTGGGAATGCGCAAATGTGGACATTATTGCACCTTCGATATACCAAACATCTTTTTGCGGGTCATGGCGAATCAGGTGGAAGGCAGCAAAGCTCGGGTGCTGGTGGCCAGGATATTTATATTGATGTTCCAATGGGAACGCTTGCGATTGATCCGGAGAGTGGCGAAAAGTTAGCCGAAATTACGGAGCACGGACAGGAACAGATTTTGCTTGAAGGTGGCCGAGGTGGCCTGGGGAATACGCATTTTAAATCAGCAACAAATCAAACGCCGCGCTTTGCGCAGCCTGGTGAAGACAGCAAGGAGTCGTATGTAATCATCGAGTTGAAGCTGTTGGCCGATGTAGGCCTGGTTGGATTTCCCAATGCCGGAAAGTCAACGCTATTGTCCACCGTTTCTGCCGCCAAGCCTGAAATTGCAGATTATCCTTTTACCACGCTTACGCCAAATCTGGGAATTGTAAGCTATTATGATCATCTTTCTTTTGTTATGGCGGATATTCCGGGCATTATCGAAGGCGCCTCAGAGGGCAAAGGGCTGGGATTACGTTTCTTAAGGCATATCGAACGCAATTCAATATTGCTGTTTTTGATTCCGGCCGACGCTGATGATATCGCTAGCGAATACAAAATTTTGCTTGGTGAGTTGCAAGCGTTTAATCCTGAGCTTTTGGATAAATCCAGGGTATTGGCCGTAAGTAAAAGCGATCTGTTGGACGAAGAACTTAAAGAAGAGATCAGAAAGCAGTTACCTGATTTATCCTTTATTTTTATCAGTTCGATAACAGGCGAGGGCATAAAGGAATTGAAGGACCTGCTTTGGGCAGAGCTTAATCAATAAAAAAAAGCCGACAAAAGCCGGCTTTATTAAGTTATCCAATCATTTTTCGGGGATCTACCCATTCTGTAAATTCGGCATCGGTAAGCAAACCAAGTTCCATAGCTGCTTCACGCAAAGTGCTATTTTCATTATGTGCTTTCTTGGCAATTTTTGCAGCATTTTCGTAACCGATATGTGTATTCAGCGCAGTAACCAGCATAAGTGAGTTTTCAAGATTTTGCTTGATACGGCTTTCGTTGGCTTCGATGCCATTTACAGCATTTTCGGTGAAGCTCACGCAGGCATCACCCAGCAGTCGGGCTGATTGAAGCAGGTTAGCGATCATTACCGGTTTAAACACGTTGAGCTGGAAATGCCCTTGCATGCCTCCTGCAGCAACAGCTGCATCGTTTCCAATTACCTGGGCACACACCATCGAAAGGGCTTCGTTTTGTGTTGGATTTACTTTGCCGGGCATGATAGATGAGCCGGGTTCGTTGGCAGGCAGGATAATCTCACCAATACTGCAACGTGGACCACTGGCCAGCATGCGGGTGTTGTTGGCAATATGCATCAGGCTTACAGCCAGTTGGCGCAAAGCTCCGGAAGTTTCTACAATGGCATCATGTGCCGATAGTGCTTCAAATTTGTTGGGGGCAGTAACAAATGGCAATCCGGTGAGTGTTGCAATAGTTTCAGCAACTTTTTCAGAATAACCTTTAGGGGTGTTAATGCCTGTGCCAACAGCTGTCCCGCCAAGCGCCAGTTCGCTCAGGTGCGCCAGTGTATTATTAAGGGCTTTAATGCCATGATTGAGCTGGGCAACATAACCGGAGAATTCTTGTCCTAAAGTGAGCGGTGTGGCATCCATCAGGTGGGTTCGGCCGGCTTTGACGATAGTGCTAAATTCTTCAGCCTTGGTTTGCAATGCATCACGCAGGGTTTCAATGCCTGGAATGGTTACTTTGATCAGCATTTCGTAAGCAGCAATGTGCATAGCCGTTGGAAAAGTATCGTTGGAAGATTGTGATTTGTTCACATCATCATTTGGGTGGATGGCTTTTTTAGCATCTTCCAGGCTGCCGCCGGAAATCACGTGGGCGCGATTGGCCAGCACTTCATTCATGTTCATGTTTGATTGGGTGCCGGAGCCTGTTTGCCAGATCACAAGTGGGAAATTGTCGTCCAATTTGCCAGCCAGTACCTCGTCAGCGGCTTTGGTGATCAGGTCGCATTTTTCTTGGGGCAGCACGCCCAGTTCCATATTGGTGAGGGCAGCCGCTTTTTTTAAGGTGGCAAAAGCGTAAATTATTTCTTTAGGCATAGAGCCTTCAGGCCCAATCTTAAAATTGTTGCGTGAACGTTCGGTTTGGGCTCCCCAATACTTTTCGGCAGGGACTTCAACATTGCCCATGGTGTCTTTTTCGATTCGAATTTTCATCTTGTTTGGTATTTTATTGGTTTGAAATGGGTGATGCTTATTGTTTTTGCAAACGGCTGTTCAGGCTGTTCAGTTGGGCTTTTAGCTGTTGGATAACTGTTTGAAAATCATCTGTTGCTTCTTCTGTAACAAGGTTCAGGTTTTTGCAGATGATAAGCAGCGTTTCTGTTTGTGCTGTTGCAGCGATCGCCTCCGAAATTCCGGATGCAGGCCCGCCATTGAGTGCAGCAGCCAAAGCCATCGGAATATCCGTTGCTTTATCACGAAGTTTTCTGGTCATGCCGGCTTTTTCCGATTCCGGAAAATAATTTGTCAGCTCATAAATATCTCTCACAAAAGCCATTAAGGGTTCCCACAAAGGGAGAGATTCAAAATTCTGATGCGGTTTCATAAGATGTTGTTTAAGTTTTCCGGAGGATCGGCCCAAACGGCTTTCTCTCCATTGATGATAATTGGTCGTTTTAGCAACTTCGGGTTATCAGCGATTGCATGAATCAGTTCTGCATCCGAAAGCTCTTTGCCTTTGATTCCTTTTTTGTAAGCATCTTCCTGTTTACGGATGAGTTCTTCGGCAGAAAGGCCGGTTTTGCTGATGATTTCCTTCAGCTCTTCCTTGCTGATACCTTCTTTGATGTAGTTAATCAGCTCAAAATCTTTTGTTTTCTCTTCCAGAAAAGCCAGGCCGGCCCTGGATTTTTTACATCTTGGATTATGATAAATCTTCATGCTATTTTTTTTATTGGTTAAACATCTTTTCCAAACTCCATCAGATAGGCTTTGATAAATCCATTCAAATCGCCGTCCATTACGGCTTGCACATTGGAGGTCTCGTAGCCGGTGCGCACATCCTTAACCAGCTTATACGGATGCATCACATAAGATCGGATTTGTGAGCCCCATTCAATTTTTTTCTTGCTGCCTTCGATTACGTTAATGGCTTCCTGCTTTTTACGCATCTCAATTTCGTAAAGCTGCGATTTCAGCATCTGCATGGCTTTTTCACGATTTTGAAGCTGCGAGCGGGTTTCCTGACATTCTATTACAAGCCCCGAAGGAGCATGCCGCAATCGCACAGCGGTTTCCACTTTATTCACGTTTTGTCCGCCCGGGCCACTCGATCTGAAGGTATCCCAGCTGATGTCGGAAGGATTTACGATGATATCGATATTGTCATCCACAATGGGATAAACATACACGGAAGCAAAGGAGGTATGCCTGCGATTGGCCGAGTCAAAAGGAGAGAGCCTTACCAGCCGGTGCACACCATTTTCACTTTTCAAGTTGCCAAAGGCATATTCGCCATCGATTTCGAGCGATACGCTTTTAATGCCGGCAACTTCTCCCTCCTGCATATCAAGCTCTTTTACTTTGTGTCCTTTATCTTCGGCCCACATCATATACATGCGCATCAGCATTTCTGCCCAGTCCTGGCTTTCGGTTCCGCCAGCGCCGGCATTGATATTGATGATTGCAGGCAACTTATCTTCTTCGCCCGAAAGCATATTCCAAAACTCAAGGTCTTCAACCTGCATCAGGCATTTCTCGTAAGCCTGATCTACTTCAGCTTCTTCAGCATCGCCGCTTGCATGAAGTTCCATACCGATCTCAAGCTCTTCAAAAAGTGAGTAAGCTTTTTGATAGGCATCTGTCCAACGTTTCTTTTCCTGGATGTTTTTAAGGAGCAGCTCTGCTTTTTTAGGGTCATCCCAAAAATCCGGTGCTTGTGTGCGCTCCTCTTCTTCTCCAATTTCCATCAACTTGCGGTCGATGTCAAAGATACCTCCTCAAGGCTTCGAGCCTTTTTCGTAATTCTTTTTGTGTTTCGGTTTGAATCATATATTTGTTTATCCGTTATTTGAAATTACTGTTTAATGCACAAAGTTAGAAAGTTTTCAGTGGAAGCATTTTATAAAGCTACGAAGCTATTCCATTTCATTGATCACCTCCCAGATTAATTTGTTTTGAAAGCCTTTCTGATAGGCATACTGAGCCAGTTTCATGCGGTATTTGAAAGGGTCTTTTTCGTTGATTTTTTTGTGTTCAAGTACTTTCCGCAGGATGTCAAGGTATTCTTCGTCATCAATTTCTGACAGCCCGATTTGTATCATCAGCTCCGACAAGCCTTTGCTATACATGCCTGCCATAATTTTATTGCGCCCCCAATGGTTATTTCTCAATTTTCCCAAGGCATAGCCACGTGCAAAACGTTCCTCATTGATGAGATCCTCCGTTTCGAGCTGGTTGATAATTTTAGTAATTTGTGCATCACTTATCGACCAGCCTTTTAGTTTCTGCCGTACTTCTTCGATGGTTCGCTCCTGATAATCGCAGTAGTGGCGGGCTTTTTCAAGAAAGTAATTGTATGAAACTTCAGCTGCCGTCATGATGGTTTAATTGGAGAAATAATGCAGGCTTACATCAAAAATGAGTACCGAATTTGCAGGGATAGAGGCTGTGGACTGGCCACCATAAGCCAAGGACGATGGAATAAAAAGCTTAATGCTTCCGCCTTCGCCGATGAGCGGGATGCCCAATTGCCAGCCTTTGATCAATTCGTAGAGCGGGCTGGTAAAAAACTCTCCGCGGTCGAAGCGGCTGCCATCCAATAATTTGCCGTCATAACTTACCGTAACGGTAGCGTTAATGTCGGGATGGTTCTCATTCCCGGCTTCCTGAATGATGTAATACAAACCACTTGGGTGCTCAGTTGCCGAGAGCGAATTCTGTTCCAGGTAATTGTTAATTTTCACCCTGTCGATAGCATCCTGGCTCACCACCTCGTTTTCTTTGCAGGAGCTCGCGAAAAGGGCCATTATGGCAAGAAACAGTATTATTTTTTTCATTTTTGATGTTGGATTAATTCTTGTACATATTTTGGTACGCCATCTGCGGCATTACTAGCAATGATGCGTAAGCCCGGGCCTTGTTCTGCGAGCTTCGTTTTTGGATCGATCAGCGTTATGGGGCAGTTTTTGGGGGCATAATTAATCAGACCGGCTGCCGGATAAACCATCAGCGATGTTCCAATAACTACCAAATAATCAGCTTTTTCTACCAATTGAATAGCTGGCTCAATATTTTTTACCATTTCGCCAAACCAAACAATGTGTGGCCTAAGTTGTGCTCCTTTTTCGCATTGGTCGCCTAATTTTAATTCCCAGCCTTCCAGCTCGTAAATCAATTCGGGATAGTTGGTGCTTCTCACTTTCCGTAATTCACCATGCAGGTGCAATACGTTTTTTGAGCCGGCGCGTTCGTGCAGGTCATCTACATTTTGAGTGATGATCTGTACCTGAAAATAATTTTCCAGATCAACCAGGGCCAGGTGCGCTGCATTGGGTTGGCATTCAAGCAATTGTTTTCTTCTCGCATTGTAAAAATCCAGTACAAGCTGAGGATTTGAAGCCCAGGCCTCAGGGGTGGCAAGTTCTTCAAAACGATGATTTTGCCATAAGCCGTCATCATCCCTAAAGGTTTTGATGCCACTTTCGGCACTGATGCCTGCTCCGGTTAAAACTACGATATGCTTCAATTTATGCTAAAGTGTTTGATGAACGCAAAGTTAATGATTTGCTGAGCTTGGTCAACAAAAATACCCTGCAGAAAAAAATCTACAGGGTATTGTTACAATTGATGTCCTGTTTAGAACAGTTTCATATCATCCAAAACTTTCATCACTTTTTGAACAGCTTCGGATGAATCCTGGAGCAATTTTTTCTCCTCTTTGTTAAGGTCAACCTCAATGATTTCTTCAATGCCTTTGCGACCCAGCTTTACCGGAACACCCAAATAAACATCTTTGAGGCCATATTCGCCTTGTAACATAGCGCATACCGGGAACACACGACTTTGATCATCTACAATGGCTTCCACCATTTGGGCTGCAGCAGCACCGGGAGCATACCAGGCCGAAGTTCCCATCAGGTTTACCAACTCGCCTCCGCCTTTTTTGGTACGTTCAACAATTTTATCAAGTTCTTCTTTTCCTAATAATTCGGTTACCGGAATGCCTGCAATAGAGGTATAACGCGGCAGCGGAACCATGGTGTCGCCGTGGCCTCCCATTAGCAACGCATGCACATCTTCGGGTGATACATTTAAGGCATCGCAGATAAAAGCGCGATAACGAGCCGTATCTAAAGTTCCGGCCATGCCAAACACCTTGCGCGATGGCTTATTGCTGGCCATAAATGCGGCATAGGTCATCACGTCGAGTGGGTTTGAAACGACAATGATAATGGCATCCGGCGAATACTTAACTGCTTTTTCTGTAACATCTTTTACAATGGCAGCATTGGTTTTGATCAAATCGTCGCGCGACATGCCGGGTTTACGAGGCAAGCCTGAAGTGATAACGATTACGCCAGATCCTTTGGTTTTTAAATAGTCATTGGTCACCCCAATTACGCGTGTATTGAAGTGATTGATAGGAGCGGTCTGCCAGATGTCGAGCGCCTTGCCTTCGGCAGTACCTTCTTTGATGTCAACGAGTACTACTTCTTTAGCTAAGTTCTTGTGCGCGATTACGTTGGCACAAGTGGCTCCAACATTTCCGGCTCCGATTACAGTGATTTTTTCCATAACGTTTTATTTAAAAGTTGTCTTTTAATGATGCGTTTGCGGCAATAAAGCACAAATATACATATCTTATTAATTGATTGTATACTCCTTTTCGTTTTCGTTTTGTAAAAAAGCATAAAAAAACTGCCTCCGCATACAGGAGGCAGTTGTAAAGTTTTACCCACAAAAAGGATTATTTCAGTTTTGGTTTCCTTCCGGGAGTGTAAGGTGCACCAAGCTCATCCATTTGATTTTCAACAACGTTGAGTTTGTTATCAATTTGATTTAGCTGATCGATAACCGGTGCCAGTTCGTCTTTCAGGATGTTGTAATTTGTGCGCATTGTTTGGGTTGGTTCACCTGAATGTGACCAGGTTCCTGATAAAATGGCTCCCAATCTGTAGCGCAATGAAACGGGTTCTGGTGGCACTTCCTCAAAACTAGCCTTTGCAGATGATCCGTTCATCACAAAATCAATTGCATCCAATTGACCGGCCAGTTCGCGGGTTTGTTTTTCGAGCTCAAGTTGAGGTTCGGGCATTTGATGCAGTACCTGCCGAATATTTTCGTTGCGATTTTTGATCAACGCAAAATAGCGTGCTGTAGCATCATAGGTTTTTCTGAGCTCAGTTAAATCAGCATAGAATTGATCCACAGCTTCGGGATTCTCAACAGGAAGTGTTTTGTTGTTGAGTGTGATGGCTTCAAACGCAACAGCTTCTGTCAGCGGCTTCACTTCATCACCAAAGCCTAACGCCATTTCAACACTGTATTTTCCCGGCAGCGCAAAATAGCCTGATCGGTTGTTCCCGGTAGCTTCAAACGAAGCCTTGTCGTCATCCTGAGCCCTGGGCATTTCGTAACGAAGATCCCAGTTTATGCGGTTCAGGCCTTTAGAAGGTTTCTCGAATAAACGCCGAACAGCATTACCTTGCTCATCACGGATGGTGAAAATGAGATAAGGTGCAATTTCAGCTTCTTCTTCGCGCAGTTGCTCCTGAGTGGGTTGCGGAATAGGTTTTCCTTCTTTAAAAAGTTCTTTTTCTTTCTTGAGACGTTCTTGTTTTTTTGTCTTTGGCACCTCTTTTAAATAGTAAGTGAAAACAGCGCCAAATTTAGGATTGTCAGCCGTATAATAAGTTGATCCGGTACCATAGCGTCCGCCTTCCTGAACAAACATCAGGGCATCTTTTATGGGAAAAATCACGGCTTTTTCAGATTCCAGTTTTTGAGGTGAAATATCACGCAGCGGGCTATAATTATCCAAAATATAAAAACCACGACCGAAAGTGGCAATGGCCAGATCGCTTTCGCGCTCCTGAATAGCGATGTCTCTTACTGCAATATCCGGCAGTCCGTTACCCAACTCTGTCCAAACTTTTCCACCGTCAACGCTTACAAAAAAGTTGAATTCTGTGCCCACGAAAAGTAAATCAGGGTTGACAAAGTCTTGAGCGATCGTGTGTGCGGTTTCTTCGGGCAGGTTGGCAGCAATACTTGTCCAGCTTTTTCCTTTGTCCGTACTTTTGAGCACATACGCTTTGAAATCGTCGTTTTTGAGGTTGCTAAAAGTGGCAAAAACCACATTTTCATCAAAGCGTGAAGGCAATACATCGCTCACATAGGCATAATCAGGAACGCCGGGGAAGCTGCTGATTTTTGTCCAGGTAGCACCATCATCTTCGGTTACCTGAATCAATCCGTCGTCAGTTCCAACATAAAGCAAACCTGCTTTGATTGGTGATTCGGCCAGGGCAACAATAGTTCCCCATTGCGAAGAGGAGACATCTTTAGCCACAGCATTCGAAGGCCAGTATTTGCCCATAACCTGGAATTGATTACGGTCCTCATCACGGGTCAAATCATCGCTGATTACTTCCCACGAATGGCCGCGATCATCTGATTTGAATACTTTGTTGGCAGCCATATACAATCTGGTTGTCTTATGCTTGCTCAGTAAAAAAGGCGCATCCCAGTTCCAGCGGTAATGCAGTTCGTCTTTACGGGGTTCGGGTTTGATTTTTACTTTTTCACCGCTTTTTTTATCATACCTAAAGATGTTACCATATTGATATGCTGAATATACGATATCAGGATTATCCTCTTCAATAGCTTGCCAAAAGCCGTCGCCACCAAGGGTTACGATCCATTCGGAGCTGCTCACACCATTGCTGCTGGTATTTTGGCTGGGACCACCCATGCTGTTGTTGTCCTGTGTGCCGCCATAAACCCAATAAAATGGCTCGGTATTGTCCACATTTACGCGATAAAATTGGGTGACGGGAAGATTGGTTTTATGAATGTAATGCGTGCCATTGTCAAAGGTTTCATAGATGCCGCCATCGCCACCAATCATCCAATGGTTGCTGTCATCAGGATCGATCCACATGGCGTGGTCGTCCACATGACGCTTGTTCAGGCTGATGTTGTCCCAGGTTTTACCGCCATCGCGGGTTACCTGAGTGTAGGTGTCCATCGAATAAACCACATCCGGATCGTTGGGATCGCAAACCAGTTCGTTGTAATATTGGCCGCTGGAGCTATATTTATTCATTTTTTCGAACGAAGCCCCGCGGTCTGTGGAACGGAAAAAACCGCCTTTGTCATCGGCTGCTTCAATGATCAGGTAAACAACATCGGGACTTCCCGTTGGGATAGCGATTCCCATACCACCCATATGTGCTGATGGCAGCCCTTTGGTGATTTTATCAAAGCTTTTACCTGCATCAGTTGAACGATAAACGGCTGTTTCGGGACCTCCTCCGATTTTGGAAAAGAAATGTCTTCTACGCTGTTCTGAAGTTGCAAAGATGATGTCCGGATTTTCGGGATGAAGCAATACGTTGTTCACGCCGGTGTTCTCTGAAATATCAAGGATCTTTGTCCAGTTTTTTCCACCGTCTTCGGTTTTGTATAAGCCACGTTCGCCACCCGGACCCCAGACTGAACCTTCGGCAGCCACATAAACAACATTGCTGTTGCGCGGATCAACCTGAATCATACCAATTTGGCGCGAATCTTTCAGCCCCATATTTTTCCAGCTTTTTCCGCCGTCTTCGGTTTTATACACACCGTTGCCATAGCCCAGTGCGCGCTGATGGTTGTTTTCGCCTGTTCCTGCCCAAACCACATTGGTGTTGTTGGGATCCATAGCCAGGCAGCCAATAGCATAAGCACCATAATTGTCGAAGATGGGCTTAAAAGTAGTGCCGTTGTTTTCAGTTTTCCAGATATGACCGGAAGAAACAGCCACATAATACTCGCTGTGATTGTTGGGGTTTACAGCAAAATCAGAAATACGCCCCGAGGCAAAAGCAGGGCCGATATTTCTCCATTTTAAACCGGAGAGATCAGCGGATTTCAGCGTGTCAACTGTTTCCGATTTTTTCTTGTTACGCTGTGCCAAAGCTGTTGTTCCGGCAAAAGAAAATGCCAATAACAAGCCAAACACAAGCCAAATACGTAGATTTAGTGATTTCATAAATTTGGGTTTAATTTTTAATGCCGAAAGATAGGAAAAATGATTTAAATCAAACGATAGAATATGTTTTCGGAAATTTTATCCGAGTGTGAAGCCGTTTTTAAGCCAGGAATAGAAAAAACCGAGGGCGATTAGCGAAAAGGCAAAAAGGAGTGTTCCGGTGATTAGTTTAGGTTTTTTTTTATCACTTTTGATCAAGTTGTTGCTGATTTGCGCAAAGATTATGGGCGTCAAACTCACAAACATCGCTATTTTCAGTAGATAGTCTTTGAGGTCATTTTTGCCAAGTGTTATCAGCAGGATTAGCAAACTTCCGAGCAAATAAGGAAGGAAGATAACCAGCAAAAAATTCAACTCTCGTGTGTGTCCATTTTCGGGATAAAGTTGGAATACTTTTGAATAAAGCAGTTTTCCTGCAAGCGAACCGGCCTTAATTAGAAAAAACAGGGAAATCCCGATGGTTAGGATGAGCATCACTTGTCTGATATCCATTACAGTAGCTACACGAAACAATCCTCTTTGAAGCAGGATATCCTCGCTTAGTACACCAAAGGTGAAATTGAAGCCATGCAGGAAAAACCAGATAAAAAAAAGCTGCAGCCAGAATTGCTTCGGTTTGATCAATAAAAGCAGCAAAATACTGATTGTTCCCATAATAAAACTGCTCACAGGTTGCGCCATAAACACGCTCACAATGGCGTCTTTGGTCCACAAGGGAGAATCAAATGGAATTCCGAAAGTGATTTTGTTTAATTGTAGGGATGCCGGAATATCCATGTCATAAGCAATATAAAGTATGCCAATGCCGGAGAAAAGGTAAATAGTAAGATAAGCCAGTATGAAACTGCTGATTGACTGCAAGAATGCGGAAAAAACAATCTTGCTACCGTGAGGCTTTTCTTTTTGACTTTGGGTCATTTTTGGGGTTTTTATCAAAAGCAAGCAGCTTTTGGGCCAAATCATTTCTTCCTATTTGTGCCAGTTTTTGACGGATCCAGCTTTGGTTTTCACGCTTGTACCAGAAAAAGAATTTTTGCTGGTCAGTTTTTTCAGGCTTTGTTCGTGCTGTAAAAACGGGTTTCAAGGTATAAGGATCAAAACCGCTGTAATACATCACTGTTGCAACCGTCATCGGTGTAGGCGTAAAATCCTGCACCTGTTCAAGTCTGAAGCCCAGGGCTTTGGTATCAGCGGCCAGTTGTGCCATGTCTTCTAAACGACTTTCGGGATGACTGGAAATGAAATAGGGAATCAGTTGCTGTTTTAAGCCGGTTTGAATATTAATCTGATCGAATTTCTCCTTTAGCTTGTAAAACAGCTTAAAGCTGGGTTTGCGCATGGTTTTCAGCACCTCATCACTGGTATGTTCGGGTGCTACTTTCAATCGTCCGCTCACATGCCGGGTAAATAACTGACGCATATATTCATCATAACCCAAGGCGTCATTTTTTTCAGGATCGTCAGTCAAAAACAGGTCGTAGCGCAACCCAGAACTCACGAAGGCTTTTTTTACTTTGGGATGTTTATCCACGCTTTGATAAATGTCCAGGAGCGGTTTGTGGCTGGTATCGAGGTTGCTGCAAATATTTGGAAATACACAGCTTGGGCGTTTGCAACTGTCGCAAATGGGTTGATGCTTGCCTTTCATCTGATACATATTGGCCGAAGGGCCGCCTAAATCGCTGATGTAGCCCTTGAAGTCGTCCATTTGTGTGATTTGATTCACTTCTTTAAGGATGGATTCTTTACTTCGGCTGGTAACAAACTTTCCCTGATGTGCCGAAATGGTGCAAAAACTACAGCCTCCAAAGCAGCCCCGGTGCATATTTACCGAGTGCCTGATCATTTCGTATGCCGGGATGGTTCCGCGTTTGGCATATTTAGGATGTGGCTTGCGGGTATAGGGAAGGTCAAAAGAAGCGTCCAGTTGCCTTTCGCTAAAAGTAGGGTAGGGCGGGTTGATCACAACCGTTTTTTCGCCCGAATCCTGCAGCAGTCGCGCTGCCTGGTGTTTGTTCGATTCCTGTTCGATATGCCTGAAGTTTGCTGCGTAAGCTTTTTTGTCTTTGAGGCAGGTTTCATGATCAGCCAATCGGATGTCTCCGGCAGGATGTGGTGTTGGCGTATGGTTTTTTTCAACGGCATAAAACACCTGCGGAATAGACTTGATAATTTCAAGGCTTTGACCTTGGTCAATGGCTTTGGCCAGTTCAATAATGGCCAGATCGCCCATGCCATAAACACCAAAATCTGCTTCTGAATCAATTAAAATGGAGGGTTTGAGTTGATCCGACCAGTAATCGTAATGCGTCACCCGCCGCAGGGAAGCCTCAACGCCTCCAATAAGAACCAGGCTATCCGGAAAGAGTTGTTTGATGATACGACTATATACCGATGTAGCGTAATCGGGTCTGAAGCCCGCGTCTCCGGCAGGTGTGTAGGCATCATTGGAGCGCAGTCTTTTGTTGGCGGTGTAATGATTCACCATGGAATCCATATTTCCGGAGGTGATTCCAAAAAACAAGCGTGGCTTACCCAGTTTTTTGAAATCACGTAAATCGTCCTGCCAGTTGGGTTGTGGAATCAACGCAATTTTATATCCCGCTTTTTCGAGCAACCGGCCAATAACCGCTGCGCCAAAAGCCGGATGATCCACATAGGCATCGCCTGTTATCAATATAACATCAAGCTGATCCCAGCCACGCAATTCAACTTCTTTGCGGGTAATTGGCAGCCATTTAAGCAGGTCGGGACGGTCGTTCATAGGGTTCAGATCTTATGCAAAAGTAATCAAATGGCGGATATACTTAGTATTACATTGTTTATGTCATTGAATTGAGGTGAACGCGTTGAGTTTTGTTCTAAAAACAGGCTGCAAACGTTTGCAATTCTTTGGAGAATTCATTAAAAGACTGAAATACAATTTAATAATGAGTTCAGCATGATCTGTCGGGATGTAATAATGTTTGTAATGTGATATCTTTGAAGCAAAACAATACCGCATGAGACAGAAAATTACTTTGCTAACGATTTTTTTCTTCCTACTTATTAATGGTGTAGTTGGCCAGCAGGACAGTTTGCGCACCAACCCGAAAATTTATATTGCTTTCTTGTGGCATATGCACCAGCCCATCTATTATCCTTACGAAAATATCGTTCAAACAGAACAGAGCGGACATTACAGTTTTTCGCTTTATGATGTGCATCTTAGCCGCAACGGGCCATATACCGATTGGCCTAAGAATGCGGTGCAAAAAGGTGTTAATGCCGGTATGGATCATTTTGGAGCACAGGTAAGTTTTAGTGGGTCATTGATCGAAAATCTAAACAACCTCGAACAAGCAGGTGTGGGTTTCTCAAACTGGAAAAATCATTGGAATACTATTATAAATCAAACTACAACGCTTGGAAATCCGCGAATAGACATGGTGGGATTTGGGTATCATCATCCGCTCATGGGGTTGATTCATTATAAGGATATTCGAAAACAGATTCAGGATCATAAGTCAATCTTTTCAAGTCACTTTTCGGGGTCCTACTCCAAAGGAATTTTCCCACCCGAAACGGCTTTTTCACCGCGCATCATACCGGCTTTGGTGGACGAAGGATTGGAATGGGTATTGGTTGATAACCTGCATTTTGAACGTGCCACTGCCAATGCTCCAACAGGTGACGTCAGTGCAGTGTTAAGACCTAATCTGGCCGACATCCGAAATCCTGATCCGCAGGACTGGCTTCAGCTCAATGGTTTATGGGCGCCTTTGCCGGTCTCCACGCAGTGGGCGCATCAGCCGCATTATGTTTCCTACACCGATCCTGAAACGGGAGAAGTATCGAAAATAATTGCTGTTCCTGCTTCCCGCTATCTGGGTCAGGAAGATGGTCGTGGCGGTTTTGGCGCCTTAAATTATGATTTGGTTATGAGCCAGTTTGAAGGCTCCAATACCGATCCTGATCGTCCAATTTTAATCGTTTTGCATCATGACGGAGATAACTTTGGCGGTGGAAGTGAATCCTACTACAACAATAACTTCCAGAGTTTTGTGAATTGGCTCAGTGCGAATGATCATCGGTTTGAATGCACAACCATTCAGGATTATCTGGAGCGTTTTCCGATTCCTGAAGAGGATGTGATTCATATTCAGGATGGCAGCTGGTTAGGAGCCGACGGGGGAGATCCTGAGTTTAAGAAGTGGAATGGCGACCCGGGAAATTATCCCGGTGCTTCAGGTGCTTATAGTCCTGATCGCAACAGTTGGGGGATTATGACAGCTGCTCAGAATATTGTGCATACAGCTGATCAAATCAATCCAAATGATGCCGGAACACAACAGGGCTGGCAGTATTATTTGAATGGTCAGGCCAGTGATTACTGGTATTGGGATGGAACCGAAATATGGGATTCCAATCCCGTAAGGGCTGCTAATCAGGCTGTAAATCAAGCATTGCCTATAGCACAAAGTGGTCCAGATTTAACAGGTCCCTCCGTTTATATTCCTCAAAGAGAACCCTATAATCCAGGTGGAATTGAATGGGATGGCGTTGGTGTAATGCCTTCTGATTTCACTGTATGGACCTATGTGTTTGATTTGAATGGACTACAATCTGTCAATCTGAAATATCGCATCAGTGTGCACGAAACAGTTCAACAGGTAAATTTAACCTATTCAGGAGGTGGGGGCGTTGAATCTTGGCAAACCCTGCCTATGTCGGCACAAAACATCACATCTGTCACTGATCCTTTGCCGCTTTATAAGGCGTCAGAATATGCCGCAGAAATCGTTGGATTGGAAAATGTATTGGTTGACTATTACGTGGAAGCTGTTGATCAGAATGGCAATATTACTAAATCACCTATACAACACGTTTGGGTGGCAGATGGCAGCGGGGGTGGAGGCTCATCAGCTGTAAGCTGGCAACCAACAAATCCGTCACTTCATGACGTTATAACGATTACTGCTACACATGCCAATGCGCAGTCGATGTTGCATTGGGGTGTAAACAACTGGGAAGAACCTCTTGAGTCCTATTGGCCGGAAGGAACTATTCTACATGATGGCAGTGATGCAGTGCAAAGTCCTCCAAAAGGTCAAAATGAATCAGGTCACTATTATTGGGAAATTGGGCCTTTCAATAACTCATCTCAAGTAGTTGATCAGATTGCTTTTGTGATTAAAATCAGCGAATCCCAATGGGACAACAACAACGGAAACGATTATTTCATAGTTATTGATAATAATCCATCTCCTAATCCTGTAAGTTCCGATGTTACGATAAACTTGCTTCAAAATGAATCCTATACCTTTTCGCTATTCGATTTTCCATTTCAAAGTCCTTCAGGAAGCTCTTTTGAGGCATTTCAGTTACAAACCCTGCCAGCCATGGGTAGTTTAGTTTATAATGGTCAGCCTGTCGTGATTTCGACTGATTATTCAAATCCTAATCTTTTGGTTTTTACACCTGAAACCAATGGTCTTAGAACCCCATATGCAAGCTTTCAGTTTAAAGTGAAAGATCAGAATGGGCTTTATTCTGAAGCTTCTTATTTGTTAAGTATAAATGTAATTTCAGGAAGCCCTATGGGTTCAAATAGTTCTGTAAGTCTGATGCAGAATGAAAGTTATGTTTTTTCTGAAGCTAATTTTCCTTTTTCATCCCCGGCGGGTAATCAATTTGAGGGAATTCGTGTGCAAAGTTTACCCGAAAATGGCCGGCTTGTTGTTAATGAAAACTCAGTGATTGAAGACCAATTAATTACGAATTTTACTGCTTTGGTTTACACCCCCAATACTGGTGAAACCGGTTCGCCCTATGCAGATTTTTCCTATTACCTGGTGGATGATGCTGGTCTTGAAAGTGAGCAGGCTTATAGCTTAACTATGCATGTACTAAACAACTTTCCGGCAGGAGTAAGCTGGTATCCGGAGGAGGTTTCAACCAATGATGTGCTCACCATTGTAGTCAATGAAGATGCAGCAATGAGTGCTGATGCTCGTTTACACTGGGGAATAAATGACTGGAATTTGCCGAACGAATTTTACTGGCCATCCGGAACACAAGCCTGGAATGATGGGTTGGCTGTTCAAAGCCCCTTGCAACAAAACGGATCGGCATGGACTATTCAACTCGGGCCTTTCAATCAGAGTGCTCAATCTGTATCTCAACTGGATTTTGTAATTCACTATGGAGGCGATAGTTGGAATAATAACGAGGGAAACGATTGGCATATCCCAATCATTGATTATACGGATATTAGGGAGAATAAATCAGATTCTGATTTGATAGTATTTCCAAATCCTGCGGAGTACGCAGCGCTGGTAAGTCTTCCTGAGGGCGCCAATGGGAAGTTTAAACTTAGTTTACGCGATCTGAAAGCTAATATTATAGTTGAAACTGAGCTTATGGCCGGAGAACAGTTAGAACTGAGAAAAAATCGTCTTCCTGCGGGCATGTATATTTTAATTGCTGTAGGTGTGGATAAAATTTATACCCAAAAAATTGTTTTCAAGTAGAGAAAGTTATTTTTAGTATTTTTATGGTTCAAATCTCATAATGTTATGTTTACCTCAGCGATTATTGTTTTACTGTTTTTGGCCATGATACTGCTTATTCAAGCCATCAGAGACGTGATCAAGAAAAAACGTCCGGCCTATTTGATCGTATTGTTGTTGCTTTTTCCACTTGTCGGGCCACTGCTATATTTTCAGATGAGCAGATTTATTGTTTCTTAAAAGACCCATAATCAGGAAAATAAGAACGTATTTAAAAAATAGTTGTGTTTTTTCTTGACAGTTAGTAAATATTAACTAACTTTGCAGCGCAAACATTTATAAAACTATGTTCACAGAGCGACAACAGGAAATATTGGAACATGCTATCGACCTGATAGCCGAAAAAGGGATTCAGGGCTTGACGATGAAAAATCTTTCGAAGCGTCTGGGTATTTCAGAACCGGCTATCTACAGGCATTACGAGAATAAAATTGATATACTGATAAGCTTATTGGAGTATTTTACAACGACAACTTCCGATATTTTTCAACAGCAAATCAACTCAGAATTGTCGGCCATTGATCGGATAAAAATGATTTTTCAAAGGCATTTTGAGGCTTTTGAAAACAGCCCGGCACTGGTAGCTGTAATTTTTTCGGAGGAAATATTTCGTAATGAATTAGTATTGAGTGACAAAGTAAAGCAGATAATGGAGCGCAATGCCGCTTCGATTACAGCTATAATTGAAGCTGGAAAGCAGCGCGGCGAAATCAGTGAAAATCTCAGTACGCAGCAGCTCACCACGATTTTTATGGGATCGCTCAGACTATTGGTAAAAAGATGGCAGATGAGTAATTTTATGTTCAACCTCAGAGATGAGGGCGAAAAGTTGTTCGTTACATTAAATCAATTAATTAATCTTAAAAAATAAATCAAATGGCGATTAAAAAAGTATGGCTCGACGAGTCGGAAGATGAGTGCACAAGTTGTGGACTCTGCGAAGGAATTGCACCCGAAGTGTTTGAAGTTCCTGATAAAATGATTGTAAAAGAAGACGTTAATTTTAGCGATTACGAAGATGAAATTCGTGATGCAGCCGAAAGTTGCCCCACAGAAGTAATCAAGTTTGAAGAGGAGTAAGCTATCATGAAAATTATACACTGGAAAAATCAGCCCATAAAGGAAACGCCGCACAAAGTTGATGTACGCCCTTTATACGATCACGATACTGCTCAGGCGATGCATATTATGCTTCAACCGGGCGAACAACTCAAGCCGCATATCACGCCGGTGGATGTGTTTTTCTTTGTCATCGAAGGAACACCCAGCATTCAGGTTGGCGAAGAAATAGTGCAGGTAGAAGAAAACAGCCTGGTCGAAAGCCCGAAAGATATCGTGCACTGTCTGTATAATAAGAGTGACAAAACAGCCCGTATTCTTGTCGTAAAGGCACCAAAGCCCACAGCAACAGCACGAGTGCTTTAAAAGTACAATAGGGAAGTTTATGCTTCCCTTTTATTCAATCATTAAAGTTAGTTAATATTAACAAACATGAAAAAACAAATTACAGTAAAAAGATTAAAACTGTATTCCTGGCTGGTTATCGTTATCACATTAGCCATAAGCGGCTGGTTTACCTGGGAGCTGGCTGGCAATGCCCGCATGGAAACCGATCTGGACGAATACATGCCAAAGGATCATCCGGCTTTTGTTTACAGCGATATGGCCGAAGATTGGTTCAACATCAAGGATGGAATCCTGATTGCCATCGAAAATCCGGAAGGCATTTACAATGTCGGAACCCTCGACAAAATCAAGGATATCACCAAGGCCCTTCAGGATATGGAAGCCATTGAAGATGCTGATGTTACCTCACTTTATACGGCCGATAATATTGTTGGTTCCGAATACGGGCTGGATGTGAAAGCGTTTTATAAGCGCACGCCTAAAAGTGAAGAAAAACTAAAGGAGTTGCGCGAACTGGTAATCGCTAACGATATGGTACAGGGTAGGATCGTTTCGGATGATGAAACGGTTGCTTTGGTAGTTGCTTCTATCGCGGATTCGGTGTTTTCGATGCAGTTTTATGAGGATATTCTGGCGTTTGCTGATAGTTATGAAGGTCCGGAAAATATCTATGTAGCAGGTGTCCCGATTGTGGAAGGCACCATGGCATACCTGGGACCAAAAGACATGAAAAAGATGGTTCCCATCGTAATAGTCGTGATCATTTTGGTGCTTTATCTTGTGCTGCGCAGCATCAGGCATACCATTTCAACACTTGCAGTTGTGCTGATCAGTACTATCTGGGCTTTTGGACTGATGGCTGTGCTCGGAATTTCCATTTATGCCGTCACGATTATGATTCCCGTGATGCTGATTGCCATTGGTGTGGCGGATGGCATTCACCTGTATAGTCATTTGCATTTATTTTTGGATGAGCAACCCAATGCTACCGTAAAAGAAGCTTTAGGCGATATGATCCGCAATATGTGGAAGCCGGTTGTAATGACTTCGGTAACCACTGCTGTTGGCTTTATCTCGCTGCTTACTTCGGAAGTTTTACCCATTAAATATTTTGGTTTGTTCACGGCTTTTGGAGTGTTGATGGCTATGATTTTATCGCTGGTGTTTATTCCGGCATTTGGTTTTGCTTTTGGCATAAGCCGGAAGAAGAAAAAGCAACAGTCAAAAACTGAGATGCATTCTTTTACTGAAAGACTCGCTAATAATTTTGCGCTGGCTACCATTCGTCATAAAGTCTTGGTGATCAGCACAACAGTAATTCTTTTAGTTGTTTCAATCTTTGGGATTCAAAAAGTGTACATCAACTCCAGTTTTCTGGAAAATTTTGAACGGGATTCAGACATTGTGTTGACGGATGCTTTTGTGAACAAGCACTTTGGAGGCACCAGCTCCATCAATGTGATACTGGAATCTGAAGACAAAGATGCCATGATTCGTCCGGAGGTGGAAAAATTGATCGACGAGATGCAAACTGAAGTGGAAACGCTCGCATTGGTTGGCAATTCCTTTTCAATCAGCGATTATATCCGCAGGATGAATCAGGTGATGCATGCTGACGATCCGGCTTTCGATGTGATTCCTGATAGTCAGGAGATGATTGCGCAATACCTGCTGCTTTATGAAATGTCGGGCGATCCCGAAAACCTCTGGAAGGTAGTGGATTATGATTACCGCAAAGCCAATGTTACGGTGCAGTTGAAAAGTGATAACAGCAAGGACCTGAATCAAACCATCGAAATCCTTGAAAAATACCGAGCACCTTTTTCTGAACTTAATGTGGAAATGAATTTTGCAGGATCGGGCTACAAAGCACTGGTGTTTACCGGTTTGATTTTGAATGGACAAATCAAGAGTTTGTTGATGTCAATCGTTATCATCATCATCTTACTCGCACTGATGTTCCGCAAAGTGAGTATTGGTTTTATTGGAGCAATACCCGTAGTGCTAACAGCGGCTATCAGCTTTGGCGTGATGGGTTTGCTGAATATTTCACTCAGCACCACAACCGCTTTGGTGTCGAGCATTGCTATTGGGATAGGCATTGATTATGCGGTGCATTTTATCGAAAGGTATAAAATCTATGCCCTGCAAACCAAAGACAAAAGTCTGACGATAGGCGAAACCATGCACCATTCAGGTCGAGCCATTGCCTTTAATGCTTTTGTGGTAATTATGGGATTTTTGGTGTTGCTGTTTTCAGTATTTCCGCCCAACAGGTCGCTCGGAGCTTTGGTATCATTTAACATGTTTATAAGCTTTATTGCTACAGTAACGATCATGTATCTGGTGCTTTATAAATCGAATGTCTTCTTTAATAAAAAGAAGACTAAAGAAAAGTAAAAAAATAAGTAGGGGGAGAAGAACATGAGAATATCAGTATTGCTTGCGGGTTTCATTATGGTGGTTACAACAATTCAGACCGTTGGTGCTCAGTCAGTCGCTGAATCGCCTGAAAACACCTTTTTTAAGGCAATAAGAGCCAATCAAAATGAGAGTTATATTACTTTCTCACAAGGCCTGGGAAATCTGGAACCCTTGATATTTGAAGCATCTATTGAACCCTACTTTTTAATTAGAACCAGCAAAGATGCGCGATGGGGAGCAACACTTTCTCCAACAATCCGGCTAAGGATGTTTGCAGAAGAGTCATTGCCTGTGCGAACACCCAGCTATAATCCTTATATAAGTTTTTATCATCAAATTCAGCTAAAGCGCGGAGAAACATCACACACCCTGTATGTTTTCCTTACACTGGCGCACCATTCCAACGGACAGGAAGGTGATTTTTATCTTCCCGATGGGGCAGTCAATACAAAGACCGGAAATTTTTCAACAAACTACTTTGAAATCGGTCTGTTTTTCAATCGTCATTTGCTTCCATTTGCCAACACAAATGAATATTTGAAAACCTCGATCGAAGTTCATCCTGATTTGGATATGAATCCGGAATTGATTGGTCAGTATGGCAATGTTCGTTGGCACAACCGGTTGAAAATTTACCGCTTTAGCTGGAAACAGTTGAGAAACTTTTTTGATGAAGATCAGGGTTATAGCGCTAAAATTCCCGATTGGAGTGCGGTTTTTGAAACAACCTGGATTTTTGGTGGGAAAGCTGGTGCCCCTGCGTTGGATTTTAGTGAAAGATTCAATTTTATGGCCAAACTGGCCTACAAGCCTATAAATGCCCGGGATGTGAGTTTTTTTGTAAAACTCTATACCGGCGAAGATTTTTACAATATTTATTTTAAACGTAGAATTTCAACATTGCAATTTGGTTTACAAGCCTTTGCATTTTAAATCATTAAATAATTAAGTCATGAAAACTATTCAATTTTTAACAGTAACAGTTTTAGTTATCCTATTTAGTTTCAATCAGGGATACGCTCAAATGAGTGGACAGGAAATCATGGAGGCGGTATATAACAATCCTTCCGGCGAAAACATACAGGGGCAGTTGGAAATGCGGCTGATCAATAAACAAGGCGATACCCGCGTTCGCGAGCTTCAGCAATACATAAAAGATGAAGGAGCTGTGGAAAAAACCATTATGTTTTTTCTTTCACCGGCCGATGTGCGTAACACCTCCTTTATGAACTGGAGCTACGACGATGGTCGCTATGATGACCAGTGGATTTACCTGCCGGCGCTAAAAAGGGTAAAACGGATCTCGAGCGACAGCAAAAGCGATAATTTCATGGGTTCCGATTTTACCTATGATGATTTGGGCGACCGCCATCCCAATCAGGACACGCATAAACTACTTGGTGAAGAGGTGGTTGACGGTTACGCATGTGTTGTTGTTGAAAGCACGCCCAAAGACGAAGCCTATATGTATTCAAAAACGGTTACCTGGGTGAACAAAGAAAACTTCATCGGGATAAAACGCGATTTTTATGACGAAGATGGAGATCTGCTTAAAACATTACACATCAGTAAGTTTGAAAAAATAAGCGGGTATTGGGTTATCCTGAAAACCCAAATGCATAACGTTCAGAAAGATCACCGTACCGAGATGATTTTTACTGATGTGAAGCTCGATCAGGAAATTCCCGAAAACAAATTTACAGAACGTGGCATGACGCTGGGGCGCTAAAATCACAGATGTTTAAGCATTAAAATCAAGGTAAGATGAGAAAGTTAATAAGGAATTTGTTGTTGGTTGTTTTCGTGGGTTCGCTTGTTGGGTCGGTTTCGGCTCAACAGCTTGAACTCACAGGTTTTGCACGTAATTATACGGGGGTGCTTCTAAATGATCAAACGGATTTTTCGATCGTTCAGAACACCTTTAACCTTAATTTTGAGAAAAGGGGCGAAACAGTTGGTTTTAAAGTAAATCCGTTGCTTTATCATTATTTCGACAGGGACTTGGATTTTCGCCTGCGCGAAGCTTATATGGACATGTACTTCAATAAGTTTGATTTGAGAATAGGTCAGCAACAGATTATATACGGAAAGGCCGAAGGTGTTTTTATCACCGATATCGTTTCGCCCAAAGATTTAAGTGAGTTTTTGTTACCCGATTTTGACGAAATCCGCATGGGTGTTACAGCCGTAAAACTCAATTATTACATCGGAATGAACACCCTCGAAGCGGTTTGGGTGCCGGTTTTTTCGCCCACTTTGATGCCCGATTCGGGGAGCATCTGGCGTCCGGAACTGCCGTTCCCCATTCGGCCAACTTATGATTATTCTACCAATGAAGTAAAACCTTCGCTCGCGCATAGTGAGTTTTTTCTGCGCTATTCAGCCATGACGTCAAAGCTTGATTATGAAATTGTTGGAGGTTATCATTATTCAGATGATCCGGTAATGCATCTAACGAAAACCATCGATCCGGTGAGCATGCAGCTACAAAGTCTGGTAGCGCGTCCTGAGTATCATCGCATGGGAATGTTGGGTGGCAGTTTGAGCACAACGCTGGGTGGTTTTGTGCTCAGGGCAGAAGGTTCTTACAATAACGGACGCTATTTTCAAACCGAAAATCCTCAGCGCAGCGATGGAACAGTACAAAAAGACTATCTGCATTATATGGCCGGACTGGATTATACCTTATCAGGCGTGAAACTAAGCGCGCAGTTTATTCAGGAATATATTCCGGATTATGAAACCGGCATGCTACAGGAAGAGGCCGAAAATACCATGACTTTTCTGGCGGCGAAAGACTACCTGCGCGAAAAACTCTGGATCGAGCTCTTTGCCTATGTGGGTTTAAACAAGGGCGATGCCCTTATCCGGCCGAAGGTGAGCTATAACTTTGCCGATGGCTTTGATCTGCAGCTGGGCGCCAATATCTTCACCGGAACCGAAGGAAGATTCGGGCAATATCGCGACAACAGCATGCTGTACTGGAAGGTGATGTATAGTTTTTAGAAAGTAGCGTTAACATTACTGAAGTGCTTCATCACATTTTTTTGGGTGAGATTTTTTTTAATGCGTCTAAAGCCTAACCAGTGTCTCCTATCAGGGTGAAGTCATGCAAAAGCTTATCTTGCTGAAGTTCAACTGAATTCTTTAAAATATAGCGTTGCAAGCAATCCAAGGTGTTGCAATTGCAGCGGTTATTGTTCTAATTTATAGCCAACGCCACAACAAAATACCAGCTGATATGCCTTGAAGTGTCACCTTAATGGAAAAAACCTGTTCGCCATACAGCCGCATTTTTGAAGATTTTCATGGATGAATTGCAGTGGCAGAAGAAAAAAATGAGATTGTTGATTAAGAAACACTTGGATTGGATTTGAGAAATATTTATCTTAGCCCACCAAACCAACACAACCCAAATGAAAATCTGGTCAGGGAGGATCAATTTTCAGGCTGTTTTATTCAGTCCCTTTGTTTTAGCTGTATTGCCGGCTATCATTTTGCTTTATGTGTTGCCCCTTGATTTTGAGAAGTATGAGGGGGAGGTGGTAAGTTTCACCAGAATCAGCTCGAATCAAACCTTGCTTATTTATGAATATTTTGATTTAAATGGCGATTCGCTTCCAGAGAAAATTACCATTGGTAGTAGAGCTGATATTGATTCAACATTATTCAGGATACAGGTGTTTGCGCTTGATGATAAATTCAGAGACGAATGGGTGATTAAGCGGCAAGTGATCACTTATGCACCTGTTGAATTTTTTGATGCCGACAATAACAATACTTCAGAGATTTACTTTTTTACGCAAAATAAAGATTCTCTCTTTTTGAATCGCCTTGATCCATTTGCCCATCCAGAAATGGGACTTCAATCTTTTTTTGTTGACGCTATCTCTCATGACAGAAATACCTTTGACCTGATAATTGGTTCTTTATCGTTTGAGGATTACAACAAAGATGGTTTTTTTGAATTTACTTTTGGTGTTTCAGCCGGATATTGCCGACAGCCAAGAAGATTGTATCGTTTTTATCCATTGGAGCAAAAAATCGAAGCTTCTGCAAGAACAGGTGTTGGGCTTGATTTTTTAGCTGAAACACTTCAATTTGATTTTGATGGAGATGGTAAAAATGAATATCTAGTGAAAAATTCAAATGTCAAAAATTATTCAGAAATAGCTCATCAAACTGATTTAAAACCTATTGATACCTGCGCATGGGTGCTTGGCTATGATGATGATTTTCAGTTTTTATTTGAACCCATTGCGCTTCGAAACAACCTTTTTGTTCCGGCTTGGGTGATGATCGATAAAAAACCATACTTTTATTATGCGGAGAGGAATGCTTTGAAAAATGGCTATGAAATTATCATAAGGGATTGGCAGGGGAACATCTATCGAAAATTTCCATTTAAAGAAGTTCATGCGAATGTTACTGCAGTTCCGGCACTTAGTAATTGGAAAGATTCACGCTTAATAATTACAAATGGTAAAGCTCTTTTTCAATTTGATATTCATGGAAATCAAATCAGAAAAATTGATTTAAAAAATATAGGTCATACAGAATTTTTTACCGTAGATGCACTTGGTAGTGCAGTTGAAGAATATGTCATTAATACCGGCTCTGGAATTTATTTGGCAGATCATGATCTCAAGCATCCCATCTTTGTGCCGCTTCCACAACCATTGTATGCTCCGATACGTGTTTCAGTAATCAGCAAAACCAAAGATTGTGGACTCCTCTCCATCAACAACAACGCCAGCTATTATGAGCTACGGTATTCAAAAAATCCACTCTATTTCTGGCGTCATCCCATCTGGTTTGCCGTTTACCTGAGTGTTGTGCTGTTGTTGTGGCTCACACAACTTTTGCAGAAAAAGCAGAGCCGGCAAAAGTATGAAGCCGAACGACAGCTGATGGCTTTTCGTTTTCGGGCACTTAAAAACCAGGTAGATCCGCATTTCACGCTCAATGCCCTCAACAGTATCGCTCAGATGCAGGAACAAGGGCAACGGGAAAATGCTGGTAAGTTTTTAGTAAAATTCAGTCGTATGATTCATCACACCCTCGAAAATTCCGATAAAATTGAAACGACTTTGGAAGAAGAGCTGGATTTTGTACGCGATTATCTGGATGTACAGCAAATGCGTTTTCGCAATGCCTTCAGCTACGAGATCAGGCTGGAAGATGAAGCGCTTTACGAGCTGCTTATTCCACGCCATTTGGTGCATACCTTTGTGGAAAATGCCCTCAAACATGGTTTGCGGTCGCTTGAAAACCCAGGCAAACTGATGATCCATGCTTACCGCAAGCAAAATCAGGTAATCATCGAAGTGGACGATAATGGCATCGGACGCGAGCAAGCTTCAAAGAATAAAAGCCTGAGCACCGGAAAAGGTCTAACGATATTGGATGAACTGATAATGCTATTTAAACAACTGAAAAACAATAATATCAGCTATCAGATTTTTGATAAAAAGGCCGAGGGCGGAAAGGCCACAGGCACAAAAATAAGAATTGAACTAACCGACCATGACAGATAAAACCAACCTCATCACCAGCATCATTATTGACGACGAGCCCGATGCACGCGAGCGAATGACTTGTCTGCTGGAAAAATGCGAACAGATCAACAACCTTGAAAGTATTGCGCAACCATCACAAGCTATTGAAAAAATCAGACAACATCAACCTGATCTGCTTTTTATAGATGTGGAGATGCCCGGGATGAGCGGCTTCGATCTGGTGCAGCTAATCCATGCTGAAGAACTCCATCCACATATTGTATTTGTTACCGGCTACAGCCAATACGCCATCAAGGCCATCAAGGCCGAAGCCTTTGATTTTCTGCTTAAACCTGTGGATATTGATGAATTGCGGGAGACGATTCAACGCGTTGAAGCCAGGCTGGAATCAGCAGATCATGCCCACAACAGTGTGTCCGCTAATCCTCTTCAAGACACAGCCAACAACCAAATATCAGCTGCTGTTCAACGGATCAAATTCAGCAGCCGCAGCGGTTATGTATTGATCGATCCGGCAGAAATTCTTTACTGTGAAGCCGATGGGGCTTATACCATTGCATACCTGAAAGACGGGCGCGAGCTCACCGACTCGAACTACCTGTCGGCAGTTGAAAACCGCCTGCCTCAGGGTCATTTTGTGCGCATTAGTCGGTCGCTCCTGGTAAACCTGGCACAAATCATTCGTGTTGACCGCAAAAAGCACGAAATGGCAATTCGACAAGGCAATGAAGAAAAACTCCTGCAAGCCTCGAAGAGGTATTTTTCCGAAATTGATCAATATTTCTCCTGATCTGGCTTTTCTCTTTTGTCACTCATCCGTCTTTTTTGGCCGTTCATCCTTCATTTGGTGTGTTCTGCCAAGTCAAATGCCCTTTTTGGCTGTTTTTGGGGTTTTTAGATGAACTTTGGGTTTTGTTAAAATGATTTTGTGTGTTAGAATCCAATATATCATTCAAATCAACGAAATAGTCAGTATAGAAAATTAATTACTTCATTATTTGACGGCAAAAAATATGAGCGCAAAAAGTGTAAAAAAAAACATTAAGCATCCAATAATAACCATATGAAAACAAAATCATTCTTCGCAGTACTTTTTGGCATATTGACCATTAGTGTCTTAGTTTTTCATGCATGTAAAAAAGAACAAAAAGATCCCTCACCACCAACTTACACAGATGGGCAAGGAGAAATTGGCCAACTGGGAGGTACAATTACAATAGATGACGCTAGTTCGCCATTAAATGGTGTTACGATAATTGTACCTGAAGATGCTTTACAAGTGAACACTTTAATACAAATTGTTTCTGCGCCTGACACAGTTTCGTTTCCTGGTGGTAGCACACAACCAATAGTTCAACTATTGCCAGATGGATTATCTTTTCAAGAACCTATAACAATAACAATGCCCTTTGTTTCGAGTAACCCTAATAATATTGGATTATATTATTATGATCCTAGTGAAGAACTTATTGAAGAGCTAGAAGATGTGACAATCAATGTGCAAGAAGGCTTGATAAGCGGATTAACAAATCATTTCTCTTACTATACAGCCGCAGACAAAGAGGTAAAAGCAACAATAAACATGTTTCGTACCCAAGAAGGAGTAATTGGTGTTAGATTAGATATATATGGGACCAACAATGTTGAACTAGGGCTAAAATGGATTCCTACAACATGGTGGCATAAAGTTCAAACCCTTGATCAAGAATTAAATATTTGGCAGGTGCTGACAAATCCTGGAGGTCCACATGACGGCAATGTTTATTCAATTTTCGATGTATATTTAAGAGAGGGTGAGCTAATTGGAAGTGATCCGGTTTCGGCATCACATTTCAGCATAATCCGTGAAGAGAACGACCCTTTTAAAGTAAAAATCATTCAACGATTTCCTACCAATGAGTTATACTCTAGTGGGTTTTTACATACCGAAGATATTGAGAGCAATATGTCTGAGATGGATTATAAAAATCTTGGAAACTGGATAAACGGTGAGCCACTAATATTCCTGTTTGATGGTTTTGTGCCTAACCCTGATAAGAAGTATTTTGTTAAAATGGAATGGGTACTTGCCTCTGAACTAAATGCATCACCTCTATTTAATTACTCTCCTATATATAAACTGCATAATAAGCCAGATAAAAGGAAACTAAACCAGATGTCATTGACTTCTATGGATCAAATTGATGTTGATAATAATTATATCATAGATGAATTTCAAGTTTGGGGTTTAAATACTGCACCCGTATGCAATTTTACTGTAGACAAACCTAATGCAAGTGTTGGTGAATTAATTCAATTCAATGATTTTTCAGAATATACGCCAACCTCATGGCAATGGGATTTCGGCGATGGAATCACCAGCGCACAAAAAGACCCAACTCATTCCTATTCCTCGCCAGGAACCTATACAGTTTCTTTAGAAGTAACAAATGCCTATGGTTCGGATAATGAAACAATGGACATTAACGTAACAGAAGCTACATTTATCGCTATTGTAACACCAAATGGTGATGAAGAATGGATGATTGGAAGCGAACAAACAATTTCCTGGGATGATAATATTGATCAAGACGTTAAAATTACCCTCTTGCAAAACAATTTACCTACACTAACAATTGCCGAATCAACCGCCAGCAATGGAAATTTTGTATGGACTATTCCTAATACTGTACAGGCCGGTACTGACTACAAAATACATATTGCAAGTACAACCAATATGAGTGTTTACGATAATAGCAATGACTTTTTTACCATTCTTGAACAAGGCAATATAATTGTAACAAAACCAAACGCTGGAACAATTTGGACGATGGGGCAATATAATGTACCAATAGAGTGGGAAACCGGCAATCTTGGAGGAACAGTAACCATTCAAGTGTACAAAGGAGATAATAAACTCGGAACACCCACTCCCGACGCTCCTAACAATGGCTCATATACAGGATACAATGTTCAAACAACATTAGCCGAAGGTAACGATTATCGCATTAAAATAATCTCGAATGTTAACCCTGTAAAGTTTGATTTTAGTGAGTACTTTGAGATAACTGAAAGTGACAATTTACCGCCCGAACCGCCATATGATCCCTACCCAGAAGAAGGAGCAGTATTAGAGGAATTGACGGCAAATTTATTCTGGAACTGTGAAGACCCGGAAGGTGATCCATTAACTTATGATGTATATGTAGGAGAAAACAATCCTAACCCTACACAATTATTGGCTGATGACTTGGAAACAAATACCGCACCCTATGAAAATCTCAATCCTGGTACAACTTACTATTGGAAAGTAGTTGCTAAAGATGATCATGAAAATGAAACAGCAAGCGCTGTATGGTGGTTTGAAATCGAAAGCGCAAATCCTCCTGTTGCAGATTTTGAAGCTGATATAACAAGTGGATATGCACCCCTTATTGTCAATTTCAATGATCTTACTATAAATGAACCTACAAGTTGGCTTTGGGATTTTGGAGATGGGGAAACAAGTACTGAACAAAACCCATTGCATATATACAATCAAGGAGGCAGTTACAATGTTTCCCTAACTGTTTCAAACGAAATGGGTACTGATAGCAAAATAAAAGAAGGTTATATCTTAATTAGTACTTTTTGTCCTGAATCAATCACAGATGTTGAAGGAAATGTATACAGTACAGTACTTATAAACAATCAATGTTGGATGGCAGAAAACCTAAAGACAAGTACCTTTGACAATGGTGAGGCTATTCCAAATGTTACGAGTAGTAGTAGCTGGCTTAACCTGACATCTCCAGCATTTTGCTGGCATAATAACGATGAATCATGGAAAGATACTTATGGTACCTTATATAATTGGTTTGCAGTGGGTAGTTCGAATGGTTTGTGCCCGGATGGCTGGCATGTGCCTTCAAATGGAGAATGGTCGCAATTAGCTAATTTTATTGGAGGAGTAGTTGCGCCAAATGGTAATAAATTAAAATCTTGTCGTCAAGTAGACTCCCCTTTAGGTGGAAATTGTGATACGGAAGATCATCCCAGATGGGATGCTAATGAGATTAATTATGGAACAGATGACTATGGCTTAATGGGTCTTCCAGGAGGTAGCAGAAGTTCTAATGACGGTCTTTTTTCTTCTCTTGGAATAATAGGGATTTGGTGGAGTTCCACTACTATAGCAGGTGCTAATGCGCTGCCAAGGTGGATTTCATATAATACTGGTAACATTCAAGGTGGAAACTCTGGTGATTATCGCAATAAAAGAGCTGGTTTATCAGTTCGTTGCTTAAAGAATTAGTTTGTTCAGAACAAGTTTAAATTTTTCTCTTCAGGGTAAGGATTGAGAAGTACAATTGATTTTTTGTCTATAATGGAATTGCAATTAATTAATAACTAACAAATTATATGTAAGAACCATGAAAAAAACTCATCCTATACAGTAATTGGGATTTTTCAGAGCCTAGCATTTGTACAACTAATGGAGATAAACTAAACAATATCATAATTGTACATTAACATACATATTTAAATTCAATAATTAATAGAATTAGAAATAACTCAAATAGAGCACATTATATTCAATACTAACTAAAATTTATTATTATGGCGCAAACATGTCCAAATTGCAACACAGCTCAAGGTTGGGGTCACAGATTAATTAAATGTTCCACTTGTGATAAAGTATTCTGCTTAAATTGCGGAAAAGGATTGAAACATAAATGTCCGTATTGCGATACAATACCTTCGAATAAGGATAAAATTTAAATCTCTCACTTATGTCATCACCAGAGTTGTGAATGATATACTTTTGCATAATTTTTATTTATTATACACTCTTTGCAAACGCAAGTGCAATAGGGTGTTTATTATTAACAGATAAGTTGTAGAGAAAATTCATAAATTTTCTCTACAACAAAACCTCATCCTCTATGAAATTTATCTTTCAATTAATTCTCGCGCTCGTGTTTATGTTAGTTATGTTTTTCCTAGTTGGCTATGGTACTGCTTTTTACTATCAAAAGGTTTATACATCAAGAATATCCCAAGAAGAATTCCAGCATAAAATGGCCGATTACAATTACATTAAGATGGTAGAGGATGAAAAACAAATGATCGCAAAAGAAATAAATGTTAATTATGTATATATTATAACAGCCATAATTATAGTTATCTCAGTATTTTTTCTTGTAAAATATAAGGGATTTAAAGAACTTTTCGTTTTATTCAAAAAGAGTTTGCCTTTAGTACATGACAAAAAATATAACCAATTGAATATCAACTAAATATGTTAATAACTTTTTGATAACTAATTCGTAAAATACGATTTAAAATACTGGCATTCAGTATCTTGAAAGAAATAT
>Ga0180009_10000396_pt1 | contig 61900 bp, 66 predicted proteins | sample OS_PC_MetaG_FD_123537 | JGI IMG/M metagenome (GOLD analysis project Ga0180009, IMG submission 123537) | Groundwater microbial communities from the Aspo Hard Rock Laboratory (HRL) deep subsurface site, Sweden - OS_PC_MetaG | ecosystem: Environmental > Aquatic > Deep subsurface > Groundwater... | reverse complement strand
GATCATATTTTGGATGAACTTTTACTGGTCGTCCCTGATCATCATTACAATAAGCTTTGTTGTTTCTAATAAATATCCTCTTTTTTCCAGGAGGATAATTTACTCGACGTTCCCAGCATTGTCTTACAAAACGCCGATCATTTAACAAACCCCTTTTCAATACCCCTGGAACAGTAAAAAAATATTCTCGAGCTTTATAAAAAACTTCTCTTCTCCTTGACCTTTGGTTTTTCCAGTCTAAAACACCCATGATTCATTCTCTCCTAATAATAAACATTAAAATAATATAATATAAAAAGATTTATATTCTAAATTATCCCATCCCAACATTTAAAAAACAAACTTCCTTAACAAATTTATCAAATTAAATAAAAGGAGACAAAAATGGTAGAAGGATATTGTGTTACATGCAAACAAAAAGGTGTAAAGATAAAAAACCCAGTGATCAGTAAAACCTCGAGAGGGGGATTTATAGCAAAAGGAATTTGTTCAAAGTGCAATAAAACAAAAGTTTGCGCAATGATGTCAAAAGACAACGCAGAAAAAGCTATAAAATCTGGCGATGCTAAGAAGGGGTACTAAAACTTTTTAATTTTTTAAAGACTCTTCTTTATTTTTAAAAAATGTTCGTGAATATAATTAGATCTCATAGAGATATCGTGGCAATTTGTGATTCAGAATTAATTGGAAAAAGATTTGAAGAAGGAAAGTTTCAATTAGATATTAAAGAAAATTTTTACAAAGGAGAAAAAATGTCTAAAGAAGAAGTTAAAAAAATCATGCAGAATTTAATTAAAGAAGATGCTACATTTAATATTGTAGGTACAGAAGCAACAAACACGGCAATAGAAACAGGAATAATTTCAGAAAAAGCTGTTAAAAAAATACAAGGGATTCCTTTTGCAATGAAATTATTATAATCCCCAACATTTTATAAATCCCATTCTCTCAAAATAATTATGAAAAAATTTAACAAGAGTTCAGAAGAATCAGAAGAAAAGATAAGAGTTAAACTTCCACGAGGAAAAGAAGTTCTAGGAATTATTGAACAGAGATTAGGAGGGAATAAAATGATGGTAAACTGCCTTGATGGAAAATCAAGGAATTGCAGAGTTCCCGGAAGACTTAAACGAAAATTATGGCTTCGCCCAAATGATATTGTTATAATAGAACCATGGGAATTAGATGGCCAAAAAGGAGATGTCACATTCAAGTATAAACCAAATCATGTAGCTTGGTTAAGAAAAAACGGCTTTCTGGAAAAAGAAAAAATAGAGTTTTAACTTACAACTTCTGCTAAAGACCTAGCAATTTTTCCTTTCAATTCTGTTAAATCAAAACTTTTAATCACAAAATGATCTGCAGCTATGCTTTTCATATCTTCTTTGAAACCGCCATAAGCTGTGCAAAGAATTACTGGAAGATTATGATGTTTATCTTTAATATCATGAAGAGCATCTAATCCATTATAATCCACCATTTTTATATCTAAAACAACTAAATCAGGTTTTTCTCTAACAATTAAATCCAAGATACCTTTAGGAGAATCCCTTGTAACAACATCATAACCTTCTTCACTCAATTCTTCTGAATATAAAGACCTAATATGCTCATAATCATCAATTACAAGTATTTTTTTAGGCATAAAAAAGATTCTTTTTCAACATATTTAAAGATTCTGGTAAAAACATGAGAATATTTTAGGGATTTTGTAAATCATTTCTTCTTTTCTAATTTGAAAAAATGAGCAGTTAAGTGCTTCCTGGAGCCGATATAATTTTTTAAACCAGTTTTATCTATGATTATTACAGGGTTTACGAGGTAAAACAAAATGATACAAAAAATTAAAAATATATTGGGCAACAAAAGAAAAGGATTATCTGAGAAATCCCATTATTCTATAAGTCAAGTGTCTAAGGATTGGTCAAATTTCATGAATAAGGATACTTATCTGACCCATGACTTAAAAGATAAATTTAACACAATGATTAATTATGGTGTGTCTGAAGTAAAGATACCTTGGTATTTATTTTTTGATTTTAGTTTGAAAAGAAAAATTAATTCAAATATTGAAAATCTAAAAAGATATGAAAGAGAGGTAAGTGAATTTAATCCGAACTTTGTTGAGAGAAAGATAAAAGAATATGATCCTTTGTTTAAACAATCACCTAATCCGTTGGATAAAAATCAAAAGACGGCAATAGTTATTGATGATACTCATAACTTAGTTGTAGCTGGTGCAGGTTCTGGAAAAACTGAGGTATTAACAACAAGAATTGCTTATTTAATTAAAAGAAAATCTGATTCTGTAAACCCTAAGAGAATTTTGGCGTTAGCTTTTCAGGACAAGGCATCAAAAGAGATAGTACAGAGATTAAAAGAAAGATATGATGTAAATGTAGAGGTAAAAACTTTTCATGCTTTAGGGAAAAAGATTTTAGAAGATTCTTCAAAAAATAACTCAAAAAAAATGCCAACTATTTTATTTAGTGGGGATAACTTTGAGATTAGATTTCAAAAGTTTATAGAAAAGATTTTTCTTTCAGTATTGAAAGAGGAAGAATTTCAAGAGAAAGTCTTCAAATATTTAGAAGATTATGATGAAGACTTTATATCTAAAGAAGAGGAAGATTTTGAAACTAAAGAGGAATATTTCAAATATAAAAAATCATTAGAGTATACTGCTCTTAATGGTATAAAAGTAAAAAGCAAGGATGAGAAAGATATTCTTAACTTCTTTATAATGAATAAATTGGATAACCAAGAAATAAAAATTTTATATGAAGAACCAGCAGAATGGATGAGTTATTTAGATGGAGACGGGCAAAAAAAAATTCCAGAACCAGACTTCTATTTTCCAGAATATGACTTGTATTTGGAACACTGGGCAATAAATGAAAAAGGTGAAGTCCCCGAGTGGTTTGAAGGAAAGAATCCTACTGAGGAATATGCGAAAAATATGAACTTAAAGAAAAAGAAATTTAATAATAATGATAAGTATACTTTAATTGAAACAAGTCATGAAGATTACTTAAAATTAAATTTTAAAGAAGTGTTGAAAGATCGATTCTTAAAAGCAATAAAAACTAAATCTTCTGATAAGAAATTAGTATTTGTACCTTTGTCTTATAAGGAACTTGTTAGTAAAGTTTGGGATGAATGCAAAATATCTGTAAAAGCACTTCCTAAAAGAATATCTGAATTTATTGTTATTGCTAAAACCTATAACCTAACTCCAAAAGAAGTAAGGTTAAGATTAACTAATGAGAAATGGTCTCCCAAGCAAAGATCTTTTGCTGATATTGCTTTAGGAGTATATGAACTGTATGAAAAAGAATTAAAAAAAGAAAATAAAATAGATTTTGGTGATATGATTAATCTTGCTATAAAAGAATTGAAGACAAATAAAGACTTATACAAGGATGTTTATGATCATATCTTAATTGATGAGTATCAAGACTTAAGTCATCAGAGATATAGGCTTATACAGGTTTTAATGGAAAAGAATAAAGATTGTAAATTGTTTTGTGTTGGGGATGACTGGCAGGGAATAATGGGTTTTTCAGGTGCTAACTTAGATTTCTTTGTTAATTTCCATAAATATTTTCAATATCCTGCAAGAACTGATCTTACGGTTAACTACAGAAGCATAAAGTCTGTAGTTGATACTGGGGCAGAGCTTATAAAAAATAATAAAAATTCTCAATTAATTAAGAAGACTGAAGCAAAGGATACAAGGATAGAGCCAATAGAAATTTATGCCTCTAATATTAAGAAAGAAGATTATGCTTATTATTATAAAGAAATAGCAGAGCATTGTATCAATAAGATTAAAGAATTTCATGATAAAGGATACAATTGGAATGATATAATGATTCTATGCAGAATAAAGAATCCTGCTTTGATTAATTTTATTGAAGATTTCGCTCATAAAGAAAGCATACCTATTGATAGAGAGCTTATGAGAAAAGACTCTATTCCATTAATATCTGTTCATGCAAGTAAAGGTCTCCAAGCAAAGATTGTTTTTGTTTTGAATGTAAACAAAGATCTATATGGTTTTCCATGTGAGCTTGAAAATCCAGATATTTTTGAATCAGTTAGACTAGGAGAGAAGAAAGATAGAGAAGAGGAAGAAAGAAGATTATTTTATGTTGCTATCACAAGAGCAAAAGAGAAAGTTATAATATACACTCAAAAATGTTCCAGTAGCAAGTTCCTTAATGAGATTAAAGGACATACTAAATGGATTAATCTCCATTGATATAGTTAAACATTCTCTAATTCTCTTTTTTTATCTTCCCTTCATTATCCATAAAATTTTATAATATCGGAAGTATATCAAAATTGTTATGAAAAGTAATAAATATCATCATGTTTTAAACAAAAATATTTAAAGATTTATGTAATCAAAAATCTTATAATCTACTTCATCTTTACAAAAACATGAAAACAATTATCTCAGAAAAAATTGCAAGAATAATAAAAAACAAGAAAAAATTGCAAGAAAAATTAAAAGTTAAAATTACCAATAGAGGAAAAGAAGTTTTTATAACAGGAAAACCAGAAAATGAATATATTGCTGAAAAAGTAATTGATGCCCTCAATTTTGGATTCCCTTATTCTTCAGCCATGTTAATAAAATCAGATGAATTTGAATTTGAGATACTTAATATTAAAGATTATACAAAAAGAAAAGATCTTCACAGAGTTAGGGCAAGAATTATTGGAAAAGGAGGGAGGACACTAAAAACACTAACACAATTGACAAAGTGCTATCTTGAAATAAAAGATAATTATATAGGAATTATTGGTTCTCCAGAGCAAATAAAAAATGCCCAAAATGCAATCATTGCTATTATCCAAGGAGCAAAACAATCTAATGTATACAAATCACTAGAAAAAACCCAGATAAAACCTCTTTCTGATTTAGGATTGAAATAATTTATTTTATTTAATTAAAATTAGTATCATCATTTGTTGGGTCAGCTTCTCTAACCATATCGCAAAGTATCTCAACAGGCTCGATCGGGGGGGTTCCGTGCATTTGATAAAAATCAAAAGTATATTCAGATTCTAAGGGATAGAGTACACACCTCTTTTTTCCCTCTTTCTATTATCTCCATTAACATTTTCATCTACACTTTTTTCTTCTCCCATAATCATCAAAATTTCTTTATCTATATAAATTTATCTAGTAATCTCTAAATCTAATAATAATAACCTTTAAATATAAAAAATATCTCGAGTCATTATGTTCCCGTAGCTCAGTAGGTAGAGCGCATGGCTGTTAACCATGGTGTCGGAGGTTCGAGTCCTCCCGGGAACGTTTTTAATTAATCACAATAATTCTTAAAAAGCATCTCTGAGATTATTATATATGCCAAAAGAATTATCAGACCATCTCCCATCTCGCTTTGATCTAGATGACCTTAGACTTCCTGGATTTTTTTCAGAAATTGCAGTTTACCTCTCGTTATACACTAGCGGGGAAACACAGGGATTGGGGGAAGAGGAATATGACGTAATTAACTTCGCAGCAGAGATTTTAGGAGAAACCTCCAGAGATTTAAGAAGAAATAGCATAACAAAAGATGGCGAAATCTTTTTTTGGAAATTTTATGGTCAAACAAAAGAAGAAGGGGAAAACCCAGAGAAGGCTAAAAGACTATATGCAGATAGATTAAACTCAATAAGTGAACAACTTTTTATGGTTCATCATTTGCCCTCAGAAGATATTGAAAAGTTAATCTCTACTTGTACTGCTCTTTCCCAAGCAACATTACAATGGTGGAACTCACGCCATCCAACAGGCTTCAAGAGATATGCTGCCTAATCCGAAAGAATATTTATCAATCTTTTTTTCTCTCCAACTCAGAATAAACTATTTTAAGCTCATCTAAAGTTAACACTTCTCCTCCTAACTCTTCTAAAGAGTAATTAACAATTGCTAAACAAGGTCTGAGACCTTTTTGAAACATTTTATGTTCAAAATAAATTTCTCCTGCCCAAGAATTCATATATCCTAAAAGATTCGCAACTCTTTCTAATCCTTGTTGCCCAGAGTTTTGAACTAAATCAAATTTTCTTTTTATCTCTTCAGAGATCATAAAAATTCCACTTAAACTCCTTTTATAAATTTAATTAATTTTTTAAAGAACCTTTTCCTAGATTTATTATGAATTTAGACAACGCAATACAAAAAAGACAAAGTATTCGTAAATTTTCATCAAAAAAACCTGACTGGAGAGATATTATCGAGTGTATAGATACAGCAAGGTATGCTCCAATGGCAGGGAATATTTTTACTCTAAAATTTATTGTAGTAGAAAACAAAGAAAAAATACAAAAACTTGCAGATGCAGCACAACAACCATTTATTGCAAAAGCACAATATGTTGTCGTAGTTTGCACAGATTCTTCAAGAACAGTAAATGCTTATGAAGAAAGAGGAGAAAAATTTTGCAGACAACAAGCAGGAGCTGCAATAGAAAACTTTTTACTGAAAATAGAGGAAAAAGGTCTTGCTACTTGCTGGATAGGGTATTTTGTAGACAGAATGATTAAAGAAGCATTAAGTATTCCAGAAAACCTTGAAGTTGAAGCTTTTTTCCCAATTGGATATGAACAAGGAAAAACACAGAAAAAAAGAAAGATTCTATTAGATAATATTCTGTATTTCCACAAATATGGGAATAAAAGAATGAAACCTCTTAAAACATTAGATGTTTAAAAATTCTTAGATTTCCAATTAGAATACCATTCACGAAATCTATTAGAAGAATCCTCATTTCTCCAATCATCTTTTCTTAATCTTTCCAAAACAAAATTTAAAAGAGAATGCCCCTCTAATTCTTCCAGAGAACTAATTAAACGAACTCTCACTTCATCAGCACCAGATAAATTTCCCTGTTCATAATTAAAAGGTAACTGAAAAAGAGAATTCCCTACGTAATGAGTTATCCAGGACTTTGCTTTGCAATCATCCATTAATCAAAAGGCTAAAGAAAGTTATTAAATATTTATATCTTTTAATATAGCAATAAAAAAGAAAAAAACCCTCGAGAATTAATCCTCAAGGGCATTAAAAAATTATCTCCAAACTTCTATCCCTAAATCTGAAATTTCTCTAGACACTGGAAGAGCACGTTCATCCCTTGGTTTGCCTAAAACATACGGAGATTTAACCCCAGTCATAATAGTTATCACTCGCACCTTTCCAGCAAATTCCTTGCTGATTCTAGCACCAATAATAACTTGTGCTTCTGGACTCAAATTCTCTGAGACAGTTCTTCCAACCAAATCAAACTCTTCTAGCTTTAAATCAGGACCACAGGTAACATGTATCAAAGCTCCAGTAGCTCCCTTATAATCCACGTCAAGTAGAGGATGTGTAAGAGCCTGCTTAACAGCTTCTGCAACACGATCTTGTGTATCTGATTCTCCAATACCAATCACTGCAACATCACCACCTTTCATAATTGCCGAAACATCTGCATAATCTAAGTTAATCAAACTTGGAAGAGTAATTGTTTCAACAATTCCTTTAATCATAGTACTAACTAGTTCATTAGCAACAGCAAAAGCTTGCTCAAGGGGTAATTGCCCAGCAATGTCTACAAGCCGATTATTGTCAAGGACAATACAAGTATCAGAAACTTCTCGTAGTTCTTGTAAACCAAATTCAGCTTTATCAATCCTAGCTTTCTCAGAATCAAAAGGCATAGTTACAACACCAATAACAACCGCACCAGTCTCTTTAGCAAGTTGAGCAACTACAGGAGCTCCTCCTGTACCAGTTCCACCACCCATTCCAGCAATTACAAAAACCATGTCTGCTCCAGACACAACCTTTTTTAAATCAACCAAAGCCTCTTTAGCAGCTTCTCTACCTACCTGAGGTCTTCCCCCTGCTCCTAGTCCTCTAGTTAATTCCTTACCAATAAGCGTTTTCTCATCAGCCTTTGTAACACTTAGATGGAGCGCATCAGTATTTGCAGCATAAATTGTGGCGCCATTAATTCCTTTGTTAAAAAGCCAGGTTACAGCATTTCCACCACACCCACCAACACCAACAACTTTGATGTTGGCTTTTCCAGCTCTTAATTCATCAAAATTAATGCTATGTTTTTCAGTATTCTGTATAGCCTCTTTTGCAAAATCTAACACCATATTTTTTTATTATCCTCCTTTCAATTGTATCATCATCTGTGATACAGATGATTGGAAATTTTACATTTCCTTTCAATTTTATTTGGAAGCCCCTAAAATCGCGAAACATTTAAATAGCTCGCATACTTCCAACTATTGTTATAGAAACAAAAAGAGGCATCACCCCTTTTATACAAATCATTAATTCAGAGCACCACCAATGAATTAATTAATATTATGAAAATAATAATTTCTTTTTCTTTAAATAAATTTCTATGGTTAAATAATAGGTTAGTTCATACTAAAATTTAGATAAAACTCGTAAAAGAGCTAAGAAAAAAAGAATTAATTAAATAATTTCTCTAGCTTTTCAACTTTATTCCAACTTTTTTTCAATTTAGAATTGCTTTCCCTAACAATTATTTTTAAAAAAGAATCATCAACCAAAATTTTTCCTTTTTCAATAATTGGGAATTCCAACCTCTCTGTGCTATTTAATTCAACAATAAATCTTTTTTCAGAGGAAATTATTCCTGATTTTTTCCATCCTGCTAATTTTGCAAGAGCATATAATTTTTGAGCAGATTCTAGGTTTTTGCAAGCAACATGGAGTATACAAGGTTCTTGCTTAAATTTGAGAAATCTTTTATTTTTCTTTGAAATTTGAATCAAGTCTTCCTTTAATTGGTTATAAGAGATTAAATCATGATAAATCTTTAAAAACAATCCCTCTTCTTTTTTATCCTGATTTATCATTAAAACAACTCTCCCAGAACAAGAAGAAGTTGTATAATAATCTTCAGAAGAATTTATTTTTTTACACAACAGAGTAATCTTTTTGTCCCATGATTTTTTAGATGATTTATCTAATTTAGATAGAATAGACTGTTTTCTTTGGGAAAAATCATTTTTCATTTTCTATTTGCAAATCTTTATAAGAAACATATCTTAAATCTAAACTTTTCTCTAGTTCTTTTGGCAAACTTTCACTTATAAGTTCTTTTATAATATAAACAGGCTTTGGATTAAACCATTTACTATAAGCAATTTCAGCCAATACTCCCACAGCATAACCTACACACAATAAAACATCTGTTTCTTCATTTAATTTTTCAGGTTGATTTCTCCAGGTTCCACAGTTTATAATCTCTCCAAGTTCAGTATTCACCCATTCATTATATCCAAACTCAGTATCTTCTTCAGGAATAATCTCAAGGATTTTTTTCCCTTTATTTTTTAAATAAATTTGAGCAAGGTATTCAGAAACACTTCCTTTATCAGGAGTAATAACAATTTTATTTTTTTCTCTTGCAAGTTTCTTTGCTAAGAAAGACAAAACTTCTTTAGCAGAGGGATTAACTTCTTCAAGAAATTTCAATTTACTCGGGCCAATTATTCCTATTTTCATTAATCCTTCTCCAATATCTCGCAATTAATTCCTATCTCTCCGCATAACTCCTTAAATTCCCTAGCATCTTCTTCACTTCCAACAATACTCCCATAGTGCATAGGAATCACTAAAAAAGGCTTAATCATCTCTGCAGCCTCTGCAGCTTCTTCAAAATTCATTGTAAATCTCCCTCCAATCGGAAGAAGGGCTATTAATTTCCTTTGATTATACCCAGTAAGTTTTTGCATTTCTAAAATATTATCTGTATCTCCTGCATGATAAACAAGAAGATCATTCATTTTTATTAAATATCCAACCCATGCTTCCTCTTTTGGATGAAAATGTTTGTCAATATTATATGCTGGCAATGCTAAAATTTTTATCCTTCCAAAAACCAATTCTTGGCCAGGTTCAATAACTTCCAAACGAACAGGGGTATTAAATTTATTTATCTTGCTCTGACAATCTGCCGTAACAATAATTTTTGTCCCTTTTTGAATTATTTTTTCCATATCTGCCACACTACAATGATCATAATGACTATGAGTTATTAAAATCAAATCAGCTTTTTCAGAATCTTCCTTGATATTGTAAGGATCAACATAAATAACCTTAGAATTTTTGATTAAAAATCCTGCATGCCCCAACCATTTAATTTCCACACCATCAATGTTCATAGAAAAAAGAACCTGAAGATGCTTTTAAAGATTTTGTAATCAACTAAGGATATTCTTTTTAAATTTTTCTAAATCTTTTTTCATAATCCTTGCTCCTGCAGCTTTTTTATGCCCTCCCCCAGAAGCATTTTTCAATCCATCTATTCCTTTTTTCACTAATTGATTCATATCTGCAATATCTCCTTGATTTCTCGCATTTATTTTAACAAAATCATCTTCTACATCTGAAACACCAATAAAAGTACTTCCAGAATCATTATCAGAAACAACTGTAGTTACAGAACTTCCAATATCAAATCTAGGATTAAAATAATAAAAATATAAATTTTTTTCAGGATAAAACTCTGCATTTTCCTTAAATTTCTTTACATATTTTTGAAAATCTTTTTCAACAATATCATATGCTTTTTCTAATCGATCCACGTCCTTTTTTTTAACTAAATCATAAATTTTTAAAACATCGTCATAATAAGTTAATGCAGAAGAAATTATTTTAGAAATTTTTTTTGGAACAGATTCAGAAAGATTTTTCAAATTTAGTTCAGGGTAAATCTCTTGAATAAATCTTAAATTTTCAGGATTTTTATAAGACATATCAGAAATCATTGCTGCACAAACTAACCACCCTAGTTTTTCTCTATCAAATAATCTATCTCCCAAATTATAAATAACAAAAGCAACGCATTCACTCGTGTTTGTTTTGATAATATTTCCTTTATTCTGTAATTCTTTATTTATTTCATGATGGTCAATTAGAAAAACATCTATTTCCTCTCTTAAAGCTTCAAATAAATCTAAATCAATTAAATCGCCTGCTAAATCCAAGATAAATAATTTAGAAATCTTCCTGTTTTTGATCTCCCTTACTTTTTTTTGAAACTCTCCAAAACCATGGATCATAAAGTTAACACTCTCCACATTAATTTCTTTTTCTCTTAAAATTTCTTCTATAAATATTGCAGAAGCAATTCCATCTAAATCACTATGCGTTAGAATTCCAATTTGATCTTTTTTTTCAATTGAATCTAAAAAAGTATAAAATTCCTTTTTGCTTCCAATAATATACTCCATCTAAAATTAAAATTAAAACACCCTTTAAATATTTTGATTAGTTTTTTATACTATAAAATTATCAATATAATATGGAAAAAATCCATAAAAATATTTTATATATAATTATAATAAGTATTATTACCCTTCTTACAATATTCGTTTTAGCATCAATTCCAGGTTATTTAAGACCTCTTGAATCAGAGGACATTGCATTTACACAACCAAAATTTATAATTGTCTTTATTATTGTTGATATTATTCTCATAGGAATTCCTGCAGGACTGCATTATATCTATATTAAAGATTATACAAAAATAAAAAGCGTCTGGTTTTTTGCAATATTTGGAGGAGTAACAGGAGCATTTCTAGGAGAAATTGCTACACATAACGCAAATCCTCTAATAATTATCCCTTACATAATTTTAATGTTGATATATGCTTTTTTTTACAAAAAATTTACGTGGTGGAAAGTTATACTAACAACTTATCTTGGAGGAGTAATAATTGAAAATGCAATAAATCGTTCTCCAATACAAATTCCTTCACTGATATGGATTGCTTTTTTTACATATCCTTATTTTATAACAAAGATATGGGAAAATAGAAAAAATATTTCTTTAATTAGTATAATAAAAGATTTTAAATGGGCAATATTTTTCTCAATCATATTGGGAATTTCAGCAGGATATTTTTTTAGAGAAGGTCCTCTCTTTTTCTTCGCACTAACAATTCCTTTTATAATGAGTATAAGTTACAAATTATTATTTAACAAAAAAAAGAAACAAAAAATTTCAATGATTTCCACAATAAAAAGTTTAAAATATGTAATAATTTCTTCAGTAATATTAATTTGTTTAACAGTTTATATAACAAAAAACAATGCCTCTCCTCCTTTGATAATTTTTGGCACTATCCTGCCTTTTATAGTATATTTAATTTATAAATTAATCAAGAAATCTCCTTAAAATCATTTTTCTTCCACTCAACTTTCTCGCCAGTATTTAATTTTTTGTCTAATATTTCTAATTCTTCATAAATTCCTTCAATTAAATCATATTCTTTTGCTTCTTTTAAATTAACCCATTTAAAATCAGTAAGAGCATTGCAAAGAGAGATATTTTCCCCTACTGGTTCTGCCCATAAACTTACAATAAGTGTAGGAATTTTATCACTTCTAATATAAATCAAACTAGTCACATACCCAATATTCTTAATTTCTAAGCCAACCTCTTCTAGGACCTCTCTTTTAACAAGATCTTCAAAAATATTATACCAATGAAATGGCGTATCTTTTTCTCTTAGTACATAATCTAAAACTTCTAATTTCCCTCCTGGAACAGTCCATTTCCCTGGAAAAGCTTTTTCCCAATCCGCTCTTTTAGTTATCAAAAATTTGCCATCTTTTACTAAAATACATGTAGCAACAACATAATGAGCCATATTTTTATCATACATAATTAAACTCAACCATAATTATATTTAAATAGTTCCTCAAAAAGTTTGAGTTATGGAGAAAAAAATACTTTTTACATTTTTATATAATCACAAACTAAAATTTAATGAAATAGAAAAATTAACTAAAATTCGGTCTAATAAACTTTGTTACCACATTCAAAAATTAATTAAAAAAGGTCTTCTAATTAAAGAAAAAGATTTTTACAAATTATCAGATGCAACAGAGTCATTAATTCCCTATTTAACTGATAAAAAAGCAATTTTGCCAGTGATTCTTATTATAATCAAAAGAAATAAAAAAGAAATTTTTTTATATTCAAGAATAAAACGCCCTTACAAAAACAAGCTTAGCCTACCAGGAGGAAGAATTTTAGTAGGAGAAACAATTCCAAATGCAACAGAAAGAATAATGAAGAAAAAATTCTATATAGAATGTAATTTTAAAAAAATAAATTCTGTTTCACTAGAACAAATAAAAAAGAAGAATAAAACAATTCATTCATTTCTTCTAATATTAGTTACAGCAGAAACCAAAAAAGAACTTGCCTACACAAACATAGAAAAAAACAAAAAAAAGGTTATATTAAGTGATTACAATTTAATCAAAAAAGACTTAAATAAAAAAGTTAGTATTAAGGGTATTTTTTCAAGAATTTAATTTCTCAAACGCCATTGAAATTTGCAACATTCTTTGTTCCTGAAATTTATCACAAGCAATTTGTATTCCAACAGGAATTCCATCAATTTTCCCAATAGGAAGAGATAAAGCACAATTTCCGTAAAGATTATGAGGAATTGTTAAAGCATCATAGGCATACATATCTTCAACAGAAATTTTTTCACCAATCTTGTGCGGTAGCTTAGGTGTAACCGGTGAAACAATGCAATCAACTTTTTTAAACGCTTTAGCAAGTTCATCAGAAAAAATTTTCTTTGCAATTAAAGAATTGTGATAATATCTCCCTCCATATTCTGCTTTTGTAATTTCACTTCCTCCAAGAATTCTCCGCAAAACTTCTGGCCCAGCAGCATCTTCAATTTTTTTCCCATAACGTCGACCATCAAACTTTCGCGTCCCAGAAAAAAACTCAACATATACCATTGGGTAATATGTTTCAACTGCCAAATCAATATTTCCAATTTTAATCTTCTTGATTTTCCATCCATATTTTTGAATTACTTCTTCGACTTTTTCGTCAATCAATTTTTGGATATTTTTGTCCTTAATAACAAAATCCAACACCCCAATTGTAATATCTTTTGGAGTTTTTTCAACTTCATTTAAATTAATTTTTTTATCTTCCTGCGAGGTTGAATCTTTTTCATCTTTCCCCATAATCACACTTAAAAGTAAACTAGAATCAGAAACATTTTTTGCGAGTGGGCCAATCTGATCTAAACTCATACTCAAGTCAATTAAACCATATCTTGAAACACTTGAATAAGTTGGTTTTATTCCAACAACACCACAAAAACTCGCAGGAAGTCTAATACTGCAACCAGTATCAGAACCTAAAGCCATATCACAAAAACCTGCAGCAACCGCCGCAGCACTTCCTGATGATGACCCCCCAGGAACATAATTTAACACAATTGGATTTTTAGTAGGGCCAAATGCAGAAGTCTCTCCAGAACTCCCAGAAGCAAATTCATCACAATTAGCAATTCCAATAATTACTCCATCTTCTTTTTTAATTTTCTGTATAACTGTTGCATCATAAGGGGCTTTGTAATTTTCAAGAACTTTGCTTGCACAAGAAGCGTTTAATCCCTTAACATTTATATTTGCTTTAATCGCAATGATCTGTCCTGCCAATTTTCCTGCTTTACCTTTTTTAATTTTCTCGTCAATAATTCTTGCTTCTTTCAAGACATCAGGATTTAATTGTAAAAAAGCGTTTATCTTTTTTCCATTTTGATCATTTTTCTTAATCTCTACAAGATATTTTTTTAATTTATCAACTGTTTTCATTCCTCTCTCCACCCGCCTTTTTCAGCAATTACAAAATCCTTGTTTTTATTTTGAGCATTCTCAAACATAATCTTTCTTGAAAAGTCATCATTACTCTCTTCAATACTTTCTTCTCTTTCACCAATTCCTCGTTCTATTAATGGCGCTTTTATATTTTTATCAATTTTAGAAAGTCTTTTTGAAAAACTATCCATCATAGTTTTTGCCTTTTTCTGTATCTCCTCTTTCTCTTTTTCAGATACCTTTTTCCATAAAAAATCCATAGAATTATTTAGAATAAGAAGTTTAAAAGATTATTCAATATCCAACAAAACATGGCTTCCCACACCCAAATTATAAACTTCTGTTTTACCAATTTTCTTTTTTCCTTCTCCTTCATGAATATGCCCACAAAAAACATATTTTGGCTGATACTTTTTTATATAATCTAAAATAACCTTGCTTCCTGCGTGTTTTCCTCTCCATAATTTTGGAGCGAATTTCGCAGTAACTTTATCTAAATTTCCATAAGGCGGTTGGTGGCAGACTAAAATATCAATTTTGCCAAATCTCTTTAAAATTTTCTTAGCCTTGTCTGTCTGCTTTTTTGCGTCTGATAACTTCTTTTTATAATCAGTTGGTTTAAATTCTCTCACCCAACTAGTATCAACAAAATATTCTAAAAATCCTACTCTTAAATCATTTAAAATCTTTAATCTATTCTTAACTATCTTTGCTCTAGACATAACATCTATTTGTTTTTTTGTGCAAGGAAGAGTGATCCCATATTTTTCTTTATTTTTTCTTACATCAGAAAAAGTTGGAATCCCGACATTTCCCTGAATTGTGTAAACAGGTGCAGATTTTGACAAATTTTTTAATACTTTAATTGTAGAATTATGAATTTCCATAAAAACATTCTTAATGAATTTTTTATCTTCTTCTAATTCGGATAGTTTTTTTCTTTTTCTTTCAAGATTTTCAAAAACTCTTTGTCTAGCTAAATCAGCTTTTCCAACATCACCAGTAACCAAAATCAGATCAATATTTTTTGGAGTTCTTTTCAGCAATACTCCATGAGGGTCTCCAACTCCCAAAACTTTCATAAATAAAATAAAAAAGGATGACTTTTAAAACTAACTAAAATCTATTCATCATCGTCATCTTCATATGACTCATCTTCATCGTCGTCATAGTAAGAATCATCTTCACAATCGTCACATTCGTAACAACTTTTGCCCATTTTTACCTCCTAAATTTAGATAAACTTAACAGGATTGTCTCTTTTTAAAGATTTCTATCATTTCATAACGCCACTTTACTTCTTTCTTTTCTTTTCAACATTTATAGAAATCTCTTTTAGTTGTTTTTTACTAATTTCAGAAGGGGCATCAAGCATAACATCTCTCGCCTCCCTGTTTTTTGGGAAAGCAATAACATCTCTAATTGAATCTGATTCACTCATCAATTGAATTAACCTATCAAAACCAATTGCAATTCCCCCGTGAGGAGGAGCCCCAAATCTTAATGCATTTAACAAAAACCCAAACTTAGTTTCTGCCTCTTTTTTTGAGATCTTTAAAGCATCAAATACTTGTTGTTGAATTTCAGGGTTGTGGATTCTAATGCTCCCCCCCCCAATTTCAACACCATTTAAAACAACATCATATGCAAAACTTTTTGCTTTTTCTTTATTTTTCTTAAAAGAGTTCATATCAGGCATTGTAAAAGGATGATGCATAGATTTGTATCTTTTTTCTTCTTTATTATACTCAAAAAGAGGGAAATCAACAACCCAGCAAAATGCAAATTTTTCATTTCCTTTTCTTATATCAGGACGATCATTTCCATACTTTTTCATAGATTCTTCATAAGAAATTCTCTTAAACGGAATTTTTATATCCATTCCTAAAACTTTTTTAAAAACATCTTTCAGCATTTTTTCTATAATTTGAATTATATCTTCTTGTTCAATAAAAGACATTTCAACATCTACCTGTGTAAATTCTGGTTGTCTATCTGCCCTTAAATCTTCGTCTCTAAAACACTTTGTAATCTGAACATACCTATCAAACCCCCCAACCTGTGATAATTGCTTAAATAATTGCGGAGATTGAGGAAGTGCATAAAATTTTCCCGGAAAGTTTCTGCTAGGAACAACATAATCTCTTGCTCCCTCAGGAGTTGATTTTGCAAGTATCGGAGTCTCTATCTCCACAAAATCTTCTTTATAAAAAAAATCTCTCACAGCCTTTAATGCCTCGCTCCTTAAAAAAATATTTTTCTGCATTTTTTTATTTCTTAAATCTAAAAACCGATATTTTAACCTTAAATCTTCATTAATTTCTTGGTCGTTTAATTCAAAAGGTAATTGAGAAGAAAGATTATAGATTTCAACCTTTTCAATAGAAACTTCAACTTTTCCAGAATTTAACTCTTTGTTCTCTGTTCCCGCCGGTCTTTTTTTAATCTCTCCCATAAGACCAACACAAGATTCAGTAGTTAATTTTTTAGCATTCTCAAAATCAGATTTTTTTTTATGAATAACACACTGAACTTTCCCATACCTATCCCTTAAATCAATAAAAATTACTGCTCCATGTTCCCTAACTGTATCAACCCACCCACAAAGTCGAACTTTTTTTCCTACAATCTTCTCATTTACTTCTGACAATTTATGAGTTCTTAACATATTTAAAATAGAAAAATATAATTTATTAAGTTATTGTTTAAATTATATTTTAAAAAGATCTATCAAAAATGAATATCCCTTTTATTTTCTTTCTTTTTGGACTACATATCTAACACTCTTTTTAGGATCCAAACCCACTGCTTTTGCAAACGCATCTGCATCTCGAATCCTAGAAAAAAATTCTCCTCTACCAAAAACAGTCGGAAGCCATTTCATAGAAGGATTGGGATCTAAAATTTCATAGCCAAAACCAGGGGTGATTATTTTTCTTCCCCGGAGTTCTGGTAAAATTCCTTCTTCAAATAGACTTCTCTTAAAATATTCATTTGTTCTAAGAAGCCCCACAATTTCATCCCACCTAGTGGCTTGATTCTTTTTACCAAGAATCATTTTAACATCTTGCTTACAATTCCCAGTAAATTCCATAATTCTATTACAACCTAAATCATTTATAAAGATTGTAGGGATAAAAAATATAAATTAGAATGCTCTCTAAAAATTATGAAATTAATCTTTGATGAAAAAGTTCTAGACTATCAAGGAACACTCGGGTTTAAGCAAAGATTAATTTGTGCTTATGAATTTTTAAAACACCATCATTCTTTTATAAAACCAGAAATTAAAATTACAGAACCACTAGTTCATACCAGAGAGTTAATTAAAAAAGTCAAAGAAAGAAATTTTTTTAATCCAGATAGTCCTGCATATGAAAACATTTATAATTATGCTATCCTCGCACTAAATAGTGCAATAAAAGCGCAAGAAATTCAGGGATTTTCCCTATTAGAACCTCCAGGACATCATGCAGGGAAAAATTTCTTAGGAGGATTCTGTTATTTTAATAATATTGCAGAAGCAGTGAAACAGTCTAATCTTAAAACATTAATAATGGACATTGACGGACATCATGGAAATGGAACACAAGATATTTTTGAGAATGATCCGGATGTTTTTTATATTTCATTACATAGAAGTCCACTATATCCTGGAACAGGATTAAACTCAAAAAACAACATTCTAAATCTCCCTCTGCCAGCAGATTGTGGAGAAAGAATCTATTTAGAAACTCTACAAAAAGCAATTAAAAAAGCACAAGGAAATTTCAAGTTCAAACAAATTGCAATTTCTGCAGGATTTGATACTTATCAAGGGGATCTTGCATCTCTCAACTTAACCAAAGATTCATATAGAAAAATAGGAAAAATAATTAAAAAATTATCACAAAAAACAAACTCGCGAGTTTTCGCAGTTTTAGAAGGAGGGTATACTACTAATTTAGGGGAGTTGATTCATGAATTTACTTCAAGTATTTCCGAATAATTTCAATCACATCTTTTCCGTCAATCTTTCCCTTAAATTCTTTCATAATTAACCCCATATAAGCCTTCTCAGAAAGCCCTGGCTTCTCCTTTATAATCTTCAGAATTTTTTCCTCAACAAGATGTTCTGACTCTTTTTCAAATTTAATTGCTTCTTCTAAATCTTCTCCATCAACAATTCTCTCTAAAACAGATTTAATCTGACTCTGAGTAATTTTTTTCTCTGCTATTGCTTCTAAAACAAATAATAAAACATCTTTATTCAAAAATTTATCAACTTTATTAAAACTCTTATTTTTATGACGCGCAATTTCTTTTGGGAATATTAAAAGAACTTTTGCAACTAAAGGAGGATTATCCAACACTTCTAACAATTCTCTAAACTCTTCAAGTTTATCTTGTTTGAACAATAACTTAATCATCTCCAAACTCAACCCTTTTTCTTTAAGCTCTATTTCAACATCACTCTTTAATTTAGGCAAACTTTTTTTAGCATTATTAATAATCTCTCTAGAAACTCTAAGCAAAGGAACATCTGTCTCAGGATACATTCTTGCTGCTCCAGGCATTGGTCTTAAAAACTCTGTTTGCCCGTTAGGAAGAACATTTCTAACTTCTGATTTAACTATTTTTTTCTTTTTGAGTATTTCACTCTGCCTTTTAATCTCATCCTCAATAACTTTAATAAAAATCTTCATATCTTGCATCCCTTTAATCTCAACCCTATTTCCTCCTTTTAAAGACATATTAACATCCTGCCTTATTGTTCCAATTCCTCTTTTAACTTTACAACTTCTAAGAATATTCCCAATCTCTAATGCAACTTCTTTTGCTTGTTCAGGAGTTTTAATATCTGGAGCAGTAGCAATCTCTACTAGTGGTATTCCTAATCTATCTAATCTATAAACTACTTTTGTTTTCTCTCGAGAAATTGGTCTTGCAGCATCCTCTTCAAGAAAAATCCCCTCTATTCTCACCCTTCCCATATCTGTCTCCACAAAACCATCGCGTGCAATCATTACTGTTCTCTGGAATCCAGAGGTATTTGAACCATCAATAACAGTTTTTCTCATAATTTGAGAAAAAGGAATAATTTTTGCATTTAACAAAACAGAAATTTGCAATGCAATTTTCAGAGCCTCTTTATTTATTTCATGGGGCGGTTCTTCATCTAATTCCACAAGACAAGTAGTATCATATCCCTGATACACAAATTCTTTATCTAAAGATGCTTGATACATCGCAGCAACATCAACATCTCCCGCCTCACCAGCAACAGCATGAAGATTTCTTTTAACAAAAAAATCAGGCTCATCCTGTCTTAATAAACTAGGGCAATTGCAAAAAAGTTTAGACGTATCTAACTGCTGATGAATTTCAAGACCACATTTAAATTTTAATTTCTGATAATCAATTTTCTCTTCAGACATAAGATAAAAAGAGAAAATAAGTTAATAAAAGTTGTTACACTCTTAAAAGACGATCGTCTCCCTTATGTTTTTTTAAGAAATTGTTAGCAACTAAAAAATAAATATCTTGTAATCTTTTAATTTCTCCTAGAGAAAGAAGGGATTTAACCACTCTACAAGATTCCTTGAAAGGATGTTCTGCATCTATAACCTTTAAATTAAAAAAAGGGAGATCGTTTCCAAATCTATCAAGATTAACTCTTTTAGAACCATTTATTCCGCTTATTTCATAATTTCTCAATCTTTTTCTTATCTTTTTGAGAGTTTTTTCATCTAAACATGCTAATTTCCGAGATAAACTCTTTCTAAGTCTTAATTCTCCTCCAATACTATCCACTAATCCACAACCAAGATCAAGATAAAGGAGTTTTGTCCCCCCGCTAATTGCTAAAACCTTATAATTTTGAGATTTCCCAACAATATCCCCAATATTTAATAAATCCCTATAAATGGCCTGGGAATTTAATAGTTCTCTTGTTTCATTCAAATTCTCACTTAAGGAAGAGAATTCTAATTCAGAAACAAAAAAAGTTTTTCTTTTAGAATCTAATGGTTTAACAATTTTTTCCCCCTCTTCAAGACAATAATCAAATTCTACTAAAGAGCGATCTTTGTTTAAAATCACCCAATTATTAGGAACATTTAATCCCACTTTTTTCGCCATTTCTAATAATATTGCCTCATAAATAGGTTGATTTTCTACTTTTAAAAAGTCCCCTGTCCCTAATCTCGATATTTCACAATATTTCAAATAAACAGATTTGTCTTCTCTTCCAAGACCAAAATAACATCTCCCTCCGGGATTTCCTCCTTTTGGACCAGAAGTCACTAAAATTTCAAGCATTTTTATCAAAAAAGAAACTTAAAAATCCTTTTAAACCCTTCTATTTTAACCCCTCAAAAGTTACAACTTCAAAACATTTATAAAAAGATACACTATTACATATTTATGAAACGTTATGAAAAGATGACTCCAGAAGAACTAATGCGCGCAGCAATAGAAGCTAATTTGAATTATATGGAATCATCTTATGAAAGGGTTCTTGGAAAAGATACTCGAATAATAGTTGCAAAGAGACAATTAGACCCTTCAGATCCTGATCAAATGAGAATTGGAAGAGACTGGCTTTCTAAAAAAGATTAAATTTATAATATTAAATATATAATTAATATCATGCAAAAAAAAGGTGAAAAAAAAAAGAATAATAAAAAGAAAAATCACAGAGAATATCCTATTTTTATAATTCCGAAAACATTTGGACAAAAATCAGCAGATTGGATTACTAATTGGGCTGGTAGTTGGGTATTTATTCTCTTATTTTTAGGATTTTTAGTTTTATGGATGATTATAAACACTTCATGGATTATTTTTGGAGAATCATGGGATCCATATCCATTTATTTTATTAAACCTAGTATTATCCTGCGTTGCAGCAATACAAGCTCCAATAATTCTAATGAGCCAGAACAGAGAAAACCAGAGAGATCGCGCAAGAGCAGAGTATGATTATGCAGTAAATAGAAAAGCAGAAAAAGAAATCAGAGAAATAAAAAAACAACTTAATAGAATTGAAGAAAAATTACGGAAAAAAAAAGGTGATTAATGATTCCTAAACCACTCAACTGTTTCCCTTAATCCTTGCTCTAAACTATATTCAGGTTTCCACCCTCTCTCTCTTAATTTTGTAGAATTCAATGCACTTCTTGCTTGCTCTTTAACTTCTGGTCCACGACTTACATTCATATCTCCTTTTATATCGCAAATCTTTTGAAAAAGATTATTAGCACTTGTTTCTACTCCTGTGCCTACATTAAAAATCCCCTTAATATCATCTTGCATAGCTAAAAGACATGCACTTACAACATCTTTTACATAAATATAATCTCGCGTATGTTCCCCGCTTCCATAAATAACAGGTTGCTCTTTTCCTAAAAACTTAGCTACAACTCCTGCCTCTCCTTCTGAATTTTGCCTCGGCCCATAAACATTTGAAGGGCGCAAAATTACAGAATCTAATCCTGAATTAAAAAAAGAAGTTCTCAAATAAATTTCTGCAGCTAATTTAGATGCACCATAAGGGGAAAAAGGTTTTACTTCCTCTATTTCGGCCGTAGGAACATTACACTCACTAGAATAAACTCCTGCACTAGAAAAAAGGATAATTTTTTTAGCCCCCCCTTCCTTAGCATAGTTAAAAACATTTAAACTTCCAATAATATTTATCTGAGCGTCTTCGACAGGATTTTCTACAGATCTTCTCAACCTTGTCTGAGCAGCTAAATGAAAAACATATTCTGGAAGAAATTTTTTAAAAATTTCTAAAATTTTTTCTTTATCTCTTACATCTACTCGTTCAAAAAATTCTGCGCGAGGATTTAAATTAGTTTTAAGTCCAGTAGATAAATTATCAATAATCCCCACCTTGTAGCCATGATTAATTAAAGCATCAACTAAATGACTCCCGATAAATCCTGCTCCTCCTGTAACTAATACTTTATTCATAGGATCATTTCATAGGAAAATATTTATAAAAATTTAGGTGATTACATTATTCTTTCAATCTATCATTAAATTCATGAGAAAAATTAGTTAACATTAACTTTTTCACTTTTTCTTTGTCCTGTGTTTTAGCTAAAACCCATCCTAATTTAACAAAAGCAGTTTCTGCTAACATATCCTCAAGGTAAATAACCCCTGTTTCTAAAATCTCTCTTCCATTAGAATAAACCAGAGGGTTAAGCCTTCCATAAATTGTCTGAGCAACAGCACAAATAATTAATCCTTTTTCTTGAACTTGTTTTAATTTTTTTGTCCACGCATTTCTCGCTCTTTTTGTAGCCACATGCCCAAGACCAGACATCTCTAATACAACTCCCTTATACTTATTTTTAAAATAATAATCTAAAATTTCTGGTTCTTGCCCAGGATAAAACTTAACAAGAGCGATTTTTTCTTCAAATTTGTTATCTAACTTAACTTTATTCTTATTCCTAACACAAAAATCTGAAATTTTATCAATTTTATCTGGAAAAACTTTTGCGAATGGTTTTGAGTTGATTACTTTAAATGCATCTCTTTTTGAAGAATGCATTTTTCTAGATTTAGTTCCAGGCATAGCATAACAAAAATCATCATTTGTAGAAGAATGTCCTACAAGCATAACTTCTGCAATATCTGAAATTGCAGCTAAAGCTGCACACTGCAAATTTAAATTAGCATCACTACTTGCTCGGTCAATACTTCTCTGACTATAAGTTAAAACAACTGGCTTATTTAGATCTTTTAGGAAAAAACTCAATGCTGCAGAAGTATAGTGCAAAAAATCAGTTCCATGAGTGATAATCACTCCTTTAATATTAGCGTCATTCAAAAGCTCCACTGCAGTTTTTGCAATCTTTTGCCAATCCTTATAATCCATGTCTTCAGAAGCTTTCATAAAAGGAACTTCTACTTTTACAACATTAACTTTATCAAAAAGTTCAGGATAAAATTTAAACAAACTTTCAGGAGTATCTAACCAATCAACACCTCCTTTTTTAGGATTTAAACGTGCAGCAATTGTCCCTCCTGTAATAATCATCGCAATATCTGGTTTTTTTACATCCTTCTTAATTTCTATTTTTTCTTCTTTTACTTCTTCTTTCTGTATCACTTGTATCTCTAAAATATCTTTTTTATTTAATCCAATATTATATCCTGAATTTAATTTAAGCAGAACAATTCCCTTTTCTGAAACAGGACTTTCAAGCAAAATCCCAAAATATTCCTCTCTAGACAAAACAACCTTAACTCTATCTCCAACATTTGCACTAGACTTCATAAATAAAATATTCTAAAAGAGTATAAAAATATACTGATGAAAACACTAAGATACGTGTAACTAAATAGTAGTAATAATTAGAAACATTTATAAAGTTTAAGAACAACAAAAAAATTATGAAAGAAAAATCTTTTTTAGGAAAAGCAGGGATTGGATTAGCAGCATTAATCATCTTGTTCAGTATTGGCGCAGGCATCTCTCAACTAACTAGAAAAGGCCACATTCCCATAAAAAGGAGTTCTCCAGAGATGAATCAGCAAAGAAGAACCACATTAACAGAAGAAGAGCGAAGAATATTCTCCAACTTAAAAATAGATGAACCAGTAAAAGAAGGGGATAATTACTGGACGTGTGCAGGAAGAATAAAAGAAAAATATAATTTAAAAACCCCTACACAAAGAATAGCAGAGTATTTAGAATTTCACGCTAGTCAAGGAAAGGTAGTTCTTCTTCCAGGAGAAAGAATCAGAAACTACTGATAACTCCAAAACTTAATAAATCCTTTTTCTTTTAGTCAATCATGGTGAAAATTGGTCTTGAAATTCACGGATATATTCAAACTAATGAAAAACTTTTTTGCAGATGCAAGGCAGAAAGCGGATTAAAATATTCTAAGCCAAATACAAATATCTGTCCTATTTGTACTGGACAACCAGGAGCAAAACCCATGCTTCCAAATAAAAGTGCAATAAACAAAGCAATTCAAATTTCTCTTATCTTAGGATGCAAAATAAATGAAAAATTAATCTGGCAGAGGAAACATTATGACTGGCCAGATCTTCCAAAAGGATATCAAAACACTCTTTCAGGACCATACGCAATCCCGCTTGGAGAGGGAGGAAAATTCAAAGGCATACGAATTACAGAAGCTCATTTAGAAGAAGACCCTGCTGCATGGAATCCTCAAACAGGGGAAATCGATTATAATCGCTCTGGTTGCCCGCTAATAGAGATCGTAACAGAACCAGATTTCAAAAATTCTGAGCAAGTAGTTGACTGGTTAAAACAATTAATTGCTACACTCAGTTACACTAAAGCAATAAATAAAAAATCAGGAATAAAGGCAGACGTAAATGTTTCTATTTCCGGTGGGAAAAGAATAGAAATAAAAAACATAAACAGTCTAAAAAATATCAAAACAGCCATTGAATATGAAATCGCAAGACAAGAAAAAAATCTCCCTAAAATACAAGAAACAAGGATGTTTGATGAAAAAAAAGCGATTACAATAAAAATGCGAACAAAAGAACAAGTACAAGACTATCGATTCATTTCAGAACCAGATTTACCAACAATAAATATTAAAGAACAAAGAATTAAAAAAATCAGACAAGCTCTTCCAGAAACTCCTTCCAAAAAACTGAAAAAACTCATAAAAAAACATAAAATAAAACAAAAATCAGCAGAAACCTTAATAAAAAAATTAGAGATCGTAGAATTTTTTGAAGAAGTGATAAAAGAAGCTAATCCTAAACTAACTGTACAGTGGATAACAATTGAACTGCTAAGAGTTTTGAATTATGCTAAAAAAGAACTAGAAGAAGTTGAAATAAAAACAGAACATTTTATTGAATTATTAAAACTAATAGAATCAAAAACAATTACAGAACTAAAAGCAAAAGAAATTTTAAATCAATTCATTCCAAAATCATTTTCTCCAAAAAAGAAAATTCAAGAACATTCTAAAATTTCTGATAAAACCCAATTAAAAGAACTAATCATTAAAGTAATAAAAAATAATCCAAAAGCTGTTCAGGATTATAAAGAAGGAAAACAAGAATCTCTTAATTTTCTTATCGGACAAGTTATGAAATTATCCGAAAAAAGAGCAGATTATAGGATTGTGAAAGAACTTCTAGAAAAAAAATTAAAATAAAATGGGCCTAGGAGGAATCGAACCCCCACCAACCGGGCCGAAACCGGGTATTCTATCCGTTGAACTATAGGCCCACTAAAATATTAAATAAGTTAGGTTTTTATATCTTAATCTTTTATAGAAAATATGACTTTAAAAAAACATCATAAAATAATGATTGGAAGCTTCAGTTCCCTTATTATTATATTCATGCTTATTTCAGGAACATTAATTTTCATTTTATTTACAAAACAAGAACTAAATTACAACGAATTAGATTCAAAAATAACAGATATTCAGAGTAAACTAAATGATCTTACCATAAATCTTCTTCAAACAAGAGAAGATTTAAATTCAAGCCTAAGTTCTCTAAACCTTCAGGTAGGTTCAATAGATGAAGAGATGACTTTATTAAAAGCTTCTGCAGGAGAAGATTTTTCTGGAATAATTGAAGATACAATAAAATCTGTTGTAACAATAAGAACAAATGTAAACCAGGGAACTGGATTCCTTGTCTCTGAAGAAGGATATATAGTAACAAACGCACATGTGTTAGTTGGAGCGCAAAAAGTAGAGGCATTAACTTATGAACAAGAAGTAAAAAATGCGGATTTTATAGGATATAATGGAAATTTTGACATTGCCCTGTTAAAAATTTCTGGAGATTATGAAAAATTGACCTTAGGAGATTCAAATAAAGTGCAAATAGGAGAAAAAGTTATTGCAATTGGAAATCCATTAGGATTGCAATTTTCAGTATCAGCAGGAATTATCTCAGCAATTCATAGACCTGGAATAAATGAAATAGAAGCATATATTCAAACAGATGCAGCATTAAATCCTGGAAATTCAGGAGGCCCTTTGATAAACAAAGAGGGGAAAGTAATTGGAATTAATAATTTTAAAATTGGTGGAGGAGAAAGCCTAGGATTTGCTCTAGAATCAAATTATATAAAAAGTGTAATAAATGATATTTCTCTATCCGAATTGAACCAAACACTTGTCTAATAAAATTTTAAATATCGCTTCTAAAAAAATATTATAAACCCTTTTTCCTTTATTTTTTTATGATAAAAAAATCCCAAGAAGGCTTAACTGTAAAAAAAGATGAAGATTTTAGTGAGTGGTATAGTCAAATTATTGAGAAAGCAAAAATAACTGATTTAAGATATAATGTTAAAGGATTTATAGTGATAAGGCCTTGGGGAGCAAGAATAATGGAAGAAATGTATGATTTGTATGAAAAAGCTCTTCAAAAAAAGGACCACCAACCAACTTTTTTTCCAGCAGTTATACCTGAAAAAAATTTCAAAAAAGAAGCAAGTCACTTAAAAGGTTTTACTCCAGAAGTTTTTTGGTTGAGCAAAATAAAAGGAGAAGATAGATTGGCATTAAGACCAACGAGTGAAACCGCAATGTATCAGATGTATGCTTTCTGGATTAGAAGTCATAGAGATCTTCCTCTTAAGATATATCAAAGAGCCCAAGTGTTTAGATATGAAACAAAAGCTACAAGGCCCTTAATAAGAGGTAGAGAATTTTACTGGATAGAAGCTCATGACTGTTTTGCAACAAAAGAAGAAGCAGAACAGCAAGTTCAAGAAGACATTCAAACAACAGAAGAAGTAATGCATCAAAAATTCGGAGTTCCTTTTCTTCCAATGAAACGTCCACAGTGGGATAAATTTGCAGGAGCCGAGTACACAGTTGGGTCAGATGTTTTAATGCCTGATGGAAAATTAATTCAACAACCTTCAACACATCTTTTAGGACAAAATTTTTCAAAAGCATTTGATGTTAAATTCAAAGACGAGAATGGAAAAGAACAATTTGTATGGCAAACTTGTTACGGCCCTGCAATTTCAAGGATGTTAGCTTCAGTAATTTCAACTCATGGAGATGATTATGGTTTAATTCTTCCATTCAGCATTTCTCCTGTACAGTTAATAATTATTCCTATCTTTAACAAAGAAAACAAAGAAAAAATTCTTTCTGAATCAGAGAAAATAAAAGAAAGGTTAAATTTTACTGGAATAAAATCAGAAATAGACGCAAGTGAAAAAAGACCAGGAGAAAAATATTATGAATGGGAACTAAAAGGCGTGCCATTTAGATTAGAAATTGGTGAAAAAGAACTCAATGAAAAACAATTAACTCTTTTTATAAGAGACATTAGAAAAAAGCAGAAAATATCTCTAAAAGCTTTGGAAAACCTAAAAGAATATGGGAGAGATTTTGATAAACGCCTAATAAAAAAAGCAGATCAACTAATAAAAGAAAGAATAATAGATTGTAAAACAAAAAAAGAATTGAAAAAAATAATTGATGATAAAAAAATAGCAAGAGCTAATTTCTGTTCAGTAGATGAAAAAGGAGAAATTTGTGCAGAATATATTGAAAAAGAAATCAACGCAGAAGTCCGTGGAACAAGAGCAGACAAAAAAGAGCGGCCAAAAGGAAATTGTATAATTTGTGGAAAATCTGCAAAAGAAGTTGTTTATATTGGAAAAAGTTACTAAAACAAACTATTTTCTTTTAAAATAAAGATAAGTTAAAACAAGGCCGAGAACAAACAAAACCACTCCAAATAAGTTCGTACTTGTTTGAGTTAGATTAGACACAGCACTTCCAGTTATATTTGTTGAAAGTAAATAAAACGCCATTGCAAAACTTACAATAATTGATGCTGCAGCTATTCTGCTTCTTGTTTCTAAACTGCCTTCTTTTTCTTCTGGCGCTTTTTCTCCAATTTTTTCATATAATTCCACTCCCATTTTAATAGTTTTTTCATCATTCATCCCTCTCCCAATATCTAATAAGCCCCTTGCGATTTCTCGGATATATTGTTTATCCCCTCTCCTAGAAGTTGGACCATATCCTCCTTTTTTAATGGTGTTATAAGCACTTGCTAATTCTGCTGAATAAAAGACTCCTTCATCTATTACCGGAGTTTTCTTGAATCTTTTTTTCTCACCCATGTTTTTCTATAAGAACTACGTATTTTTAAAATTTACCATAGAGCATACTTGCTAATAACAAAAATTCCTTTTTTGATATCTTCGCTAATTTTCAACAACAGAATTTAACTCACTTTCCAACTTACAAGTCATCTCAAGGAGTAAATTCAGTTCTTCAGCTATGTGAACACGTTCTCTTTCCATTTGAGTTTTTGTTTGCTCCATTTTTCACCCACTCAAAATAACCAGAATTCTTTCCAAGCCTGAATAATTAAGTAAGAAGTTCAATTCAATTCAGGCCCAAAAAAAGAGATCTGAATTAAATTGAGATAAATTTAATTGTAGTATAGACTAAGCCAGAACAATTCTTTCCAACCCATGGCATAAGTCTATTCTCCATATTGATATCTAATAGAAAAAAGGGTTTATAATATTTTCTATATAATTAAGATTCTCCTAAAACATTTTCCAATCTTTTCTTAAAAATATCTAGATCTTCTATCTTAACTTGAGCGCCAACAGCATCTCCATGGCCTCCCCCAGTAGCACCTGAAAGTTCTTCTAAAATTTTTAAGAGAGGATTTCTTATATCCTTCCCTCTAATAGAAATATTCGCTTTAGTTCCTTTTACATAAATAACTACAATTATTTTTTCAGGAAACAAATAACTAAGTTCATTAGAAAGATCACTACTAATGCTTAAATCCCCGCTATACTTAAAAAACATTAAGTTTGTTGAGTTTTCTCCTATTTTAATCGCTTTAATAAGCAATTGGCGATATTTTTTATTTATTTCTTTAAAACGATTGTGCATAGTATAATTTTTATTATTTTCATCTAAAACATCATAAGGAGTTTTAGCATTAATTAAAAATTTTAACATAGAAATCACATTTGTGGTTCTATCTTTTAATGCAAATCCAAATATCATCGCAATTTTTCCAATAGGGGATTTATAAAAAACATCAAAAGCAGAATCTGAATCAACGCATAGTTCTGGGTTCTCTTTTTTAAATTGCGCATAAAACTCTGGAAGAAACTTATCTGAAATACATCCAATAATTGCTATCCATAGATCTTGTTTTTTTTGAGAAATTTGATAACAGTAATAAGTCACAGGAGGAGCAATTAAATAGTTTTTTTCATCAGACTCCTCCAAAAGAGGATTATAATAATTAACAAAATCTGGAATATCTTCTCTATTGATTGCGTGATGATCTATCCAAACAACAGGAATATTAATCTGATGAATTTTTTCAAAAAATTCTTTTGAAACTAAAGGCTTATCTAAAATAAAGACATAATCTGCTTTTAATTCGTCAATCTTTCTAAAATAATCTTCTGTTAATTCTGGAAAAGATCTTATAGGAACTCCCCGCCCTCTTCCAAGGTATCTCTGCAATAAAAGAAAACTGCATAGTCCATCCTGATCATTATCAAAAAAAAACAACGGATTTTGGGCCTTATCTAAATGCTCTTTAATTTCTTCTACTTGTTTTTTATTTAACATATTTTAAAGAAAAAAATTTAATATATAAGGTTTGTTGAAAGATTATATTCTCTTACCAGCCATTATCTTCTCTCTTAAATTATCCAAATCATGAATTAATGAAGACACAAGGCTTTCATTTTTAAGAATCTTTAACAAATCATCTTTATTTGCTCCAAAAATTTTATCAATTGATTCAAAATTATTCATTAATAATCTTACATCTTTTTCAAGCAAATTAGTTTTATTTAAAATTCTCCCTCCTTTAGAAAAAACAGCTCTATCATGAAGTTCCTCAAATAAAATTCTAGATAAATTAGAAGTTTCAAGCAAAAAATCAAAATTAAAATTATTTAAAATTGTATCCACCTTAGGTGCTTTTGATTTAAAATAATCTCCCAAAATCATCTCTCTTTCTTTATTCAAATTTTTAATTAACTCTTTAAGTCTCATACTTACAATAATTCCTTGCTTTCCTAATTCAACTAGATATCTACGAACCATATCTGAAATTCTTCTTATAATTTCAATTCTTTGCAAAACATCACAAACATCGCTCACAGTAACTAACTGATTTATCTCAAGAATATTCAAGTTAATAATTAGATCATTAAAAATTTCTTTTTGTTTTTCTAAAATTTGCAAAGTTTCCGTAGCTCTTCTTAAAACCTCTGAACTTTCTTCTAACTCATGTGTTACCCCCCCATGATAAATAGTAATTTTGTTTTTTCTTTCAGAAATAGCAATAACTAAAGAGTCCATTTGTTTTGCAGTTCTTTCTGCAGCCTTATGTCTTGTTCCAGTCTCTTTTGTTGGAATACGGACGTCTGGTGTAAGAAGAGTATTTGCATATAAAATTTTCTTCAAATCTTCAGATAAAATAATTGCTCCATCCATTTTAGCAAGTTCTACAAGTTTTTGAGGGCTAAACTTAGAATTCACCCTAAAACCCCCATCAACAATATTCAGGATCCCTTTTGCATCAACCACGATCAAAGCGCCCATCCTTGCTCTTAAAATATCATCTAAAGCTGTTCTTAATGAAACTCCTGGAGAGAATAACTTTAAAATATCTATAAAATCCTTCTTCTTTTCAACCTTTTTACTCCTAGGTAATTTTTTCTTTTCAATAAGCAATTCCGGAACTTCCTCGTTTTTTATATTCATTCTAAGATAAAATACAAAAAATATATAAATCTTTAGTAAATTAATCCATAAAATCTTCTAAAACATCTGTTTTAATCTTTTCCAGTTCACAAAAATCAGTAGAAAAATTATACGCGCCAGCATTAAGAAACACAATTTTATCTCCTACTTGAGGATTTTTCATATAAACTTTATACCGATAAATATCCATTGAACAAGGAGTTGCACCTTTAATCGCATATGGTTTCACATCAGGATCATTTGCAGAAAATTCATTTTCAACCAACAATTTTACTGGAACAATTAATGCATCCATATCACTATTATAAACAGAGGCATTAACAATAATATTATTATTATACATCCTAACTATTTCTACTTGAAGTTTTCCAGAAGGAGCTGCAATAAATCTTCCAGGCTCAACCATCATTTTCATTCCTTCCTTATTAAGCCATTTTCTAAACTCATTTATTTTTTCAAAGATAGTTTCTATCACTTTTTTATTTGTATTTGCATATTCCGCAGGCAATCCTCCTCCAATATTCACAATATCAATTAAAGAGAATATTTTTTCGTCAATAATATCTTCAAATTCATTTTTTAAGTTCCATTCACTCATATTTTGCGTTTTTCTATGAAAATGTATCCCAAGTTGCTTTATTTTATTTTTAATTTTCTCATTAGTTCTTAACTCAACTATTCTTTTATTTATAATTTCAGAAGGCATCCCAAAAACAAAATATCTCTCTGTTTTAATAGTATTTTCTTGAAGTCTTGCCCTTAAAAAAAGATTTACTTTAATACTCCTCTTTTCTAAAAAAGAAACTAATTCATCTAAATCAAATTCATTATCAACTACAAAAGAAGTTACATTCATATTTATCAGTTCTTTCAAATCTTGTTGATCCCATCCTTGTGCAAAAAACAAAACTCGTGACTTATCTTTAACATGTTTTAGCTCATTAATTAAATGAATACTAAACAAACTGCAAGTATTTTTCTCTAAAATTTTTGTTATAAGAGGATTTGTCTTAGAACTATAAGAAACAACATCGCAAATTTCATTTACTAAAGTCCATTGTTCTAAAATTTTCTTTTTAGAAAGAACAAATTTTGGTTCTTCTTTTTTATTTGCAGAATTTAAAATCATTTTAATCTTCCTTAATCAGTAAATGTTCCTCATTTAACTGCTCTAAAGCTTTAACCATGATTAAAGGAAAAATAATTGTCGTATCTCCAATAACAGTTGCAACATCACTATTATCTTTAATTTTCCCCCAAGATTTAGCTTCGTCAGTAGTTGCTCCAGACATACTCCCAGAAGTTTTGTGTGCAGTTGTAACATATAAAGCATAATCTGCGCCTCCATTAAGAAGAGTGCATAAAATTGCGTGATGTTTTGAAATGCTTCCTCCTAGAGCAATAACTCCTTTTTTCTCATCAAAAGAGGTAGACAAAAGAATATTCCCAAAATCTTTTACAGGATCAACAACAAATTCCTTATGCTTTTCTTGGAATAAATAAAGATGAAATCCTAAAGAACCATCAGTTATTGCTGGGCAGAATATTGGAACATTCTTTTTTGCTGCCTGATAAAGTATAGAATTCTCATCTTGAAGAAATAATCCAATTTCTTTTAATAAATCAGAAATAGCCCATCTCTTTCTTTTTTTATAAATTTTTTCTAAAACTGGCTTAATCCAATCTTCAAAATTCATATAACTTTCATTACAAATTAATAAATTTCCAACTCTATTAATCCCTTTTTCATGAAGTTCAACATCATCATCATCAAATTTCCCTATTAAAAATTTCTCTCCGATAGATTTCATAATATCTTCTTCAATAGCTCCCACAGTAGTCACAATAATATTAGCCATCCCGAGTCGAATTAATTGTGCAAAAAACCCTCTTAGCCCCGAAGTTACCATGTTAGAAGTAAACGTCAAAAAAATCTTTGCACTATCTTTTTTCATCTTTACAATTAAATTTGAAGCATTATTTACCTCTACACTCTGGTAACCAATATGTCCCATTCCTTCTACCAAGTCCTTCACAGACATATTCTCTTTCCATAAAAAATCTTTTACATTACTCATTTTAAAAAGAAATAAAAAACAGGCTATTAAATTGGAATTGCCAAGATAATCCAAAATCTCTGTTTAGCCATAAATTATACAAAAAAACTCTATTTTTAAATATTTCTTATAAACTCCATCACAAGAATATTTTTAAAGAGAGAAGTATAAAAAAGAATACAATGAATAAATGGATAAAACTGTTACTTGGTCTTGTAGTAGTCGTTGGTGCAATCTATTTTAGTTGGGGCATCAATGATTTATTTGGACTAGGTTCTTCAGCACTAATTGTCTTAAAAGGGGGCTTAGTTTGGTTTGCAATAATGATGGGACTTCTTTTAGTTATGCTCGGAGTTAGTGATTTAAAAGAATAAATCACTGAAAAGCATAGATTAAACTTCCTTCAATTACCGCAGCAATGATTAAAAGAGGCAAAACAATATAAAAAAAGACCTTTAAAGAAATAAGATATAACTTTCTAAAAGAGTCTTTCTTGTTCTTTTGGAAGAAGATAGTTCCTAACCTTATTCCTAATCCTAAAGAGATGAAAATAGCAGGAAGTTCAAAAATCCCGTGAGGAAGAATCTTCCATAAGATTGAGAATCCTTCAATATCATAACTCATAGAAGCAACAAATCCCAACAAATAACCATTAAAAATAAGTGCCATCAAAGGGTAGACTCCCACTAAAATCCCTAAAATCATCCCAAGAAAACTGCTTTGAATATTATTAAAAAAAATAAAAGTAATTAATTCAGATGTAGAAAGATCAATAGTTGTTTCTAATATTTTTTCAATAATAATTAAAATTTGCTCTTTAATTGATTCTGGAGCAGGGACAAAAAATCCTACTAAAACAAAAATAAAAAAAACACCAAAAGCAAGATAAATAAAATTTTTAGATTCTTGTATATATTTCCAACACTCTTGATATTCTTTAATTAAACTAAACTTTTTTTTCATTTTTTTATTTTAGCTAAAATATTTTCTAAGATATTTTGTTTTATTCTGATATTTTTTCCTTAAATAAATTCCATAAATTAGTCCAATAACTAGTCCTCCTAAATGGGCACTATTTCCTATTGGAACATTTCCTGCAAGAGAGATAATCCACAAAAGAAGCAATATTCCTGGTCCAGCATATTTCATCTTTACTGGGATTGGAATAAACATAACATAAACCGGAAGATTCGGGGTTAAAAGAATGAGTATTCCTACTAATCCAAATAAAGCTCCTGAAGCACCTACAGCATAAGTATTAAAATCTCCTACAAAGAGCAGACTAGACAAAACAAAAAATAATCCTGCAAACAGTCCAGAGGTTATATAAAAATAAAAGTACCTTTTGGGACCTAAAATTTTTTCAACTAATGAACCAATAAAAAACAAAGAGAACATATTTGCAAAAAGATGCCAAACCCCCCCATGCATAAACATACTTGTTAAAAAAGTCCAGAGAAATTTTCCCTGAAGAATATTTGAAGGTTTTAATGCAATAAAATCTAAAAAAGAGAAATTAAAATAAATTAAAAAAGTAAAAACTATGAAACTAATTAAATTAATAAATATCAGAATTGTATTAACATTAAAATTATTAAAAAGCGTTTTTTTTCTCCCAGGATAGACTTTATAAACATTAACCATCTTCAAGAATTATCTCTTCTTCCTTTTGGAAATTTTTTTCTTAATCGGCTTTTTGAGAGGTTTTTTCTTTACAATCTTTTTAGTAACTCTCTTAATCGGCTTTTTGAGAGGTTTTTTAAAAAGCTTCTTTTTAAGAAGTTTCTTCTTAGCAATTTTTTTTATCGGTTTTTTCTTTATAATCTTTTTAGTAATCCTTTTAAACGGCTTTTTTACAGATTTTTTGATAGATTTTTTAACAAGTTTCTTTTTAAGAAGTTTCTTTTTTGCAAGTTTTTTAAGAGGTTTTTTCTTTAATTTTTCTTTTTCCTCTTTTTTAAATTCTTTGAGTTTCTTTTTTTCAATTTTTTCTTCTTCAATTTTAATCTCATCATTTACTAGCTCTAACTCTTTTTCAAGCCTAAATAAATTTTTTTTAAGTTCTTTTAGTAATTTAATATTGTCTTTAATTGAAAAAATTCCCCCACATTCATTACAAGTATAATCATTAAGAAGCGCATTTTCTTCATTAAATTCAATGTTGCATTTCTCACAAATATAAAAATTTTTAGTTTCTCTACTTCGTATTTGATTTTTTATTTGTTCTATTTTTTTCAATAAAAAATTTCTTAAAAAATCTAAACATTTAATTACTTCTAATTTCCAAAAATAAGTGTACCACCCTTTTTTCTTATCTTTCTTTCTTATAAAGGACACTAAACCATGATCAGAAATTTTATAAAGAATATTTCGTGTTTGATTAATTGTCAAATCAAGCTTTTTAGCAATTAAAAATTCATTTATATGTTTGTTCACATCTAATAAATCAGCAATTTCTTCTGCTTGTTTTCCAACAACAATTATAACCACCTCTCTAAGAAACTTTTTACGCATTTAAATCTTAAAATGAATCCAAATAAATACCTTTCGGTCTAAAAGACTTAAAAGGAACAAATTTGCAAAGGAATAAAGTTTTTAAACCTGTATGATATTTTATATATATCGAAAAGACTATATTAAAGTATATTAAGTATAGAAACTAATAAAATGGGGTGGTTTAATAAAAAAGAGAAGATTCCAGAAGGAAGTAAAAATCTAGAATTGCCAGAACTTCCGAAACTTCCAGAACTCCCACGATTCGGAACAGAAGAGATCTCCCCTATTTCTCAACTTCCAAGATTTCCAAATAGTCCCTTAGGAAAAAAATTATCACAAGAAATTATAAAAGAAGCAATAGCTGGGGGAAAAGAGGATAGAGGAGCTCTTGAAGTAGAGGATTTTGAAGAATATCAACCATTTCAAGAGCTTCCAAAAAAAAGAGTTACAAAAGAAATTCCTTTTGAGTTTAAAGAGGCTGCAAGAGTAGTCAAAAAAGCAGAACCGATTTTTATAAGAATTGATAAGTTTGAAGAAAGTCTAAAAATCTTCGACAAAACGAAAAAACAAATTTCAGAGATTGAAGCCGGGTTAAGAGATATAAAAAGATTGAAGGAGGAAGAAAATTCAGAACTAGAAAATTGGGAAAGCGAAATAATTCAATTAAAAAATCAAATTGAAAAAGTAGATAGAGACATTTTTTCTAAAATAGAATGAAAGGAGAGAACCTCATACATATAAAATTAGAATATAACGAAGCTGTTAAATCTAAAAAAGAAGTTCTTCAATCAGAAATAAATCTTTTAAAAATCGCGCAAGTGATAAAAAGATATAATTTTCTAAGAGCAGAAGAATTAAGATTAAAGGAGAAACTTCATAAGAAGTTAAAGGAAGCCATCACCAATATTAAAAAATTGCAAACAGTTCTTCCAAAGATAAAAATTCCCTCGATCTTAAGAGAAGAGGATATAGAAACAAAAAAAGTGAAAGAAAAACATATAATTTTAGAAAAAGAATATTATGATGGGAGCGTAGAATCTCAACTCAGAGAGATTCAAAACAAACTAAATTCATTGCAAACATAAATCATACAATTTTTAAAACCTTCTTTCTTTTTTGAGATTATGATAACCAGAGAACAATTAATAAAAAAATATCTAAATTTTTTCAAATTAAAAGGGCATAAAGAAATCCCAAATGAAAGCTTAATTCCTGAGAATGATCCAACAACTCTTTTTATCTCTGCAGGAATGCACCCTTTGGTACCATATTTACTCGGACAACCACATCCATTAGGAAAACGATTAATGAATCTCCAAAGATGCATCCGGACAGGAGATATTGAAGAAGTTGGAGATTCAACTCACCACACTTTTTTTGAAATGCTTGGAAATTGGAGTTTAGGAGATTATTGGAAAAAAGAAGCAATCACCTGGAGTTTTGAATTCGGAACAAAAATTTTAAAATTGCCTGTTAAAAGATTATCTGTAAGTTGTTTTAAAGGAGATACAGATGCCAAAAAAGATGAAGAATCTGCCAAGAGATGGGAGTCTCTAGGAATTCCAAAAGAAAGAATTGTATTCTTATCAAAATCGGAAAACTGGTGGGGTCCTGCAGGGAAAACAGGACCATGTGGACCAGATACAGAGATATTTTACTGGAAAGACAATACTTCTCCTGCCCCAGAAAAATTTGATCCAACAAATAAAAAATGGGTTGAAATCTGGAATGATGTTTTAATGGAATACGTCAAAGATCAAAAAGGAAAATATAATGAAGCAAAACAAAAAAATATAGACAATGGAAGAGGCGTAGAAAGAATTTTAGCAGCAATAAACAATTTTGAGGATAATTATTTAACAGAACTTTGGCAGCCAATGATAAAACAAATAGAAAAACTCTCTAATAAAAAATATCAAAAAAATGAGAAGCCAATGAGAGTGATTGCAGATCATATTAAAGCTTCTGTTTTTATAATCGCAGATGGAATTGTTCCTGGAAATTCTGAGCAAGGATATATATTAAGAAGACTCATAAGAAGAGCAATTAGATATGCTAAAGAAATAGGATTAGAAAATTTTACTTCAAAAGTAGCTTTACCTGTTTTTAAAATCTATGATGACTATCAACATCTACAGAAAAATAAAGAACATATTCTAAAAGAATTAGAAAAAGAAGAAGAAAAATTCAACAAAACTCTAAAAAAAGGATTAAAAATATTTAACAAATTCTCAAAAAACAAAAAAGAACTTTCAGGGGAGAAAATCTTTTTGCTGTATCAAAGCTATGGTTTTCCGTTTGAACTAACAAAAGAGCTAGCAAAAGAAAAGGGAATTAAAATCAACCAAAAGAGCTTTCAAAAAGAATTAGAAAAACATCAAAAACTTTCACGTACTGCGACAGAAGGAAGATTTAAATCAGGACTTGCAGACAATTCAGAAACAACCACAAAGCTTCACACAGCAACACACTTGTTATTAAAAGCTCTTCAAATAATCTTAAAAAATGATTCTATAATCCAAAGAGGAAGCAATATAACTTCAGAAAGGTTACGACTTGATTTTTCTTTTCCACGGAAGCTTACAAAAGAAGAATTAGAAAAAGTAGAAGAATTAGTTAATACGCAAATACAAAATTCTTATGAAATTATCCGTGAAGAAATGCCTCCTAAAAAAGCAATAAAAAAAGGTGCGCGAGGAATTTTTGATAAAAAATATGGGGAGAAAGTTTCTGTGTATTTGATAGGAGAATTTTCCAAGGAAATTTGTGCAGGACCCCATGTAAAAAATACCTGTGAATTAGGAGTTTTTAGAATAAAAAAAGAAAGTGCTTCAAGTGCAGGAGTTAGGAGAATCAAGGCCGTACTTGAATAAATCAAAGAGGATATACTCCAACCAACCCATATTTATTTTCGAGTCGTTTAAATCTTGGTAAAAGATACCAACTAATCTTTCCTTTTTTCTCAATATTTCTTCTTAAAGATTTCCAACTTTGAGCATCTGGATATTCATAAAAAAAATCACTCATAGAATCTCCTTCTGAGATAAAGATAATTTCTGGTTCTAAGAACAATTTTTCTCCACTAGAATAAGTAATTTCATTGTCTGTTATTATTGACGGACCAGTTGTTTCTATAAAACAATACCCTGTTTCCATTAAACTATATTCTGCAGAACATTTAACGCCAACTGCTTCATGATTTTCAAGAGGGTAATAGAAATAAACAGATTCATAACCTAACTCCTTTAATAAAAAAACAAGTAAGTCGGCCTTTTCTCCACAAACCCCTTCTACATCATATAAAACTTCATAAGGATATCTAGAATAATCTATCTCCTGACTTTTCCCAAAAGAAAGAGTTTTTCCAGAACTTCCAAAAGGAATATTCTGAACAAGGCTTACTGCAATTCTTAATTGATCGTCTTTATTTACTGCAAGATTTTGAATTGTTATAACAAGGGGTAATAAAAATTGTCTCTGTTTTTCTTCATTAAGATTTTTTAATTTAAAATCCTTTCTTGTAATTTTTTCTCCATTTTGATAATTAATAAATTTAGAAAGGGCAGAGGTATAATTTTTCATTCCTTCATAAACAATAAAATCAAGAATCTCTTCTTCTCCACGTAATATATATGTTAAATTTACTTTTTTAGGATTTACTTGGTACTCAAAGGTGCATAAATCTCCCTCTTTAATCATATTTTCCTCACAATCACAAGTAGAGGCTTTTTCTATTAGAAATCCATTATAACAATAATAAGGTTTATTTACTGAACAATTACCATAAGATGTTCCATCTCCACAAACAACTATTTCCTCTCTTAATCCAATACCTTTGTAAAAATCATCAATAAGATAAACTCCTCCCAAAATTCCAAGAGATAAAGAAAAAACAAGTAAAAGAATCAGGGCGTAATTTTTCAAATGCCCGGAATCACTGTTTTTAATTTCTTCAATATTTTCTACACCTTCTTTTTTAACCATGCTCTAAAAACACAAAAGAATTATAAAAAACTAACTACTCTAAATAAATTCCTGGTTTTCCCGGTTTTGTCTTTTTTGATTTATTTTCAGGATCATATTTCTTTTTATCGTTCACGGCAAAAATCACAACATCTAATTCAGTTCTTTTCTTAATTAGTTCTAAATTATCTATATAATTCTTTTTCTCGTTTGGTAAAACATAAACATAAACTTTAGAAGAACTCTTATTTACTAAAGAGAGGACATGATGAATATCTTTAACAAGCTTTTCTACAGCTTCCTCTTGTTTCTCTAAATTCTCGTCAATTTTTTTCTCATCAACTTCTGGCCATTTTTCTAAGCTAATAAAATTTTCATTTCCTATTTTTTCCCATAATTCTTCTGTTATATGCGGGCAGAAAGGATGTAAAATCTTTAAAAATTTCTCAAGTACATCTTTACTATTTTCTTGTGGAAAATAGTTAAACAACTCTCTAATTTTTATTATTGCTAAATTGTACTTGAAATTTTCTAAGTATTCTGAAACATCTCTGATCATTTTATTGAGTCTGCTTTCAATTTTTACATTAGACTTTTCAATTTTTACATTGGTATAATACTCTACCACTTTATTCACAAATTTAAAATTCCCGACAAGCACCTTTTCATCCCAATGAGTATCAGAATCAAGAGATGCAAAACTCATAAGAGCCAATCTAAGGGAATCAGCTCCGTAATTTTTAACAACTTCGATAGGATTAATAACATTGCCCAATGATTTTGACATTTTTCTACCATCGCTTGCGTGTAACATTCCTTGGTTAAACAATTTTGCAAAAGGCTCGTCGAATTTTACAAAACCTAAATCTCTCAAAGCCTTTGTAAAAAATCTCGAATAAAGAAGATGCAAACATGCATGTTCTGCCCCCCCAATATATTGATCAACTGGCATCCAATAATCAATTTTCTTTTTATCAAAAGGTTTTTTAAAATTTTTACTATCACAATACCTCATATAATACCAAGAAGAATCAAAAAAAGTATCCATTGTATCTGTCTCTCTTTTTGCTTGTCCTTTGCACTTCGGACATTTAATATTAACAAAACTACTGTTTGTTTTGAGAGGATTTCCCTTACCAAATTTAACCTTTTCTGGAAGTAAAACAGGCAAATCCTTTTCAGGAATAGGTACAATTCCACATTTATTACAATAAACAATGGGAATTGGAGTCCCCCAATATCTCTGACGAGAAATAAGCCAATCTCTTAATTTATACTGCACTGTTTTCTTTCCTAACTTTTTCTTTTGCAAAAGTTCAGTTATTTTGTTTATAGCCTCCTTGCTTTTCACCCCGTTAAATTCTTCAGAATTGATTAATTTGCCTTCTCCAGTATAAGCCCTATCTCTTGTAAAATTTCCTTCAATAACTTGTTTAATCTTAATTTTGTATTTTTTAGCAAATTCCAAATCTCTCTGATCATGTGCAGGAACAGCCATTACCATTCCAGATCCATAATCTGCTATAACAAAATTGCCGGCATAAACAGGAATTTTTTCATTTGTCAAGGGATTTATTGCATAACTTCCTGTAAAAACACCTTCTTTTTCCAATTCTTCTACATCCTTTTCAGAAACAGATTTTATTTTTTTTAAAAATTTCTTAACTTCGTCCTCATAATCTGCTGTAACAATATCCATTAATCTAGAATGTTGAGCAGAGATAACCATAAATGTAACCCCATAGATTGTATCAGGACGCGTTGTAAAAACAGGCCACTCTTCTTTATTAATTTCAAAATTAATTTCGGTTCCAAAACTCTTACCGATCCAATTTTTCTGCATTACTTTAATCCTTTTTGGCCAATTTAAAGAATCCGTACAATTTAGAAGCTCATCTGCATATTCAGTAGTTTTAATAAACCATTGCTCTAAGTGTTTTATTCCTACCTCTGTATTTTTATGATATTCGCACACACCATTATGAACTTGCTCATTCGCAAGAACAGTTTTGCATTTTGGACACCAATTAACAGGAGCCTTTTTTCTATAAGCAAGTCCTTTTTCTAAAAATTTTAAGAAAAATAATTGGTTCCATTTATAATATTCAGCTTCACAAGAACTCACTATTCTTTTCCAATCATAACTCCACCCAAGAGATTTTTGTTGGTTAATAAATGCCGCAATTGATTTTTGAGTGTATTTTTTAGGATGTACCCCCACTTTTATCGCTGCATTTTCTGCAGGTAAACCAAAAGAATCAAATCCCATTGGATGAAGAACATTTAATCCATTCATTCTCTTAAACCTCGCATAAATATCTCCAAGAGTATAATTCAATCCATGACCAATATGCAACCCAGAACCAGAAGGGTAAGGATACATCTCTAAAACATAAAACTTCTTTTTTTTACTCTTTTCACTAACTTCAAAAATCTTTGTCTCTTCCCATTTCTTCTGCCATTTCTTTTCTATTTGTTTAAAGTTATATGCCATGTTATTATTTTGAGTTTTTTGTTTAAATTATTTGCTATAGAGTTCTCTCACACAAAATTATACAATATCCGCTAAGAATGCGGATCTTATAATAATAAGAGAACTCTTGCTAAAACAAATTCTAAATTTTTAGTCTTAGCAATTTTCATAATAAATATTACAAAAGCATATTTTTAAATATTGTCATTAATTTTTTAGATAATGGAAAAGATTCAAGCATATCTCACTGGAGAAATCATTTCTAGTAACAGCTCGGAAGCACGCGCTCTTTACAATAAAAGTTGCTTTGGAGAGCTAATTCAAGGAAAAATCCAGTACTCTCTTTCTGAAGCGCTATTTCTTATTGAAAAGGGCAAAATGGAAATATTCTCAAGAAATAAAAAAATTCCTAGTAAAGATTTAATAAATAAGTTTATGAGAATAGATAAAAAAATTCAGATTAAATATCCGGTATTCAAGGATTTAAGAGAACGAGGATATGTTGTAAAAACAGCGTTAAAATTTGGTGCAGAATTTAGAATATATGAAAAAGGGGCAAAACCTGGGAAAAAACACGCTAAATGGATTGTTTTTGCTGATCATGAATCAAAAAAAATAACTTGGCATGAATTCTCTGCAAAAAATAGAGTGGCGCATTCTACAAAAAAGAAACTTCTTTTAGCAATAGTTGATGAAGAAGGGGATATTACTTATTATGAAGTTCAATGGATAAAACCATAACATCAAAAACCTTATAAGATATTTACTTTTACTCTAAGTATGCCTATACAAAATACACTAGAAACAAAGGAAAAAATCCTTTTTTTTCTGAGAAGAAATGGCCCAAGTTTACCAGTTCATATTGCAAAAGAGATAGAACAAAGTATACTTTTTACATCAGCCTTTCTCTCTGAACTACTTTCTGAAAAAAAAATAAGATTAAGTAATATGAGAGTTGGAAGTTCTCCAATTTATTTTCTTTCAGGACAAGAATCTCTTCTTGAAAAATATTCAATTCATCTGAAAAGTAAAGAGAAAGATGCATTTATTTTGTTAAAGGAGGAAAAATTTCTCATTGACAAAGAACAAGTTCCAGCAATTAGAGTGGCATTAAGAGAAATAAAAGATTTTGCAATCCCATTTAAAAAAAGCGAAAATCTTGTTTGGAGATATTTGAAAATTCCTGAAAGTGAATTTAAGGGGAAAATAATTCAAATCAGTACAAATACTAAAAAAGAAAAATTAAAGGAAGTTGAAGAAACAAAAGAAATCCCAATAGAAAAACCCTTTAATGTGAAAAAAAAGACTGTTAAAAAAAAGAAACCTCCTCAAAAAAATAATGAGAAATTTTTCAATAGAGTGAAAGAATTCCTATTAAAAGAAAGAATAGAGTTAATTGATATAAAAAATTTTAGCAAAAATGAACTTTCTTTAATTGTTAAAGAAGAAGGAAAAGAAATTCTTCTAGTAGCGTATAATAAAAAAAGAATAAATGAAGATGATTTAATAAAAACAAGTGAAAAAGCTTCAGAATTAGATCTCCCTTATATGATATTTTGCCTTGGAGAACCTCTAAAAAAATTAACCAACTTAATTAAAGCCATCCAAAATCTATTAAAGATTAAAAAAATAGAATAACAAGATTTAAAAATAAAATAATTAACAAATAATCATGGGAAAAATAAAATCAAAATCAATAAGAAAGTCTACAAGTGAACTTCAGAAAAAAGGAGTAGAATTCGCAGAAAATTTTAAAGATAATAAAACTCTGTTAGGAGGCACTATGCCTAGTAAAAAGTTAAGAAATCAAATGGCAGGATATTTAGTAAGAGTTAAAAAACAAGAAAAATTAAAGCAAGAATCTCAAAAATAATTATTTCCTAGTTCCTTTAGATAACAACTTCTTTATTTCATCAAGATTTTCATTTATTTTTTGAAGTTGTCTTTTCTTTTTTCTATTCAAGATCATATTTGTAATATTAAAAATCACGTAAAGAATTATCAATCCTCCTAATGCTTGAAAGAATTTTACTAAAAAAGACATTTGATCAATAAGTTCTTGAGTTACATCCACCATCTCAATAAAAGAAAAAAGGGGTTTTTAAAAATTACCCTAAATCTTTTAAATGAAACTAATCTCTTAATTTTGTCTCTGTAGCTCAGAGTTAGAGCGCTGCTCTCATGAGGCAGAGGTCGGGGGTTAAATTCCCCTCAGAGACATCATCCAGGTAATTTGAAATTATCTCCCTCTTTTCTAGGAAAAAGATGAAAATGCACGTGTTTAATAACCTGCCCTGCCACTTCTGAATTATTATTTAAAATATTAAATCCCTCAAAATTTCCATCTTCAATAATCTTTATTGCAGTTTTATTAATACAATCTAACAATTCTGCACCCAACTCAAAAGGAATATCTAAAAAAGTATCAAAATGTTTTTTAGATATAATCAAACAATGTTTATCTACAAGAGGATTTATATCAAAAATAGAAAAGAAATTTTTATTTTCATAAATCAAATCAACTGGAATCTCTCCATTCGCCATCTTACAAAAAACGCAATCATCTCTCATTTAAAAGAAAAAGCGAATTAGTTTAAAAATATATTGCCAAATAAAAAAATACAAAAATTAAAATATAAAGATAAATTATCTTCTCTTCTTTTTTCTTACAACTTTTCTCTTAGCAACTTTTTTCTTTGCGGGTCTCTTTTTAGTTTTCTTTTTACCTGCTGCAGTAACTGCTCTCTTTTTTTGTGCTTCAAGTTTTACGACTTTTTTCTTAAGAGATCTAATACTAATCGCAAGTTGTTTTGGTGTTTTAGCTCTCGCCATTCTTTTTCACCTCTCTTTTAATTAATTAAATCAAGAAAAGATTATTTAAAAAACCTTCGGTAAATTTATTTTATCGAAAATTAAACTAAATTTAATTCTTAATTTACCGACGAGAGGAACAAAAAAATTTATTTAATTAATTTTCCTGCTTTTTCAAATTTTATGTCTCCATTAATTAAATTTCTTAAAATATTTTTAAGTTCAGAAATTTTAACACGAATTTGTTTTGTTGTATCTCTATCACGAATTGTTGCATCTTTATTTTTTAAAGAATCTCCGTCGATAGTTATACAATACGGTGTTCCTATTTCATCATTACGAGCATATCTCCGACCAATGCTTCCTGATCTATCTGAAATAACATTCCAATCTTTTCTTAAATCGTTAACAACATCTTCAGTAATCTTCTCAAATTCTGGTTGTTTAATAAGAGGAAAAACCGCTGCTTTTATTGGGGAAAGTTTCGGATGAAGTTTGAATACAACGTTATTTCTTTTTTTATCAAAATAATAAGCGTCAAATAAAAAAACTAACATGGCTCTTTCTACCCCTTGACTAGGCTCACAAACAACATGAGGCAATATTTTTTTATCATTATCCATTATTTCCAAATTTTTTTTAGAATATTTTTGATGTTGTTTCAAATCAAAATCTGTTCTATTGGCCATTCCTTGCAACTCTTTCCAACCAAAAGGAAAATTATATTCAAGATCCCATGTATCTAAAGCATAGTGGGATTTTTCATCAGAAATATGTTGTCTCAATCGAAATTTATCAGGGCTTGCTCCAAGATTAACAAACCACAAAAACTCATTCTCTAACCAATAAGCATGCCAATCTGTTTTAATTATTTTCTTTTTGTAAGCATCTTTAAATTTCATCTTTTGAGGTTCTTGATCTAATTTTTGCATCTCCTCGGAATAAATAACTATCTCTGACTCCCCAAGTTCATAAGGGCATTTTTTATCCGGATCAACAAAGTATTCTATCTCCATCTGTTCAAATTCTCTCAATCTAAACAAAAAATCTCTTGGAGCAACTTCATTTCTGAAAGCCTTTCCAATCTGAGCAATACCAAACGGTAACTTCATACGTGCACTATCTTGAACAAACTTAAAATTAGTAAAAATTAATTGAGCTGTTTCAGGACGCAAATAAGCATAATTATCTAAACCGATCTTAACCTTAAACATCTGTTCAATTGTCTGCGCATTATTCAAATCATACTCTCCTCCACATTCACATTTAACTTTACCTAATTCAAATTTCTCAATTTTTCCAGATTTTTTACATTTTTTACAAGTAACTAAAATGTCATTAACATTAAAACCACTCACATGTCCTGAAGCTTCCCAAACCTTTGGATTAGTAATAACGCTTCCATCTATCCCAACAACATCCTCTCTTTGTCTAACATGAGAATTCCACCATTCTTTCTTAATATTATTTTTTAATTCAACACCAATATGCCCAAAATCCCAAAAACCAGCAAATCCTCCATAGATATCTGATGATTGATAAACAAATCCTTTTCTCTTGCAAAAAGTTGCCATCTCTTCTATAGAGAGATCTTTTTTTTCTAAATTTGATTTTTGCAAATCTTTTTTCGCAATTTCATTTTTTTGTTTCTTGATTTCTTTTTCTTCACTCATTTTTTTAATCATCTCCTTAGCCCTTTTCTCAGCTTGTTTTTTATCTTTTCCAAGATAACCTAAACAAATAGATTTAACCTTGGTTCCAACTCGTTTAGATTTTCTAAGATAATAATAATCTTTTTCATTTATTGTTTTTTTAACAATAAAAACCATTTCTATTTACACACTACAAAACTATTTAAATATTTCTAGAAAAAAGCAGAGGGTGGGAGTCGAACCCACGAAAAATCGGGCTGCAACCGATTGCAGTAACCACTGTGCCACCTCTGCATGTATCATTTAACAAAGAATGAGTTATTTAAAGATTTTTATTCTTTTAACTTAAGTGCGTGCTGTGGACATATTTCCATACAACAAAAACATCTTATGCATTTTTTCTTATCTACTACTGGATAAGGGGTTAATTTTATTGCTTTAGCAGGGCATTTCCTTGAACAAAGACCACACTTAATGCACTTTTTCTCATCAACAAGAATTGGTCTTTGTAAAAATCTATCTTTAATTTTTTTAGTTAATTTATCCCTCACAAAAGGTTTTTTAAATTTAATAAGAGGAAGTTTCTCTAATCCAACTAATTCATATTTAAAACTCCCTAATTTTCTCTTAACTGCTTCTTTAATTGCTAAAATTTTTCTAGGATTATATCCGATTAATTTAGAAGAAACAACGTCTAAGCTTACTGCACTTTTAGAAGCTAAAATATATCCTACTTTTTTTGGCTCTCCTGCAGTTGGTCCTTCTCCTTCCATCCCAATAATCCCATCGATAATATTAATTTCAGGTTTTATATTTTGATAAACATCTACTAACAAATTAGAAAGCTTTTTTTCTGTAGATGCTTTTAAATGTAATCTCTGCTTCATGCCTCCAGGAATGCACCCGTAGAGATTTTTTAATGCGCCTGTAAATTTTGTAAGCTGGTGTGTTTTGAGTTTAGGTACATTAATGATCACATCTGCATTTAAAAGAGTTTTAGAAAAATTAAAATTTTTCAATATTTTTGCTTTATTATCTCTTATTTTAATTAATTTATCTTGTTCAAAAATAATTAATTTTCCGTATTTTTTTGCAATTTTTTCAATTTTTGAAGCCCGAAAAGAATCAACAGCATTTGTAAAAGGAGAATCCCCAATATAAATTTTGCAATTATTCTTCTTTAATATTTTGCAAATAGCTTCTATAATTTCGGGACTCGTTGTAATTGCTGTTTGGTTTTTCCCAAAATTTCCAACAACATTTGGTTTAATAAAAACTTTTTTTCTTTTTGGGATTGTAATCTTTGCTAGATTAAAAGCCTTTAGAACTGTTTTATCAACTTCTTTTTGTTTATAGCTCTTGCATTGAACTATTGACACTCTCTCTTTTTTCATTTTTATTGAAAAGATATGCCCCTGACAGGATTCGAACCTGCGACTTTCAGCTTAGAAGGCTGACACTCTATCCAGCTGAGTTACAGGGGCTTCTACAAAACTATAATTAAAAAAGTATTTAAAAGTGTTGTCTCTAGAAAAATCCACTAAATAAAAAAATCATATTTCAACCTTTTCCAGATCTTTTACCAAAAAAGAATTCTTAAAAACTTTTTTTGCTTTTATTAAAATAGTATTAAGATCTTTTTCATACCTCTGACTGATATGAACTAAAATTAATTTTTTTGACTTTGATTTTTTTGCAAGTTCTGCAGTTTGTTTAATTGTCAAATGCCCATACTCCTCTGCTCTTTGTTTTAAATCAAGATCAAACATTGACTCACAAACAAGTAAATCAGAATTTTTAATAAAAGGAAGGATATTCTTATTCAAAGAGGTATCAAGGATAAACGAGATTTTTTTATCATCTTCTTTAAAAGTTAATTTTTTTGCAAAATATTTCTTATCTTTATAACTAATATCTTTCCCTTGTTTTAATTTTTGAAGTAATGGTCCAGAAGGTAATTTTGTCTGTTTTAATTTCTTTTTATCAATTCTTACCTGACCTTTCTTTACAAAGACATAAGCATTACAAGGAGCACCGTGAGTCATAGGTTTAGACTCTAGATAAAACTCATCTGTTTCAAAAAATTTTCCATTAACTTCTCTTACTTCAATTGAATACTCTTTCTTAAAATTATACAATTCTAATAATTTTTTTATATTTGTTTTTGTGCCCTTAGGCCCGTAAATATAAAGAGTTTTATTATATCCTTCTCTTGCAAAAGTCGCTAGCAAACCCGGAATTCCAAAAACATGATCCCCATGCCAGTGAGTTATTAAAATTCTAGTTACTTTTCCAGGATTTAATCCTGCTTTTCTAAATTGCCTCTGAGTTCCTTCCCCACAATCAACCAAAATGTTCTCATTATTGTAATTGAGAAGAACAGAAAGATGATTCCTTTTAGCACTCGGGATTGCATCTGCTGTTCCTAAAAAAGTTAGTTTTATCATAGAAAGAGATAGTAAAATTAATTTATATAGCTTATGAAATCAATCTTTCTTTAAGGCAGTAGATGCAGGAGAGATAAAAATTATTGTATCTCCTCTTAAAAAAGTTAAACCAAGATTTCTTTTGATTTCATTGTTTTGCATTTCTTTTGTATTATCTAAAACCAAGTTTATATGAATATCAAAAGCTAACAAAGTCCCTACAAATTGTTTGTCTCCTTTTAGATGAACTAACACTTCTTTCTCTTTTGAATTGTTCAACAAATCTAACGGTCTTTCAATTCCATTAACCATAATTTAAGCTTATATAAGTCTGTTTATAAATCTTTTTATATTTTATGAATTTATTTAAACAGAAAGTTATTTAAACAAAAAACAGACTTTTTATATAAGATATAAACACTGATTCGCCTTAAATTATAAAAATGAACAAAGGAAGAAAAATAACTGGTGGAAAATACACTAAAAATAGAAAAAAGAAATCATATGAAATAGCTGGGCAAAAGAGAATAGTAAAAATAGGGGAAGAAAAGAGAAAATCGAAAAGAACAAGAGGAGGAAACAAAAAAACATTTTTAATCAAAGCAAAATTTGTAAATGTGAAAAAAGATAATAAAAAGATAAAAGCAGAAATAAAAAATGTTTTAGAAACACCTTCAAATAGATTTCTTGCAAGACAAAACATCATAACAAAAGGGACAGTTATTGAAACAAATCTTGGAAAAGTAAAGGTAACAAACAGACCAAGTCAAGAAGGAATAGTTAACGGAATTCTAATTGAGTAAATTTTACTTTTAGTGCATAGTAATAAAAAGCAAAAGGTTTATAAATAGAATTGCTTTAAAAACTTTGCGATTGATTTATAAATACATTAAAAATTTCTAAAATGGCTGGAATAAAAAAATGCCCTGAATGTGGAAGTATTAATCTTACTTATGATGCTCATCTAGGAGAAATTATCTGTAATGATTGTGGTCTTGTTGTAGAAGAAAAAATGGTTGATACTGGTATTGATCTTCAAGGAAAATTTGACAAAGGGGATAAAAAAGGACGAGGAGGAGCTCCAATAAGTATTCAGAAATTTGACAAAGGATTGACTACAAATGTGGGAGAAATCTCAGATATCTATAAATTAGAACCAGGGCAGACAAGGAAATTTCTTAGATTAAAAAAATGGCAGGAAAGAGTTTCAACAAGTATTGAAAGAAATTTGAGGCTAGCAATGGCAGAATTAAGGGTGATTGCATCTTATCTCACTCTTCCTAATGTTGTAAGAGATGAGGCTTCAAGAATATATAATTATGTTTTGCAAAGAGGATTAGTAAGAGGAAGAAGTATGGAGTCAGTAATCGCTGCCTGCTTATATGCTGCATGTAGATCCTACAATATTCCAAGAACTCTTGATGAGATGGCAACTGCTTCAGATGTAGAAAGAAAAGAAATCGGAAGAACATATAGATTTATTATAAGAAAACTTGGAATAAAAGTAAAGCAAAGCTCTCCAAAAGATTATATTTCAAGATTTTCATCTGTACTTAAACTCTCTCCGAGAACGCAAAACGATGCTCTTAAAGTGTTAAAACAAGCAGAAGAAGTAGAACTAACCTCTGGAAGAGGGCCTGCAGGAATAGCAGCAGCAGCACTATATGTTGCAGCACTAATGAATGACGAGAAAAAAACACAAAGAGAAGTTGCAGATATTGCAGGAATAACAGAAGTTACCATTAGGAATAGATATAAAGAACTTATAGAAAAATTAAAACTCGAAGATAAGATAAAACAAAAAGAAGCAGAATCAAAAAAGAAATAATTACTGCTTTTTCTTATGATATAAATCTAAAAGACATACCAAATCTTTATCAACATAGTAAATATAAGATAATCTAAAAGGCTTAACATGTAATTCGCGTGTTCCTTTACGAACATTTTTCATGGGTTTCCCAACAGAAGGATTATTCTTAATTTTTTTAATTTGGTTTATAATTTTTTGTTTTAACAAGGCATCTTTAATTTTAGAAAAAATAAAACGAAATTCTTTAGTAAACTCCACCTCTACCATTTTTCCATTTCTTTAATAAAATCATCAAACTCCATCCTAACACCTTCTCCAGCATTAATTCTTTTCCATGCTTCTTCAGTTCTCTTAGCAAACTCTAAATCCTCTTCTAAATTTTTATCAAAATCCTTTGCTTTTTTAAGAATAATCTGCTCTTTATTTCTTAGGACGACCAATTTTTCTCCTTCGTTAAAACCTTCTCTCAAATCTATGGGAATAACCACTTGTCCTTTTGAACTCATTCGGGTGATATCAATATTAACCATCGTAAGATTAATCTTACTTACTATTTAAATTTTTCTATCTAAACATTTTTATATAAAGAATTCTCAATAAATTTAATGCGGGGATGCCGGAGCGGTCAAACGGGACAGGTTTAGGACCTGTTAGCTTAGTGCTTACCTAGGTTCAAATCCTAGTCTCCGCATTTTCATTCTAACTATATTATACTCCCTCTTCAGTGACTACAAATAGAAACATTTATAAATCCGCTATTTCTAAATATTTTATGGGAAAAGAAAACTTAAGAAAGTTATCAAGAAGAAGAGTTTTACAGTTGCTTGGTCTTGCAGGAAGTGCAGGAATTGCTGCAGCATGCGATCGAACACGTGTAAAAGATTTAGTTTATGGTGTTGAATTTGGAAGCAAAAATAATACTGAATTTCCTTATGAAATGGAAAGAAATTTCTTTTATGAAAAACCTTTTTATGTTGCTAAGGATTGTATGAAAGAAGGTACAGAAGGATTTGTATTCGTGCCTTTTGAAGAATCTAGTAGAGTAATTACAAAAATTGGAGAGAATGGATGGGATGTTAGCATAGAAGCACCTTATTTTTTTGTTCCTAAAAATACAGGAGAAAAAGAAGTAAAATTAAGAATAGCGGATAGCCCTGATTTAGGATTAAGTGGTTTAAAAGCAAGAATTACCAAATTACCTGAATTAAAAGAAAGAGAAAATATCAAAAGGAGATATGGATTTAAAGTAAAAACCACCGAACAAGATGCAAGATGGAATATAGAAACTGTTAATATTCTTGGAAGAGAATACTTTTTCCCTCATTTTCCAAAAAAAGATCTTTCTGAAAAAACAATGGACTTCGCATTAATCCCAACAGACAAAACAGATTATAAGATCGCTAATAAAGATGGACAAGTCACATTAGTAAGCGACGAAATTTATCGGCCGATAAGATCTGAACACCCTCTTCATTGTTTGGAAGGACAAAAACAGATTAAAACTCCTGCAGTAATAGAAAAACCAACATCTACATTACTAAAACAAAGAAGAGAAATTGCTCCAAGAAGATTAAAGTTTAACGCCAACGGAGAATGGGCACCTTACGGAGGGCAAGGAATCTGGCATCTTTGGGAAAGAAATCATTTAGATAATCCAAAAGACAAATGTAATCTTGTAAAAAAATATACCTGGCCTCAAATGGTAAGAATATTTAGGGAGATTAATTCTCCAAAATCTATTGGGCCGAAAGATTGGGTTTTTCAAGGAAAAACTTATAATGTTCCTTGCCATTAAAAAATTTTAATCTTCTATAACTGCTGAAGAAGTTCTATAACAACAACAAATTATCTTTTCTACTGATAAAGAATTTGCCTCGGTATACTCTCCAAAAGGTTTGCACTCACTAAAAGAAACCACTCGCGTAGCAGATCTGCTAATCACTGATAAACCTTGTTCAATACAAGCATTCAAACATTTCTCATCATCACTCATTCCAGAACCAGTTGTAGAAACAGGAGTTTCGGTAGAAATCGCTGCCCTCTTTTCTTCAGTACTCATTCTATTATCAGCACTTGAATCTTCTGCCTGTCCTCTTGCAAGAAGACTATACGCTATTCCTCTTAAATAATATAAATAAGCTTTTTGATTGTTATAAAATACGCTTCCAATTATAGAATTTATCAAACTTATCCTCTGGGAATTTGAACGTGTACTTAGGATACTAGAAATTTTAGAGCTAAAATCTTCTTCAGAAAGATAATTATCTCCTTGTAAAATTCTCTGCAAATCCCAATTCTGCTGTAAAACATCTCCTTCTATATTGGTGTTTTTAATCACCTCCTTAACACTATCTGTATCAAGCCAGCATCTTAATTTAGTCTCATCACAATAACCAACATCAACCCATCTAGAACCATTTGCGCCTGCATACGGATCTGTTCCCTGCCCAGGATTTCCAGTTGCGCAAATTCTGATTAATCCTCTCTTATAAATCTCTGGATTAATAACTTCATCTAATCCTTCTTGAATATTTGGAGTTACTAAACTATATGCGCTTGGAGTTCCTGCAACACAATCTGTCTCTGTTTTAATATTTCTTTCTGATGCTTGCTCTTCCATATATTTATCATTAACATAATTAACAGCAAAAGATGTAGAAACTTGTTTAAAATCACACTCTTCCTGCCCATTTACATCAATACATAATTCAGTATAACCCTCAGGAGCAGTAAAATCTTTTGTTTCAGAAGCATACCCTCCAGTAGCAATATAACCTGATGCAACAGGATAAACAAGAGAAGTATCTTGATAATAAGAACCACCTGAACTTCCCTTTAAATAAACACTATAAAATGCTCTTGACTCCTCCCCTGCATAAATATGATAAAATACTTTATAATGAGACAGAGGAGGATTTGTTGCTGTTGTAAAAGTATTTGAATGAAACCATCCGTGAAACTGCGGAGGAGAATCTGGTTTAGTTAAAGAATCAAATAAACTCTCTGCATCAGGATAACTTATAGATAAGAAGTTCTGACAAACAGATTCTCCAATATACTTTACAACCCTTGATTTAAACATATCCCAAGACTCTGCAGTATAATATTCTGTAAAATACTTTAAAGATTTTTCAGCATTTTCCCACGCACTCATTACCCCTAAATATTCTCCTCCTCCACGAATATTTTGCCCCATTGCAAATTCAATCATTTTTGGAAGAATAATATTTGTTAACGGAAGCACTTGTCTCCAAAAAAATTCACACAAATGTATGCTATAAATTTCATCGCAGATTCCAACCATTTTTCCAGTTTCTAAACTTTCATTAAGACAATCTTTATAAGAAGTCATTACAGATAAAAGCCCATCGACTCCTGCTTTTATTCCAGTTAAACAAACAGGAATATAAATCCCTTCTTTCAGATTTGGTAAACATAATGCAATACTTCCAACTATTCCTGATTGTATTACATCACGAACAGGATATGCTCCTCCAAAATCACACCTGCTTGAAGGACAAATTACAGGGTCACAAACATTAAATAAAATCTGGCACTCTTTTGGAGACATAAAATTAGTACATTGCATATCAGGTGTATCTGCTGCAGGCTTTCCAACACTAATATCATAACTTCCGCAACTAGTTCTTATCCTAACTTTACCAGATAAGCCTGGTTTATATGCTCTAGATGCTTGTTCAATTGCATCTTGTGCACATCGAATCTGTCTTGCAGCATCACCTTCACTTAATCCATCAAACTCCCTATATGTCTGACCTGTTCCTAAATTAACTCCTCTGCAAGCATCATCTCCAATCCCAGAATTAAATTCAGCAATTCCATTTGCTCCAACATTACACACATAAAAGCTACTCACTCTTCCAGATTCATCATAAGATTTCATATTCCCAGTTACAGGAATAGTTTGTTTAACATAAGCATACCACCCTCTTTCTAAATCATACGGAACAATTGCCGGAAGTCCTGCATATGGAGCAGTCTCATAATATTTTATCATAGGCATATTTTCTCCTGCAACAGATTTAAACAAATTTCTATAACTTTCCTGGTCATATAATTGAAAATGAGAATATTTTGATTTTACCTCTTTTTCTAACTCTTCGCTAACTCTTATCCCACTCTGACTATAGACTCCAAGAATTCCATATTTTCCATACTGATCTATTTGATTTAATTTTAAAATATATGAAGTTCCCTGATAAATAATCACTTGAGTCATATCTCCTACTCTAAGGTCATTCAAATTCTTGGTCATTTTTATTCCATCATAAACTTCCTTCGTCGTAATAAACTCTCCACCAACATGCGGACGTGCATTAACTTTTCCATCCATATAACTCTCTAACTCTGTTGAAATAGCATCTTGTTGCGCAATATTTTTTGTTCTCTCATCTAAATCTGAAAAAAGAATACTTAACTTACTATCACACATTTGTTTTAATCTTGAATTGCCAGATTTTAAACATCCTAAAGAAGCTTGAATCTCTCTCAAATCTTCCATTGTAGCATATTTTAATTTTGAATTAATCTCTGCTGTCTTAAACTCTTTTCCACTTACGCTAATCACAGTCCCTTCACTAATTAATTGCTCTCCTACTTTTTTTTCATAAACTGGCTTAAACTTAGAATCATCAATCTGTTTTCCTAAAAATTCTTCTGTCTCATATGGCTTTTGAAGTGATTTTATATTTTCTTGCTGAGACTGCATCACGGTATAATATTGATTAACATCTTTATCTATATGAGGAGAATTTTCAAACAAACATTTATCTTGAGAATAATATGTTTTCCCCTCTCCTGAATTACTATTACAATAATCATACCAATAACCATTCATCACTTCTTGCCGTGCAATAGCTTTTCCACCAGTATTAGTTACAAAATTTTTAATAGCCAATCCAAATCCCACAGTAAGACAAGCTGTTTTAAAGGTCTCTACAAGATTCCCCATGCTATCAGAAATTCCCTGCCATCGTGCAATCATTTCATCTAATTGTTTCATCTTATCTCTAATCTGTGCAGGAGATAATTGAATAGATCTTTTCTCAATTCCAATTCTAAATGTAAAATTAGCGTCTGTTCCAGTATTATCAATAGTTGGAATAACAGAAACTTTTGCAGATTTTTTCAAGTTAACATTTCTAAGAGTAAATGCATAACTACTTCCAAAACTTTCAGGAACTCCTCTTTGTAATCTTACTGTTCGCGTAAGCCCACTATCATACATAAGTTTAAACAAAGCATACTCATCCTCAAGCCCAGTTAATTGCACATACTCAAGAACTCCTCCTCCCCCTCCACCACTATACCAGGTAGAATCAGAAGATGATGTGCCAGAAGTCCACGGAATTAAATCAGTATCAATTCCTTGTAATCGGTTGTATTCCTGAATCATCTTTTCTACATAATCTGGATGTTTGGATCCAAGCCCAACATATCCTGCAAGAGCAGCGTCCCATTCAGTATAATATCTACCATTAGCTCTCTTAATCCCATCTTTACGCAAATCATAATTCATTCTCAAAATAATTGCTCCACACTGAATATTCTTATCATAATTATTCTTTCCTGCTAAATCAGATTTAGAATTAATACTCATCCCACGTTTTTTACACTCCTCCCAAGAACAAATTTGCATTAAACCAACACAAAAATCAGGAGCAGGAGAAACAGCTTCCCATTTACATCCACTCTCTAGCTTCATAATTGTAACTAAAAGAACAGGATCAATATTATATTTCTTAGCATGCTTCACCACAGATTGAGCATAACTATAACAATCATCTCCACATTCACAACTACTTTTCATAAGCGAAGCAATTCCTTCAACTGTTTTTTTATCAGAACTAAACCAATCAAGAATACTATATCCTAATAAATTAAAACTTCGCTCATCATCTTCATTTATTTCTGTGCTAATAGGATATTCTGAAGTAGAACTTTTTTGAGAATTAACTTCAAGATTATAAACATCATTATGATTATAAATTTTCTCTGCCCATTTAGCATATCCTTCTGCTGTTGGATGAATGTAATCATAACTTTCAGTATTAGAATTCCATTCTTTCCTTAAAATAATTTTATCTTGGCAAAGAGCGCTTCCTTCTTCGTATCGACAAATATCAAAATCCCGAGAATCAATAAACGTACAAGAACTAGATTCTTCTAATACATTCTTTATTGAAGTTGCTGCATTCGAACAATAAGTTACACTTTCCGGATTAGTATTCCCGTCGAAATATTTTTGTTTAAATATCCCTGCAGGACCAACCCAGTAGCATCGAGCATTTTTACTTTTAGATCCTTCAATTTTATTAAGAATCGTTCTTATCTGAGATCCTTCAATAGGATCATCGCAATCGTTTGTTCCTAAACTAATAAAAATTATATTATAGCTATCGGCATCTAATATATCGTTTAAATTGCATGCTCCTCCATAACAATTGTTAGATTCTTCTGCCCACTCAGATACACGAGAACCAACACGCTGAACAGAAATAAACTCACTTGAAATATATTCATTTAATTCTTTTGAAAGCCCGTTAGTTAAAGAATCTCCAAAAAATAAAATCTTTCCAGATTGCTGAGAACCACTTGTAGAACTTTCACTAGAATAACCACACTGACAATTAGATACATGAACATGTCCTGCATGACCTCCCTCTTTTTCAGGAATGTTGTTGGTATACAATTGGCAATTCTTAAAATAACCCTCACGTTCTAAAAACTCTTTCATCCTAGGTCCCCCCTCAAGGTTAACACCATTTCCACTTATTCCAGAAACATCAAGAGCATTTCCTGTATAGTGTGCAGAACCACAACCATTGTGATTTCCTCCTGCAATAGCGCCTACTTTCACTTTATATTTTTCTGATAATCTTTCTAATTCTTTTAACATTTCTGTATTAATAGATTTTTCAATAAATCCATTAGGACAACTTAATTTATCAGCATATGACCCTGATTTTACATATCCTCTCTCTGCACAATATTCTAAATCTGCTTTAACATGCCTTCTCCAAAGCGCAGTAGGCTCATAAATCTGTCCGCTTTTATATTTGCTAAGAAGTTTGCTACAAACTGTTTTAGTGTCAGCTATTTGCTGCTCAGGAATTGCAGAAACAGGTGTTAGTCCTCCGCAAACTCCTCCACTTACTCCAGAACCTGTTCCAGTTCCAGAACCACTTCCATAAGAACCATCTGAAGAACTTGCCTCTGTTCCAAGATAAATCATTTGATTATTTCTCATAACAATATTCTTAACCCCTCCTCCAGGAGCACTAACCATAATCTCTGCACTATAATCTTCAATACTTGGCTGATAAATTCCTTCAAAAGAAATTGTATACGAATTTCTGTTAATGACTACTGTCTCACTAGCAATACTCGAACTTGAAAGAAGATAATCATTGCCACACAAAGAACTAATTTCTCCTTCTGAATTAGGATATGTCTCCCGATATTCCATACACAGAGAATTAAGCAACTCTCTCTGACCTTTTGCCTTTGCAAGAACTATCTGCTCATATAACGCTAACTGTCCAAATGTTTTCAAATCAGTAGGATTTATTTTTTCTCCTGGAAAACTTTGTTTAACAGTTTCAAAATCTTCCATTGCATAATCATAATAATTTTTATTATAATCTCCTTCAAGTTCTGTATTTTCTGGTGTAGCAAAACCAAGAAGATATACATTTTTTCCTTCAACATTTTTATTCTCCCCCAAATTCAATCGATTATAAGATTTTCCGTCAACAATATATTGATAAGCATCAGAAGTTTTTTTTGCATAAAAACTTCCAAAATCCCCTGCAAATTTTTCCCAATTCATATCAGTTAATCTTTGCGATTCATGAGAATATTTTAAATTAGAAATAGAAGTTGTAGAAACATCATTTAATTTATTTCCTTGATCTGGCATAATGATAAGATCGACATACACATCTTCTTTTCTTACAAAACTATAACTAGAACCAGCATACCCTAAATAAACTGCTCTTCCATCACCAATATCATATAGCTTATCTCCAACTTCATAAGTTCCAGAAACCCCATCAATATCTAATCTTAAACCAGGCATAACTCTTAATTCAATGTTTCTACTTCCAGTATCTTCCTTACAACTCACACTTACTCCTTTTATCAGTCCCTCATCATTAACACGTGTAACTCTACAACGATTTTCTAAAAATTCCTCTCCATCAGCAACTTCAATAATGTCTGAATTTACTCTTAATCTTGCTCTTGTCCCGGGATTTTGCAAACCATCTAATCTTAATTGCAATCCAGCCATACAATCAAACCCAGGAAGATAAATTGTCTGAGAAGTTTGCCCATTATTTAATCTTACACTTGTAAGTCTGTTATTTTCATCCATTGAATAAAGAGATACCAGTGCTCCGTAATCATCAACTTCATCTGCCCTCAAATATCCCTTTCCATTCCAAAAACTATATTGTGCAGATCTCTCACTCCACTCTTCATCACTAAGCACAGGGAGATAAAAACTTCCTCTCCCAACTCCAAATGCATTTTGAATATCATATCTTATTTTTGCTGTCATGGTCCCTTCCACCCAATCAGGCATTGAAGATTCATTCTCCTGTCTTTTCAAAACTATCACTGCATAACCAATATTATTAAAAGCAGGAGAATTTAAATTTCCAGGAACTCCTAGGGCAGCTCTTGCAGGATGAAAACCAACTCCAGAAACTTCTTCAGGGTAGTCCCCAGAAAAAGAAATACTATCAATGGCTTCTACATCAACTAAAGGATTAATATTTGTTGCAACCAACTGACAAAAAACAGGAACATTTTGGTCCTCAAGCAAATCACTTCTAACAATAGCCGGAGTGCATCCAAAAGGGTTTATCTGAAGAACAAAATTCTGTCCTTCTCCACATTTTTTTTCTTGAGAATCCATATACTGCAAATAACTATCAGAATAACTAGAGCCATATCCGCTTGAAAAAGCTCCTGGTTGACTATACTGGATAGAAGAACTCATATAAGCTGCTGAAACAAAAAAAGTTAAGAAAATTACAATTAAGAAAAAAATTCCTAATTCAATTGTTATTTTATTTTTCATGTAAAATATATATCCAAATCTTTAGATTCAAATAATTCATAATTATCCTGTAGTTGCTCTATTGTTGTAGGAACTGGAAGTTTTCTAGCATTAATTTCAATAACATTTGCCCTCTCTAATTCATCTTCTAAAATATAATAATTTTGTTCTCCTCCTCCAACTAACACATTTGAAATTACCTGTGCAGGAATTTCAACATCAAAACATTTTTCATCTGTAACTCCAAACCAGCCTCCAATTCCTGATGCTGGAACATCCATACACTGACTATGTGTCTGAGAATCTAATCTTAAAGAAGAATTTCTATACATCTGAACTCGAATCTCATACTGCCCCTCGCTTAATTCTACTTTTCTCATCTCAGGATAAACAATTGTTTTAGAATCTTTTTCTGAAACAAAAGTTATTATAGCTTGATTATTGTAATCTTCTCTATCTAATTTTAAATCAATATTCAATTCATAAAGCTTATCCAAAATTATATCAACATAACCACTTTCAGTAGTAGAATATAAATACCGTGAATCTGCATATCCTTCTGCTCTAGCCAAAATATATCCATTGACACATTGTGGGAACATTTCTTCTAATGGAGCAACAAAAGAACTTTTTCCAATATCACAAGTTGTTCCAAAACACTGATAAGAAATATCTGCCCCAACTCTATTCAACCTTTTATCAAAAGTATTTACCTCTACAAAAGTATTTTTATACTCACATAATTCAGGTTTTTCAAAACTTGCTGCACTTCCTTCTAAAGCCTCTCTCGGCACATTTCCCTGAAGAACAACTGCAAGAGGAAACTGAAAAATTTCACTTCCACTATAAAGCTGCACTAACACAGGATATCTCACATTGTAAATAAAATGATAAGGCACATAACAAAAACCAAGAATTCCTAATCCTGGTTGATTTCCAGTAGGTTTTGCAATCATAATGCTCTCTTCAGAAGGAGTAACTTCAAACCCATAAGACCAATTCTTAGAATTAAGAAAACGAACATTTTCATCTACAGAAATATCAACAATAAAATATTCATCCTCCTTATTCTTTACCGAATAATCTCCTCCTTTTGTTTTAAGGGCCATTGTATTTGCTTCAATAGCTAATTTTAACTCATTAAAAACTTCTTCAGCACTCCAGACAAGAGGAGAACAAGTCATTTCCACCCCATCAACAGGAGCATATAATCTAAGAGTATCTACCGCATAATTTTCTAAGAATAAAGTTTCTTGTTCATAATCATATATTTTTCTAGCAGAATTATAAAGATTTCCAAGTTGAGACTTAACTACAACACTATGATCATTAATCAGAAATTCCTCTTCATCTTTTCCTAAATTCAACCCCATATTTAAATTAATTTCAATTTTTTCATCTTCAATACTTACTTTTGCTTTTGGATCACCCATACTAATAATAAATCCTTGCTCATAATATTTATCAAACAAGCACCCATTAATCTTTTGTTCAATAAATTCTGCTAAATCTTCTTCCATATCTTTTTTAGAAGGAATTTGTTCTTTTTGAAGATTATTTTGAGAGACATAATACCAGTAAGGAACAGGATTTCCTAAAAAATCTAGCTGAGATGAAAAAGGCATATAAGCTGAACCTGGATCAAATTCAGGAAGATAAATATATCCTGCCTGACTCTC
>Ga0180009_10000395_pt1 | contig 61912 bp, 65 predicted proteins | sample OS_PC_MetaG_FD_123537 | JGI IMG/M metagenome (GOLD analysis project Ga0180009, IMG submission 123537) | Groundwater microbial communities from the Aspo Hard Rock Laboratory (HRL) deep subsurface site, Sweden - OS_PC_MetaG | ecosystem: Environmental > Aquatic > Deep subsurface > Groundwater... | reverse complement strand
TCACTTTTGAGAAGCGAGATCAAGCCAGAGCCGCTCAGGCCTGAAAAAAGCCTTTTTGTTTTGCGAAACAGAAAATGCTGCATACTATTTATATTGCCTGTCAAAACAAAACGGAGCGAGGCCCAAATGTTCATATACTAAATTGCCTTAAGATTTATTAGGCCGAGCGTCTTTTTGAACGGCCTGAGCGGCTCTGGCAATGGAATATGTGTTACCTAACTATTCAAATAGTACAGGTCATTTTGATTTTTTAGTTGATTTGAATAGAGATATATGTTATATATAATATCCTGTATACGGAGAATAAGGGAGCATGAACAAGAAGACTATTAAAGACGTTAATATTAAAGGCAAAAGGGTTTTGATGAGGGTGGATTTTAATGTGCCGCTCAATAAAGACTTGAAGATAGAAGACGATACAAGGATTGTCGCAGCGCTGCCTAGTATAAAATATGCTGTTGATAATGGGGCAAGGCTTATACTTATGAGCCATCTAGGGAGGCCAAAAGGCGCAGATGATTCGTTGCGCCTGGATCCTGTGGCTAAGAGGCTTTCAGAACTTTTGGGCAAAAAGGTTGTAAAGCTTAATGATTGTATAGGTAGCGAGGTTCAGAAGGCTGTTTCAGAGATGAGGGACGGAGATGTGATTCTATTGGAGAATCTGAGATTCCATGTCGAGGAAGAGGGAAATAACCCAGAGTTCGCAAAAAAATTAGCCGGGTTAGGGGAGATTTACGTAAATGACGCATTCGGCACTGCTCATAGGGCTCATGCGTCTACGGAAGGTGTTACTAAATTTTTAAAGGTTTCTGTTGCAGGATTTTTATTGGCAAAAGAGATAGAGTATTTTGACAAGGCCCTTTCAAATCCGCCTAAGCCATTCGTAGCTATTTTAGGAGGCGCAAAGGTTTCTGATAAAATAATGGTTATTGAAAATCTCATGAATAAGGTAGACGCAATTCTTATAGGCGGCGGCATGGCTTATACGTTTTTAAAAGCTCAGGGCATGGAGATAGGAAGCTCAAAACTAGAAGCCGATAAAATAGATGTCGCAAGGGCTATTATTGAGAAAGCAAAGAAGCTTGGCATTAAATTGGTTCTACCGGTGGATCATCTTATAGCTGATAAGGTGGATGCTATCAGTAATACCAGGGTGGTTACTGATGTTGTGCCTCAGGGTTGGATGGCAGTGGATATAGGCCCAAAGACAGTGGATGAATTTAAGAAAGAACTGAGAAGTGCAAAGATGATTATATGGAACGGCCCTCTTGGAGTGTTTGAGATAACCAAGTTCTCAAGAGGCACAGAAGATATTGCAAGGTTTATAGCAGGCCTTAAGACTATTAGTATTATAGGCGGAGGCGATACAGCAAGCGCAATCGCTAAGTTTGGATTAGAGCATGCAATGTCGCATATTTCTACCGGCGGAGGAGCGTCGTTGGAGTATATGGAAGGAAAAATTCTTCCGGGTATAGCAGCGCTTAATGAGAAGTAGTTAGAGGAGATATTGATATGAGAAGGCCGATTATTGCAGGAAATTGGAAGATGCATAAGACAGTCCAGGATGCCCTTGATATAGCTATTGGGTTAAAGAGAAAGTTTTATACATTCGGAGAGGCTGACATTGTAATATGTCCGGGTTTTACTGCTTTGAGTAAAGTTGGCGATGAGATTTCTGATTCAAGTATTATGTTGGGCGCTCAGGATGTTTACTGGGAAGAGGAAGGCGCTTTCACAGGAGAGGTCTCTCCTAAGATGTTAAAGGACGTAAGAGTCAGATACGTAATTGTCGGTCATTCCGAACGAAGGAGTTTATTTGGAGAAACAGACGAAGCTGTAAATAAAAAAGTAAAGGTAGTGTTTAGATATGGCATGATTCCTATAATGTGCATCGGCGAAAAATTGGAAGAAAGAGATAATGGCACAACATATGAAGTCCTTGAAAAACAACTTACGAGGGGACTTAAAGACCTGACAAAAGATGATATCCCAAGGCTTATTATTGCGTATGAGCCTGTATGGGCAATAGGAACAGGAAGGACAGCTGCGCCTCGCGAAGCACAGGAGGCGCATAAGTTTATAAGGAATTTTATAGAGAAGCATTTTGAAAAAGAAGCTTCAATGAAGGTGCGAATTCAGTATGGTGGAAGCGTGAAGTCTGATAATATTGCCAAATTGATGGCAGAGGAAGATATTGACGGCGCTCTTGTGGGCGGCGCAAGTTTAGATGTAAATACGTTTGTCCAGATTGTAGAAAATTCCATCTTATGATGTTAGAAGAAAAAGGAGAAATATGTATTCTATTTTGACAGTAATCCACGTAATCATAAGTCTTTTTTTAATAGTTGTAATATTATTACAGGCAGGTAAAGGCGGAGGCCTTGCAGATACATTTGGTGGTTCCCAGATGCAGAATCTTTTTGGCACAAAGAGCACCACTGTCCTTACCAAGCTTACAGCTGTATGCGCCATAGGTTTTATAGTTACTTGTATTAGCCTGGCAATTATATCCAGCCGTCAAACCAAATCTATTGTAGATAATGTAAATATGCCTCAGGTTGCGCCTGTATCTGTGTCTCAGGCCAATAATTCAACGCCGCAAGCTCAAGTTCCAGCTACAGCTGAACCAGTGCCGCAAGGAAGCGCTAACGAAGTTAAGTAGCGCGAGGGGCGACTCATTATATGAACAAATATTCTAACAGTACATCCGCCGCTTTTAAAAAAGCGGCTTTTTTATGGTATGGAATTTCAAAAACTGAAATTCCAACCACTAAAAATCGCTTAAAAAGTTATCGCAAAGCGATTTTCTTGGTTACAATTCTATTTTTACTGGGATTTACGCCAAACTATGGAGATACCATAGTTACAGGATCTATAGGAGAGCCAAGGACTCTTGTGCCAATTTTGGCATCTGACAGCTCTTCTGGGACTATCTGCAGCCTTATTTTTAATGGCCTTGTAAAATACGACAAAGACTTAAACCTCACAGGGGATCTGGCAGAGAAATGGGAGGTTTCGCAGGATGGACTTGATATCACATTCTATTTGAGAAAAGGAGTTTTATGGCATGACGGAGCGCCATTTACTTCGAAAGATGTAGAATTTACGTATAAAAGTTTAATTGACCCAAATGTAAGGACTCCATATGGTGGAGATTTTCAGATGGTAAAAAGCCTTAAGGTCATAGATGATTATACGTTAAAGGTTTTTTACAAAGAGCCTTTTTCTCCAGGGCTAGCGAGCTGGGGCATGAATATTATGCCAGCGCATTTATTAGAAAAAGAAGATCTTAACGCTACAAAATTTGCAAGAAATCCTATCGGCACAGGGCCTTATAAATTTAAATTATGGAAGACAGGCGAAAGAGTAGAACTTGTTTCGAATCACGATTATTTTGAGGGCAGACCTTGTATTGACGGGTATATCTATAGGGTTATACCTGACACGGCCACCCTGTTTCTTGAATTAAGGGCCCAGGCAGTGGATTATACATCTTTGACACCCATACAATACAGGCGTCAGACAGAAACAGAATTTTTCAAAAAGAATTTCCAGAGGTTTAATTTTCCGAGTTTTGGATATACATATATGGGTTATAATTTAAAAGACCCTAAATTTAAAAATGTAGATGTGAGAAGAGCGATAAATTATGCTGTAAATAAAGAAGAGATTATAAAGGGAGTGCTTCTTGGGCTTGGCAGGATTTCAACAGGACCTTTTATACCAGAGTCGTGGGCATATAATAAAGATGTCTTGCCTCTTGAATACGACCCCGGAAAAGCAAAAGAGCTTTTAAAAAATGCAGGTTGGTCGGATTCAGATGGAGATGGCATTTTAGAAAAAGATGGGATAAAATTTTCATTCACGGTTATTACTAATCAAGGCAATGACGAACGCAAGATGACGCTAGAGATAATACAAAGAAGGCTCAGAGAAGTAGGGATTGAGGTTAAGATAAAGATCATAGAGTGGAGCGCGTTTGTGAGTGAATTTATAGATAAAAGGCGGTTCGAGGCTGTTCTTTTGGGTTGGGGGCTGTCTTTGGATCCAGACATGTATGATATATGGCATTCCTCAAAGACAAGAGAAGGAGAATTTAATTTTATCGGGTATTCTAACAAGGAGGTAGATAGGCTGCTTTTAGAAGGCAGGCGAACTTTTAATCAAGAAGAACGTAAGCGTATTTACCATAGGATACATGAGATTTTATACGAAGACGAGCCTTGTTTATTTTTATTTGTTCCAGATGCTTTACCTGTATTGCATAACCGTTTTAAAGGCGTTGAAGTCGCGCCTAGCGGCATAGGGTATAATTTTATAAAATGGTTCGTGCCTCGCAGCGAACAACGCTACACCCGCTAAGTTGACACTCTGACATTGTTAGAGTGTCAACTTAGGGAATAAAGGATATATGGGGAAGTATGTTTTTAAGAGGATTATTGGGTTAGCGGCGCTTTTATTGGGCATAACTATTATCACATTCAGCGTTATTCATATTGCGCCCGGGAGGCCTACTGATTTAGAAGCGCAATTTAATCCTAAGGTTTCAATGGAGGCAAGAGAGCGGATCGCTCATTTATATGGACTGGATAAACCATTACATATTCAATACATTGAATGGCTGAAAAGATTCGCAAGGCTTGATTTTGGAATTTCTTTTATGGATTCAAGGCCTGTGATGCAGAAGATATTGGAGCGCATGCCTATAACCCTTACAATAGAATTATTTTCAATTATTTTGATATTATTAATCGGCATCCCTATAGGGGTGGGTTCAGCGGTTAAAGAAGGAAGTTTTTATGATAGATTTATGACAGTTTTTGTATTTATAGGTTTTGCAATGCCGACTTTCTGGTTAAGCCTTATACTTATGGATTTTATAGGCGTAAGATGGGGTATATTGCCGATATCTGGGATAAAATCTTTGGAATTTGAAAAGTTTGGAAATTTTGAGAAAATTATTGATATGTCAAAACACCTGATTCTCCCGGTGTTTGTTTCGGCTTTCGGAGGCCTCGCAGGTATATCAAGATATATGAGAAGCAGTATGTTGAATGTTTTAAAACAGGATTATATTCGGACAGCTAGAGCTAAAGGATTAAGAGAAAAGGATGTGTTGTATAAACATGCATTGAAGAACGCGCTTTTACCTGTTGTAACTATACTAGGCTTATCTGTGCCAGGGCTTATAGGAGGTAGTGTTATTTTTGAATCTATATTCAGCATACCAGGCATGGGCAGGCTTTTTTATGAATCAGTAATGGCAAGGGATTATCCTGTGATAATGGGGGTTTTGGTTATTGGAGCAGTACTCACGCTTTTAGGAAACCTATTGGCAGATATTTCATATGCGGCAGTTGATCCGAGGATAAAACTTGAATAAATTAACTATTTTTGGAATATGTATTGTAGGATTTTTTATAATAATAGCTATTTTTGCGCCTATCTTTGCGCCTTATAATCCAGGACAGATTGATATTGAAAATATACTTACAGCGCCTACAAGTTCACATATTTTTGGGACAGACAGCCTGGGGAGAGATTTATTTTCTAGAATGGTTTACGGGACTAGGATATCTTTAATGGTAGGTTTTATAGCAGTTGGCATTGCTAGCCTGATAGGCATAGCTCTCGGCGCAATAGCAGGTTATTACGGTAACTGGGTGGACGGTATTATCATGAGATTTATAGATATAATGCTTTGTTTCCCGACATTTTTCCTGATACTGGCTGTGATTGCGTTATTGGAGCCTAGTATAATAAATATAATGATGATAATAGGCGCGACGAGCTGGATGGGTATGGCCCGGCTTATGCGTGCAGAAATATTGAGTTTAAAAGAAAGGGATTTTATATATGCTGAAAGGGCGATAGGCGCAAGCGACTTCAGGATAATTACCAGGCATTTGATTCCGAATGCAATGGCTCCGGTATTAGTGAGCATAACTCTTGGAATAGCAGGCGCTATTTTAGTAGAGTCAAGTTTGAGTTTTTTAGGCATAGGGGTTCAGCCACCTACTCCAAGCTGGGGCAATATTCTTAGCGAAGGAAAAGCTGTTATGGGCGCTGGCTGGTGGATGATGTTATTTCCAGGTATGGCGATTTTTATAACAGTGTTGGGTTATAACTTGCTGGGTGAGGGAATAAGGGAAAGATTGTTGAAATCATAAACAGGTGACAAGATATATGTTATTGCAGATAAAAAATTTAAAAGTTGGGTATAGGAATATAGAAGTTGTGAGAGGGGTTGAATTGAATATTGATAAGGGTGAATGCGTGGGCCTTATAGGCGAATCAGGCTGCGGGAAAACTACAGTAGGCTTAAGCGTAACAAAACTTATACCGGAAAGAATAGGAATGACTTCCGGAGAAATTTTATTCGAAGATAAAAATATATTAAAATTAAACCCTGAAGAATTAAGAAATATAAGAGGCAAAAAAATTTCGTACGTATTTCAGGAGCCATTCAGTTCGTTGAACCCTGTTTTTACAGTATACGAACAGATAAGGGAAATGCTGGAAAAAAAGAATAATATCTACATCCAGATAGCCGAGATTTTAAAAAGCGTTGGGCTTGAAAAAATTATAGGCAGGAAAAATGTATATCCTCATGAGCTTTCAGGCGGCATGCAGCAGAGGGCAATGATAGGGATGGCAATTGCGTCTAAGCCAAGTCTGGTAATTTTGGATGAGCCAACTACCGCGCTTGATGTAACTATCCAGCGCCAGATATTAGATCTTATTACAGGGCTTAAGAATAAGATGAACCTGTCAATTTTATTTATATCCCATGATCTTAGGATAGTTTTCAGTATTGCTGACAAGATTGGCATTATGTATGCTGGGAAGATTGTAGAATATGGCACAAAAGAAAAGATTATTTCCAGCCCGTCTCATCCTTATACAATAGGCCTTATTGATTCGATACCATCATTTGAGCATAGAAAGCAACTTTTTAATGTAATAGGAGGAAAAGCGCCTTTATTTTCTGAACTGCCCAAAGGTTGTAAATTTTATCCACGTTGTAGGTTCAGGATAAAGGAATGTTTAAAAAAAGAGCCGGAATTAAAAGATATATCTGCTGACCATTTTTCAAGATGCATATTGACTTCGGAAATCGCCGCACGGCGACTTCCGAAGCAGAATAGGTCTATATGAAATTATTAAAGATAGATAGTTTACATAAGACTTTTAAAAAACATAAGGTTAGCGCTGTGGATGGCGCAAGCTTTTCAATTTTTAAAGGTGAAGTGCTGGGCCTTGTAGGAGAATCAGGGTGCGGAAAGACGACACTTGCAAAGTTAATATTGCGTCTCATTGATGCGGATAAAGGCAGTATCTTTTACAAAGATAAGGATTTATTAAAGATTTCCCATAGCGACATGAGAAAAACGCGCAAAAGTTTACAAATAATATTTCAAGATCCATATGCGTCTCTGGATCCTAGAATGAGAATAGGAGAAGTAATAGAAGAGGTTTACGATATTCATAAAAATGTTACTGGGCGAGAGAAAAAAAATAAAGCAATAGAACTGCTAGAAACAGTAGGGCTTGGAGAAGTATACTTACAAAGGCTTTCTTCAGAGCTTTCAGGCGGAGAACGCCAGCGCGTCGGCATTGCCAGAGCATTAGCAACTGACCCGGAATTTATAATATGCGACGAACCAGTGTCAAGCCTTGATATATCTATCCAGGCGCAGATCCTGAATCTTTTAATAGACCTGCAAAAAAGGAAAAATCTTACCTATCTATTTATAAGCCATGATCTTGGAGTCATAGGGTCTATATGCGACAGGGTAATGGTCATGCAGTCAGGAAAATTTGTTGAATCCGGTTCCTGCGAAACTATATTCAGAAACCCAAAGCACGAGTATACAAAGACCCTCCTTAAATCCGCTTTATTGTCGTAAGAATATAACCCCTGATGCATCTATATAAAGGACAAAATGTAATACTTTCAATGTTAGGTAATATTATAATGAGCTCTTGCCAGCCCTGGCAGGTTTTGAGAAAAGCCTCGCCGATTCGAGCGGGCACGGTGTCTGCTGAGCTAGCTGGAGCCTCGGGCGCAGAGAGTGTTTCGCCGGCCGCTACGGTTTACGGCTCGTTTTTTATACTGTAGGTAGTCTTGACAGTATAAAAAACTTCGCCGTAATCCCTTGCGGCCTTATATGCAAAAGAATCTATTATGCCGAAACCTCTCAAATGCGCCCGGGGCTCCAGCTAGCTCAGCAGACGAGCGAGAATTGGCGCGGAGCGAAGTCCGCCACGCTGGGGCGGACGAGCCTCCTTAGGAAAGCTCATGACTAAAAGTCCCAAGCGAGGCAGAAGTCCAGGGACGTCTTTTCGAAAGCCTGCCAGGGCTGGCGATTACGTAATGTGTTACCTGACCATTCAAATAATACAATGTAAAGGGCAATAAGATTTGCATTTTATTTAAGGTTATTGTATAATAAACTCTCTATGCGAAATGTTTTGACGTTTATAATGGCTGGTGGAAAAGGAGAGAGGCTTTATCCGCTCACTAAAGACAGGACAAAGCCTGCAGTGCCTTTTGGAGGTATATATCGAATTATAGATTTTACGCTTTCAAACTGCATTAATTCAGGCCTTAGGAAAATTCATGTCCTTACCCAGTATAAATCTTATTCGCTTACAAGGCATATCTCAAGAGGATGGAATGTTTTGAATGAAGAATTGGGCGAATATATAGACGCTATTCCTGCGCAGCAAAGGGTGGACGAACACTGGTATAAAGGCACAGCTGATTCGATTTACCAGAATATATACGCGATCGAGGATGAGAAACCGGAATATGTGCTGATCCTAGCCGGAGACCATGTATATAAAATGAATTACATGGAGATGCTGGAGTTTCATAAAGAAAAGAAAGCAGATCTCACTATAAGCGTAATAGAAGTTCCAAAAGAAAAGGCAGGCGAATTCGGAGTATGCGAGATTGATGAAGATTTAAGGGTTAAAGACCTCATAGAAAAGCCAAAAAAACAAATTGAAAAAATAAGCGGTGGAAAATTTATATATGCCTCAATGGGTATTTACGTATTTAATACAGAGATTTTAGAGGAAATTCTGGAGAAAGATGCTTTAGATAAAGAGTCCACGCATGATTTTGCAAGAAATATTATTCCTAAGATGCTTTCTTCGAATAAGGTTTACGCATTCGATCTTAAAGATAAGGATGTGAGTCAACCTAAATACTGGAGGGACGTAGGAAGTATAGATGCGTATTTTGAGGCAAATATGGATTTAATCCAGGTGGTGCCTCCCATGAATCTGTATGAAAAGGAATGGCTTTTCAGGACATATCACGAACAGTATGGTCCTGCAAAAAGCGTATGGCTAGAAGAAGACACTAATAGAATCGGTATGGCTTTAAATTCTATTATATCAAACGGCTGTATTATAAGCGGAGGCAGGGTCAAATCAAGCATTCTATCTCCTAATGTTAGGGTAAACAGTTTTTCGGAGGTCAATGATTCAATACTTATGGAAGGCGTAGATATAGGCAGATACGCTAAGGTTAAGAGGGCGATCATAGATAAAAATGTAAAGGTGCCGCAAAAGATGGAAATAGGGTATGATCTGGAAAAAGACAGGAAAAGATTTACTGTGACTGAGTCAGGAGTAGTGGTAATACCAAAAGGAATAGCGTTATAAATGATAAGAAAAGCTACGATTGACGATATAAAGGATATTCAGGAGCTTATAAATTTTTATGCGAAAGCGGATCGCATGCTGCCTAGGTCATTAAATGAGCTATATGAAAATATCAGAGATTTTTTTGTGTATGAAGATGCTGGAAAGATTTTAGGATGCTGCGGCCTTCATATTGCATGGGAGAATCTCGCAGAGGTAAAGTCTCTTGCAGTAAGCGAGACTAGCCAGAAAAAAGGTATAGGAATTATGCTTGTAAGAGAAGCTTTGGAAGATGCTAAAAAATTAAAAGTAAAGAGAGTTTTTGCTTTGACTTATGTGCCTTTATTTTTCGAGAAACTTGGATTTAAAAAAATAGAGCATTCAGAATTGCCGCATAAGATTTGGTCAGAATGCATCAAGTGCGTAAAATTCCCTGATTGCGCGGAAAACGCTTTAGCTTTAGATATTTAAATGGCTTATACAATTACTGAAAAGATATTACTGGCTCATACGGACAAGAAATCAATCGCGCCCGGAGAGTTTATTTATGCAAAAATAGACCTGGCGCTTGGGAATGATATTACTGCGCCTATTGCCATACAGGAGTTTGAAGCAGTAGGGGCTAAAAAGGTATTTGATAGGCGCAAGATTGTGCTTGTGCCTGACCACTTTACGCCTGCGAAAGATAAAAAAAGCGCAGAGCAGGCAAAGATACTCAAGAATTTTTCTAAAAAGCACAAGATAGTTAATTATTTTGAAGTCGGCAGGATGGGCGTAGAGCATGCACTTTTACCTGAGATGGGACTTGTAGGGCCTGGAGATTTAATTATAGGGGCGGATTCTCATACTTGCACATACGGCGCATTAGGCGCGTTTTCAACAGGCATTGGCTCAACTGATTTAGCAGCGGGTTTTATAACCGGATGCGTGTGGCTTAAAGTACCTGAAACTATAAAGTTTGTATATAGCGGAAAATTAAAAGCATGGGTTGGCGGGAAAGATTTAATTTTGCACACCATTGGAGATATTGGGGTTGATGGCGCTTTATACATGGCAATGGAATTCCAAGGAGAAGCCATAAAAGCGCTTCCTATGGACGATAGATTCGCGATGTGCAATATGGCAATCGAAGCTGGCGGAAAATCAGGTATCATTGAACCAGATGAGGTTACGAAAAAATATATTAGAAGCGAAAGGAGAAACGTGAAAGGTGTATTTTATAAAAGTGACGAAGGCGCGAAATACTCTAAAGTGATAGAATATGATGTAAATAAAATTGAGCCGCAGGTTTCAGCTCCGCATTTACCGAGTAATTCCGGGCCTGTAAGTAAATTTAGAAAGGTAAATATAGACCAATCAGTTATTGGCTCATGCACAAATGGAAGGATTTCTGACTTCAGGATAGCTGCCAAGATTTTAAAAGGCAAAAAGGTAAACTCAAGGGTGCGGCTCATAGTTATTCCTGCAACTCAAAAGGTTTATTCCCAGGCAATTAAAGAAGGCCTGGCGGATATTTTTTTAAAAGCAGGAGGCTTATTTTCAACCCCAAGCTGCGGACCATGCCTCGGAGGGCATCTGGGAATACTTGCAAGCGGAGAAAAAGCCATTGCTACTACAAATAGGAATTTCAGAGGCAGGATGGGCCATCCTGACAGCGAGGTGTATTTGTCAAATCCAGCAGTAGCTGCAGCGAGCGCAATAAAAGGAAGGATTGCACATCCAGAAGAAGTTTAATAACCTGTCCACCCCGTAGGTGGCCAAGCTTGGCCACCTACGGGGTGGACAGGCAGGAGTATATATGAAGTTTAAAGGCAAGGTCTGGAAATTCAAGGATGATGTGAATACAGATGAGATAATTCCTGCGAGGTACCTGAGCACTACTGATCCAAAGGAATTAGGAGATCATTGCATGGAGGATATTGATCCCCAGTTTTCAAAAAAGATTTCCAGGGGTGATATAATAGTTGCAGGCAAGAATTTCGGTTGTGGTTCTTCTAGGGAGCATGCGCAAATTTCAATAAAAGGCGCAGGTATTTCGTGCGTAATTGCAGAAAGTTTTGCCAGGATATTTTTAAGGAATGCAATCAATATGGGCTTGCCTATATTGGAGATTAAAGACATAAGAGGAATAAAGGAAGGGGATTATTTAGAAGTAGATTTAAATACAGGCTCTATTTTGAGCCTGACAGAACATAAGGGATACAAGGCGAAGCCGCTCCCAAAATTTATACAGGAAATAATCCGCTCAGGCGGGCTTTTAAAATGGATTAGAAAGAGAGGAATGGCAAGATGCGCAAGATAGCGATAATAGGAGGAGACGGAACAGGCCCTGAGGTTGTAAGAGAAGGTTTGAAGGTATTGGCTGCTGTAAGTCAAAAAGCGAGTTTTAAATATGAAACAGTGGATTATGATTTAGGCGGAGCTAGATATTTAAAAACAAAAGAACTTGTGCCAGATTCTGTTTTAAAGGAATTAGAAAAGATGGACGCTATATTTCTCGGCGCAATAGGCCATCCAGATGTCAAGCCGGGCATACTGGAACAAGGCATTCTTTTAAAACTCAGATTTTCCCTGGATCAATATATTAATTTAAGACCTGTAAAGCTTTATAGCGCTGATTTTTGCCCTTTGAAAGATAAAAAACCAGAAGATATTGATTTTGTCGTGGTGAGAGAAAATTCAGAAGGTCTTTATAAAGGGCTCGGAGAATTTCAGAAAAAGGGCACCAAAGACGAAGTTGCGATTCAGATTTCTCATAACACAAGAAAAGGCGTTGAGCGTTGCATCAGGTACGCATTTGAATATACAAAGAAGAGAAATAAGGATAAAAAATTAACGCTTTGCGGGAAGACAAATGTCCTTACATTTGCCTGGGACCTATGGCAAAGGACATTTAATGAAGTAGCCAAAGAGTATAAAGACATAACTACTGACTACGCTCATGTGGATGCTACTACAATGTGGTTCGTAAAGAACCCGGAGTGGTTTGATGTAATCGTGACCGATAATATGTTTGGAGATATTATTACTGATTTAGGCGCAATGATCCAAGGCGGAATGGGAATTGCAGCAGGTGGAAATATAAACCCGGAAGGCGTTTCAATGTTTGAGCCTATAGGCGGTTCAGCCCCTAAATACACAGGCAAAAATATAATCAATCCTCTGGCAGCTATCTCGGCAGTTGGTATGTTGCTGGAAAATTTAAGAGAAGATAAAGCTGCAAAACAGGTAGAAGATGCTGTTATAAAAGTAGCGAAGACTAAATTAAAATCATTAGCAGCAGGAAAAATGGGGTATTCGACAACAGAGGTGGGGGACTTAGTAGTAAAAAACTTATAAAATAATATATAAGTTGACACTTTAACATTGTCAAAGTGTCAACTTATATTGATAAGGGGAAATATGAGCAAAAAATATAATGTTGCAGTTGTAGGGGTTGGGGTGGTTGGGATAGAAATGCTGAGAGTTTTAAAAGAGAGGCATTTTCCTGTTGGTAAATTAAACGTTTTAGCGCGTTCAGCTAGGAATATAAATGTAGATGGCGCTACGTATCCCGTGCAGGCAATTTCTAACGAAGCCTTTGAAGGGATAAATATCGCTTTATTTGCAGGGACTGAAGGCGAAAAAGGCGCAGCTACCACTTATGCCAATGAGGCAGTAAAAAGAGGCGCTATTGTAATTGATAATGGCGCTGATTTCAGAATGGATCCAAAGGTGCCCCTTGTAGTGCCGGAAGTTAATGCTAAAGACGTAAAGAAACATAAAGGCATAATAGCAAATCCGAATTGTTCTACTATACAGATGGTAGTTGCATTATGGCCTATTTATAAAAAAGCAGGCCTGAAAAGAGTGATTGTAACCACCCTTCAGGCTTCATCTGGCGCGGGCAAATCAGCTGTTGAACAATTGAAAGAGGAGAATTCAAAGATCGCAGAAAGCGGGTATATTAATGTGCAGGTTAATATGGAAAATAAAGCTATGCCCCAGCAACTGGCGTATAATGTGTTTCCTCATATAGGAGGGTTCAGCGATTCTGACTATACAAGCGAAGAATGGAAATTAGTCAAAGAAACTCATAAAATTATGCATGATGATAAAATAAATATTTCCGCAACTACTATTAGGGTACCTGTAAGGACAGGACATTCTGAAGCAGTTTATGTTGAAACCGATAAATTTATTTTGCCCGAAGAGGTTAAGGATATTTTTTCCAAATCCAGCGGGATAATCCTCGTAGACGATCCTCAAAACAACCTGTATCCTATGCCAAAGGATACAGAAGGCAGGGATGAGGTTTTTATAGGACGCATAAGAAAAGACCCGTTTGTGAAAAATGGACTGTGGCTTTGGGTAGTGGCTGATAACCTGCGCAAAGGCGCTGCTACAAACGCTGTGCAGATCGCGGAATGCGTAATATCAAACTAATAATTGAATATGATGGCTCTGGGTTTAACGGCTGGCAGGCGCAGGTTCAAGGCAAGAGATTAAGAACCATACAGGAAGAAATAGAAAAAGCAGGTAAAAGGCTTTTCGGAAAAAATATTTCTCTTACAGGCTCATCCAGGACAGATGCAGGCGTTCACGCAAAAGCCCATGTTGCAAATTTCAGAATAATTTCAAATCTCCCTCTTAATAATATTATAAATGGCTTGAATAGTTTTTTGCCGTGGTCTATCTCGATAATTTCCGCAGAGGACGTAGAGCTAAAATTTCATTCCAGAAAGGATTCTAAATGGAAAATATATAAATATACAATACTAAGCAGAAGAGTAAGGTCGCCTCTATTTTCGAAATACGCCGCATTTGTGCCATATGACCTGGATATAGCTGCCATGAAGAAGGCATCCAAATATCTTATAGGAAGAAAAGATTTCAAGTCTTTTCAGACAGCCGATAAACAGAAAAGAGTTTCGATCAGGACTGTTAAAAAAATACAGATAATTTCCAATCTCCCGATAATAGATATTTACATTCAGGCAGACGGTTTTTTGTATAATATGGCGCGTAATATTGTAGGTACTTTGATTGAAGTCGGAAGGGGCAGGTTTAAGCCTGAACAGGTAAGAGAGATCCTTGCGAAAAGACATAGATCTAGCGCCGGGCAGACTGCGCCTGCAAAAGGCCTGTGCCTTGAAAGGGTATTTTATTAATGGGGTATGAAATCGCTTTAAAAAAGGCATGGGATGCGGTTCAGGATGCTGGCATAAAACAGCAGTATCTTAAATTCCTGAACGATGAGTATGAAATAGATTATGCAGAGAAGAATATCATTTCTATGTCATGCAATGCTCCTGCCAAAGATTTTTATAAATTATTGTTGCTTCATTACATAGCAAACGAGAATAAGGTATTGAGGCTAAAACGCGATGAGTGGATATCCTTCAAAGAAATGGACGGAGGAGAGGTGTATTTTCCCGCGTTTAAAAAAAGAGCCATAGAACCTGTTCTGAAAAAATACGGAGACAACCCCTCCAGTTTATTTGAACGCTACAAATATTTTAATGCAGAAAAAATAGACACAGGCACTGCGGCTATATCAATAAGCGCTTTTCCAAAAATAAAAGTAGTTATTGTACTCTGGGCTGAAGACGATGAATTCTCCGCAGACTGCAACATGCTCTTTAACCCTGAGATAAAAGAAATCCTGCCTACGGAAGACGTAGCTGTACTGGGCGGTATAATCGCTTCTTTGCTGTAAGTTGACAAACTGACATTGTCAGAGTGTCAACTTTGAAAGGCAGGTGGCACGCATGGACAAGGTTTTTTATGAAGTGGATCCGTTTAACAGGCTGATTATTAGGCCGGCTGACAGGCGTTCAAGGGTTAAAAAATTCCGCCAAGTAGCGCATGGGAGATTTATTGTGGATTCAGGCAATAATCTTTCCTATGAGGTGAATAAATCTCAAGGATTAGACATCCCGCAGAAGATAGGATTTTCAGGTAAATATTCTTTAGATAAAAAGCATAAGTTAGTTTTTACTCTAAATAAATGGAATAATCAGTGTGAAGGTAACAGGCTTACCCTGAAGGCTAAAATAATAGACGCAAAAAGTAATGAGGTCGCATTTTTAATAAATTCAAAAGCAAGTGAAAGTAAAGGATTAAGCTATATAATGAAACTTTATGGTTCATGGCAGGCTGATAAACATAACAGGTTGACTTTTGGGATTGAACGGGATAGAGGCGATGCAGACAGCCTTGTTTTATCAGGGGCGTGGGAAATAAATAAAAATAACGAAATGGTCTACAGGTATGGAAAAGAACCCAAGGTTATTGCCTTCAGGGGTTCTTGGGATATTTCAGACAAGCATAGAATCAGTTATGTCCTGGATAAGAAAATTAATTCAGGGTTTAATTTCAAATCTTCTCTAGGTACAATGGTTTTGAAAGGAAAAGAAAAATCTTTGGCATTTGATGTGGGCATAGGAATATCTAAAGCTAAAAAATTAAAAAGAAAGATTATTTTGTCTGGCAGGTGGAAAATAGCTAGAGATAAAGAACTAATCTTGGAAACAGCTGATATTAAAAAAGGCGGAGTAAGATTAAAACTTACAAAAGAAATGTTTGACAGACAGGGCATGGCTTATATAGAATCTATAGTTAAAGAGAAAGAGCGTTATATAGGAGGCGGCGTAGCCTTCAAATGGTGAAAGGGGGATAGGATGAAAAAGGCAATGGTTTTATTATTAGGGTTGATTTTTATTGCTACAGTAGCAGAAGCTGGCCAGAAAGAAAAATTTAAACATCTAGATAAGAATAAAGATGGCTCTATAGATAAAAAAGAGATGCATATGAAGAAGGACTGGGAAGCTCATAAAAAAGAAAAGGCAAAAAATATTTTTAAAGAAGCAGATGTTAATAAAGATGGCATGGTTAGCGAATCTGAGATAAATAATTGGAAACCTACAAAGAAGGCGGACTCCTGGTGGAAGAAAAAAGCAGATACAAATAACGACGGAGTGGTGAGCGAAGGAGAAGTGGCAGCTTGGAAAAAACTTTGCAATGAAAAGATGGATTTAAACAAAGACGGTAAGATTGACCAGAACGAAAAAAGAAAATGCTGGATGCACGCTAAAAGCAAAGTGAATACCGCTATTGAAAAGAAATACGATACTAATCAAGACGGCTGGCTTCAAGAATCAGAAGTAAAAGAGATGTTGAAGGACAAGCGCGAATTAATAAAGACAAAAGGCAAGGCGAAAGCCGATACTGAGATTGAAAAAGGATACGACGCCAACAATGACGGAGTTATAGATTCGAATGAGGCTGAGTCCATGAAAAAAGATGCTAATCTTTAATAAGCCAGTAAAATATGAGCATGGGTTTACTCTGCTGGAGCTGATGATCTCCGTGAGCGTGCTTATCGTGGCGTTAGCTGGGCTCTTAGGAGTTTTTGCTCATCTTATATCACTTAATGAAAATTCCAGCAAACTTACTCTGGCTGTAGCTGCATGCCAGGCTAAACTGGAGGAAATCCGGAACTCAACTTTTTCTAATATCTACACAACTTATAATGGCGCAAGTTTTAACCCTCAAGGATTTGCTTCAAGCGAGGCAAAAGGCGCAATTTCAGTAAATAATTCTAATCCGAATCTGCTGCAGGTTTATATCAGCGTGTCATGGAGAACGCGTTCAAATAGAATCATAGGAGAAGATAGAAATCTTAATGGCGCATTGAATGCAGGAGAAGATTTGAATCTAAACAACAGGTTGGATTCACCTGGCCAGTTAGCAACCTTAATGGCTCAAAGATGATAAAAGATGACAGAGGATTTACATTACTCGAAATAATAATAGTTGTATTTTTATTTTCAGTAATCTCTGCAGCTATCTTTAGCGTTCTTGCAACAGGCAGAAATTCATTGAGCGCAGGAGAGTCACAGATAGGCGTGCAGCAGGCATGCCGCAATGGCTTAGATTCTATGATAAAAGAACTTCGCCAAGCAGGTGTTTCCACAATAACAGACGTTCCTGCGAATGGAACGAATTATAGCTCTATCACGTTTCAGATCCCCACATCTATAGCTGCAACCGGGATTACATGGTCCAGCAATATTCAGTATGCTCTTGGCGGCCTAAACAATGCGCAGTTGCTAAGAATGCAGTCAGGAAGCCAAAGAGTTCTAGCAAATAATATTTCAGCATTAAGTTTTAATAGAAGCGCTACAAATCCAAATGTGGTAAATATCAGCGTTACTGCGCAAAAAAACACGTTTCCAGGATTTACAGCTAGGCAATCTACAATAACCTTAGTTTCGCAGGTAAGGCTTAGGAATTGAAATGTTTAATTTAAAGAATAATAAAGGTTTTGTGCTGATCACAGCTTACATGGTAATAGCAGTATTGGTTATATTTGCCACTAGCTTTTCTAGCAGGACTATTGGAGAAAAAAGAGTCGCTGATAAAGAAAGAGATACTGTTCAGGCATTATGGCTTGCAGAAGCAGGTGTGGACAGGGCTATTGCAGAATTTCCCAATACCCCTTTATCAGGCACGGTTGGAAACGGGGCTTATTCTACGCAAACTACTGAGTTAACATCTATCAGGTATCTTATAAATTCTACGGGCGGAGTTCCATCTACAGCAGTAAGCCCTAATAATGCCATCCGCAAGGTAAGCGCTATAATTGAAAGACCATTAAACCTTGCAAGCCCAGGAGATATCACATCAGCTATTACTGCTAACGGAGACGTTACAGTAAAAGGAAGCGCAGAGGTGAACGGCGATATAGACGATAACGAGGCGTTTGATTTTGAGGATATTTTTGGAGTTTCAAAGGATACAATGAGAAATGGCGCTACTCATTATTATACTGACCCAGTGAATAATATAACTCCTGTGGATCATGTTACCTGGGTTGATATAAATTCTATAACAGAGATGAAGATAACAACGAGCGGCTGGTCAGGAAGCGGTATTTTAGTTGTAGACGGAGACCTTAATATAACAGGCGGTCATTTTTCAGGCATTATCTGGGTTATAGGCACATTGCGCGTGAGCGGCAATCCTATTATAGACGGAGCAATATTTGTAGAAAGCGGAGCTGAATTCGAAACTACTCTTACAGGAAACCCTACTGTAAGCTTTGACTCTAACGCCATAAGCAGTGCATTTGTTTTTATACCATCCGCATCTGCGCCTTACGTAATAAGCTGGAAGGAAGATTGATTTCGGACAGGAGATTATGCGAGTAGGAATGTATTATAGTAATAACGATGTGCGGGTTGAAGAAAAGCCAAAGCCAAAGATAGGGCAGGGCGAGCTTCTCGTAAAGGTAATGGCAAGCGGCATATGCGGCACAGATGCGGTAGAGTGGTACCGCAGGGATAGAGTGCCGCTTGTTTTAGGCCATGAGATAGCAGGGGAAATAGTAGAAATCGGTAAAGGCGTTAAAGGTTATAAAATGGGCGATAGAATTTCCGCGTCTCACCATGTGCCCTGCGGAGAATGCCACTGGTGCCTTAGCGGTCATCATAGCGCATGTGAAACACTCCGCAAGACAAGTTTTGATCCTGGAGGATTTTCGGAATTTTTAAGGATACCTGTTATAAACATTGAAAAGGCCGGAGTATATAAATTAGCGGATACGGTAACTTTTGAGGAGGCAACTTTTGTAGAACCTCTTGCTTGCGTAATACGTGGCCAGAGATTGTCATGGCAAAGGCCGGGCAAAGGGCAAACTGTTGTTGTAATAGGAAGCGGCATATCAGGTATTCTTCATGTACAGTTGGCTAAGACTAAAGGGTTTAGTAAAATAATTGCTACTGATATAAATGATTACAGGCTCAAAGAGGCGCTTAGATTTGGGGCAGATCATGTTATTAACGCAAAAGAAGATGTGCCTCAGAAGGTAAAGGAGCTTAATAACGGCCGCATGGCTGATTTTGTTATTCTATGTACTGGGGCAAAATCTGCAATTACACAGGCAATTAAATCTCTGGACAGAGGGGGCGTAGTTTTAATATTTGCTTCAGCAGAGGAGGGTTTTAATCTTTCGTTTCCGATGAATGATTTTTTCTGGAGGAGCGAAAGGTCAATAATATCCAGTTATGCGGCAAATCCCAAAGAACATTTAGAAGCGCTTGAACTTATAAGCAATAAAAAAATTAATGTAAAAGACATGATTACGCATCGCTTAAGCCTGGAGGAGATTCAAAAGGGGTTTAAGCTGGTAGTTGAGGCAAAAGAATCGATAAAAGTAATAATAGAACCACAAAAGGGGGTTTAAAATGGATTGGGGTATGAAGAATAGGATTTCACAGATAATAAAACCTGAAACAGGAAGAACTGTAATGCTTGCAGTTGATCATGGTTATTTTTTAGGACCTACGACAGGCCTTGAAGAGCCTCGTAAGATTATTGCTGAACTTTTGCCTCACGCTGACTCGCTTATGCTTACTAGAGGGATGTTGCGCACATCAGTGGATCCGATAAATTCTGTTCCAATAGTGCTAAGAGTATCAGGCGGAAACAGCATCATAGGCGATGATCTTTCTAATGAAACAATAACTGTTTCAGTAAAAGACGCTGTTAGACTTAATGTCTCGGCAGTGGCGCTTTCAATATATGTGGGCGGAAAATACGAACACCAGACCTTGAAAAACCTCGCTACGCTTATAAGTGAATGCGAAGAATACGGGATTCCAGTTCTTGCTGTTACTGCTGTTGGCAAGGAAATGGTAAGAGATGCTAAATATCTAGGCCTTGCCTGCAGGATTGCAGCTGAGCTTGGGGCTCATATGGTAAAAACTTATTACTGTGAAGATTTTGAAAAGGTCGTAAAGAGCTGTCCTGTTCCTGTAGTAATTGCTGGCGGTAAGAAGATCCCAGAGAAAGACGCCTTAGAGTTGGCTTATAATGCTATTAAAGATGGCGCAGTTGGCGTTGATATGGGTAGAAATATCTTCCAATCCAAAGACCCTGTGGCTATGATAAAGGCTGTCAGGAGCATTGTCCATGAAAATGTAAGCGCAAAAAAGGCCTTTGAAACCCTGAAAATATAGCCTAACTTTACAAATGGTGCCAGTGTAATACTTTCAATGATAGGTAACAGTTATTGCCTTTGCCAGCCCTGGCAGGCTTTGAGAAAAGCCTCGCCGATTCGAGCGGGCATGGTGCCCTGGCCAGGCTGGGGCCGTTCGGCACAGAGATGGTTTCGCCGTGCGCTACGGTTTACGGCTCGTTTTTTATACTGTAGGTAGTCTTGACAGTATAAAAAAACTTCGCCGTAATCCCTTGCGCACCTACATACAAAAAATAGCATATGCCGAAACCTCTCAAATGTGCCTCAGGCCCCAACCTGGCCAGGGCGAGCGAGAATCGGCGTGGAGCGAAGGACGCCATGCTGGGGCGTCCGAGCGTCTTTTCGAAAGCCTGCCAGGGCTGGCTATTATGCAATGTGTTACCTATCTATTCAAATAGTACAACCAGCTGGCATTTTTTTTGCTTGACAATAATAGATTTTATGGTAAAATTTAAACTTCTATTAATTGGAGTAAGATATGGATACTAGCCTTATAACAAAAAAAGAAATAGACAGAAAGCATTATCTTATAGATGCCGAGAACCAGATCCTTGGCAGGCTTGCGGTAAAAGCGGCAATGTTTTTAAGCGGAAAACGCAAGGTAAGCTATACTTCTAATGTAGATAATGGAGATTTTGTAGTTGTTGTAAACGCAGCTAAGATAGCTGTGACAGGGGATAAGCTTAAGGCAAAGACATATACGAGTTTTTCAGGTTATCCTGGAGGATTAAAGATAAAGACCCTGGAGCGGGTTTTAAAGACACGTCCTACAGAAGTTATAAGGCATGCTGTTAAAGGAATGCTTCCGAAAAATAAATTGGGTTCCAGGATGATTACAAGGTTAAAGATTTACGCAGGGTCTGAGCATCCGCATAGCGCTCAGAAACCAGAACAAGTTAAGTGAGGATTAGATGACAACGCAGAATGTAATATGGGCTACAGGAAGGCGAAAGCGAGCAATTGCCCGCGTACGGTTAATAACAGGAAGCGGCGAGATAGAGGTCAATAAAAAGTCTCTTGAAGAGTACTTTGAAAGACCTACGCTTAAAATGATTGTTATGCAGCCCATACATGCTGCAAATATTGGGAATAAATTTAATATAATTGCGACTGTTGAAGGCGGAGGGAAATCCGGTCAGGCAGGCGCATTGAGGCATGGAATTTCCAGGGCCATAGCGCTTACCAGCGAAGAGCTGAGAGTTTTATTGAGAAAGAAAGGCTTTCTTACAAGAGACTCGAGAAAAAGAGAAAGAAAGAAGTACGGCCAGAAAGGAGCTCGCAAGAGATTCCAGTGGACAAAGAGGTAACTTATAAGTCCGAACTTATCCTTGACATTTTGCGGGGGATTTGAACGCACTAGAAGCCAGTTGTTTTAATGTACTGCGCAAAATGTCAAGGATTAATTCGCACAATCAAAGAAGCAATTCGGAGCAGATTCAGTTACGGCAACTAAAGTTGCCGTAACTGAAGTGCTCATTAAACGCCTATCCAGTCATTTTCCGACGAGAAATAAATTGACAGGGTAGGCGTTTTTGTTTATAATCTTAATATTCTATACACGGAGGATTGTATGTTAAAAGTCGGCATAATGGGCGCAAGCGGTTTTGCAGGAGAAGAACTTATAAGGATATTGCTTGCTCATCCTGAAGTTAAAATTACAGCCTTGGCGGCAAAGATAGAAAGGATGCATGTATCTAAATTATATCCCTGGTCAAAGGCTATGCTTGACATGGATTGTTTTGACATGAGAGCAGAGGATATAGGTAAAAAGACAGACGCTGTGTTTCTGGCGCTGCCTCACAAGGTTTCAATGGATTTTGCTCCCGTGCTTTTGAAACAAGGTAAGAAGGTAATAGATTTAAGTGCTGATTTCAGGATAAAGGATATTGCGGTATATGAAAAGTGGTATGAGATAAAACATGAATGCCCTGAATATTTAAAAAACTCAGTTTATGGGCTTCCTGAATTATATAGGAGAGATATCAAGGCTGCGGATTTAATAGCGAATCCAGGATGCTATCCTACAAGTATTATTTTAGGATGTGCACCTTTCTTAAAAAAGAAAATAGTGGATACGGATTATATTATCTGCGACTCCAAGTCAGGCGTGAGTGGGGCAGGAAGGTCCCCTGTCCAAGCTTTGATGTTTACAGAGATAGCTACCAATAGTTTCAGGCCTTATAAGGTCAATTTCCACAGGCACATGCCTGAGATAGACCAGGAACTGAGCAATTTGGCAGGCGTGAAGATAGACGTAAATTTTACTCCGCACCTTGTTCCAATGGAAAGAGGGATTTTGAGCACTATTTATCTGAAGCTTGCTAAAAAGATAAATACAAAAGAAGCGCTCGAGATTTACAAGGATTTTTATAAAGGCGAATATTTTGTAAGGGTTTTGGAAGACGGGCAATTGCCTGACACGAAAAACGTAGTAAGGTCTAATTTCTGCGACATAGGCATAAAGGTTTTTCCTGAAAAGTCACTAGCTGTAGTCATGACTGCTATTGATAATCTCGTAAAAGGCGCGAGCGGACAAGCTGTGCAAAATATGAATATTATGTATGGATTTGAAGAGAAATTAGGGCTGTAATATGAAGATTATTAAAGGCGGGGTAACAGCGCCAAAGGGTTTTTTGGCAGGGTCAACAAGCTGCGGGATAAAAAAGAGCGGTAAAACTGATCTGACGCTACTATTTTCTACAACGCCGTGCGTTGCAACAGGGACATTTACAACTAACAAGGTAAAATCAGGCTCTGTGTTTTTATCTAAAGAGCGTCTTAAGAAAGGCTTTGCTCAAGCAGTGATAGTGAACAGCGGTAATGCAAATTGTTGCGTTGGCAAAAAAGAAATCAAAGATGCTAAGGAAATAACTGATTTAATTGCTAAAGCGCTAAATTTAAAGAACGAATCTATCTTAATAGCTTCCACTGGTATTATTGGAAGACCTTTACCTGTCAATAAGATTAGGGATGGGATAAAAGGATTGATTCAGGATTTATCAAGGTCAAACGGCACGAGTTTCGCAAAAGCCATAATGACTACAGATACTGTTCACAAGGAAATAGCTGTTGAAATAAATATTAAAGGCAAAGTAGTCAAGGTTGCAGGCGCTGTTAAAGGCGCAGGCATGATATGCCCTAACATGGCAACTATGCTTGCGTTTTTTACAACAGACGCGGCAATAGAAACAAAAGCCTTGAAACAGGCATTTAAAGAATCTGTTTATGATTCGTTTAATAAGATAACTATTGACGGAGATATGAGCACGAATGACTCTGCCATAATATTTGCCAATGGCCAGGCGGAAAATAGTATTATAAAAAATAACACAAAAGATTATGCTATTTTTCTTGATACTATTAAATTTGTGACAAAAGAACTTTCAAGGAAGATTATACTGGATGGGGAAGGCGCCACAAGGTTTATAGAAATTATTGTAAAAGGCGCAAAGAGAGAAATGAGCGCGGAACTTGCAGCTAGGCGCATAGCTAATTCAAATCTTGTAAAGACTATGATAGCTGGAGGAGATCCAAATTGGGGGCGTATAGCTGCAGCCGTAGGTTCTAGCGGGATAGATATAAACCCATGGCGGATGGATATATATTTTGGAAAAGTTTTAGTGATGAAAAACGGAGCTGGAACCAATGCGTCAAGGCCTTTGCTTCTGGATATATTCAGAAAAAAAGAAATAGAAGTTGTCGTTGATTTGAAAACCGGTAATAAGTCTAGTAGGGTTTGGACTTGCGATTTTACAGAAGAATATGTAAAAATAAACGCGGAGTACGAGACTTAAGTGAGGACATAACTTACGGAGTTATTGACGAATAAAAGGCGACGTAAGTTATATGTATGAACTTATCCTTGACATTTTGCGGGGGATTTGAACGCACTAGAAGCCAGTTATTTTAATGTACTACGCAAAATGTCAAGGATTAATTCGCACAAACAAAGAAGTAACTCATAGGAGATGTACTTACGAAAATCAAAGATTTTCGTAAGTACAGTGCTCATTAATGGAAAAAGCGATAAAAAAAGCTGATGTGTTGATCGAGGCGCTGCCGTATATAAAATCTTACAGCGGCAAGATATTTGTCATTAAATATGGCGGGAGCGCTCTCATAAACCCTGAGATTAAAAAAGGCGTGCTCGAAGATATTGTTTTTATGAGTTATGTGGGTATAAGGCCTGTTATTATCCATGGCGGCGGACCTTTTATAAATGAAGAATTCAGAAGACTGGGTAAAAAGGTGGAATTTACAAAAGGTCTGAGGGTGACTACCAAAGATGACATCATTGTAGTCGACAAGGTCTTAAACCATGTGAATGAAGGCATAGTCAGCGACATTAAAAAATTAGGCGGCAGGGCGCTGAGCATGAATACGGTTAAGAAGAATGTGATGAGGGCAAAGCCTCATAAGGAATCTAGCACCCTTGGGTTTGTTGGGGAGATTGATGAAGTTAAGTCTGATGTAATAAGAAATGCCGTTAGGCCCAGGGCTATACCTGTTATATCTCCTGTGAGCGCAGGGAAAGACAACGAACTTTATAATATAAATGCAGATGATGCCAGTTCGGAGATTGCAATAGCTTTAAAGGCAGTAAAACTTGTTTTGTTGACTGATGTAAAAGGCATAATGAGGCATAAAGGGGATGAGAGCAGTCTTATTTCAACTCTAGCAATGAAAGATGCAGATACGCTTATAGAAAGAAAGGTTATTCAGAGCGGCATGATTCCAAAGGTAAGGGCCTGCATGAATGCTTTACGTTTAGGCGTATCTAAAACGCATATTATAGACGGAAGAATACCTCATAGCCTGCTTCTTGAAATTTTTACAGACAAGGGTATCGGAACAGAGATAGTAAAGGACAAATAGCTATGATAAGTTGACACTTTGACATTGTCAGAGTGTCAACTTTGGGAGAGGTATAAGAAACGATGAACACAAAAGAGGTAATAGCGCAATATGATAAGTATGTAATGTCCACATACACCAGGATTCCCGCAGTTATTGTAAAGGGCAAGGGCCTTAAGGTGTGTGACCTGGACGGAAATGAATACCTGGACTTTTTTCCAGGATGGGCAGTTACCGGCCTGGGCCATTGCCATCCAAAGGTAGTGAACGCTGTGAAAAATTATCTTAAAAAGATAATCCACGTGTCGAATAATTATTACAATATGCTTCAGGGCAAGCTGGCGCAGAAGATAATAGAAAATTCCTTCGAAGGCAAAGTTTTTTTCTGTAATTCCGGGGCAGAGGCAAACGAAGGGGCGATAAAATTAGCTCGTTCATATGGAAATGCCAAAGGCGGTAGATATGAAATTATTACCATGGAGAATGCGTTTCACGGGAGAACACTTGCCACTATAACAGCAACAGGACAGCCTAAATACCAGAAGGGGTTTGAACCTCTGCCTTTAGGATTTAAATCAGTAGTCTTTAATGATATAAATGCAATTAGAGACGCTATAACAGATAAGACTGTAGCTGTGATGATTGAACCTATTCAAGGAGAGGGTGGGATAAATGTAGCAGGCGAAGATTACATAAAAACCCTGAGGGATCTTTGCGATAAAAAAGATTTGATCCTGATTTTCGACGAGGTTCAAACAGGCATGGGCAGGACTGGCAAGATGTTTTGCTTTGAACATTATGGGGTAGCTCCTGATGTCATGACCCTTGCTAAATCTCTGGGCGGAGGGTTGCCTATAGGAGCGATGATTGCAAGTAAAAAATTTGCAGATGTGTTGAAACCAGGTATGCACGCGTCTACATTCGGAGGAAGCCCTGTTGTATGTAGCGCCGCATTGGCTGTTTTTGAGGCTATTCAAAAAGAAAGGCTTCTTTCAAATACAGTTAAGATGGGCGGATATCTGGTAGAGAGGCTTAATGAATTAAAGAAGAAAAAAACTGTTATAAAAGAAATAAGAGGCAAGGGCCTTATGATAGGGGTGGAACTTACTATCCCAGGGAAAGATATTGTGGAAAAATGTTTCAAAGAAGGCCTTTTGATAAATTGTACGCATGATAAGGTATTAAGAATAATGCCTGGAATGATAGTAACAAAGAAACAGATAGACAAGGCGATAGAAATTTTAGATAAGGTGATGATATGAAAAAGGATTTATTGACAATTAATGATTTGAGCTCGAGCGAGATAAATGACATATTCAAACTGGCCAGTGAATTAAAGAAAAATAGACAGGGTTTTGGCGAGCCTCTCAAAGGAAAGACATTAGGCCTTATATTTGAGAAACCATCTAACAGGACCAGGGTCTCTTTTGAGGTGGGCATAACAGAGCTTGGAGGCCACGCAATATATCTTGGCTCATATGAAATAGATCTTGGGAAGCGCGAATCCCCAAGGGACGTAGCAAAGGTCCTTTCGAGATATTTGAACGGCATTATTGCTAGGACGTTTTCACATAAGACAGTTGTGGAGCTTGCGAAACATTCTTCAATACCTGTAATAAATGGATTGACTGATTATCAACATCCTTGCCAGGCCTTGAGCGATTTATTTACCATAAAGGAAAAGAAGGGTTTGGGCAATGTTACAGTAGCATTTATAGGAGATAGCAATAATGTATTGAATTCACTTTTATATATCTGCCATAAGATGGGCTTAAAGATTAACGTCGCGTGCCCTAAGGGGTATGAGCCTTCTAAGGATATATTAAAAGATGCAGCTGGTTCTGCCGCAATATTTAATTCTCCTAGCGATGCTGTTAAAGGCGCAGATGTAATTTATACAGATGTATGGACCAGCATGGGCCAAGAAAAGGAATACAAAAAAAGATTAAAGGTATTCAAAAAATATCAGGTAAATACTGAGCTTATGAAGCTTGCGAATAAAGACGCTATAGTCCTGCATTGCCTGCCTGCGCACAGGGGTCAGGAGATTACAGATGAAGTTATGGATGGAGCTAGCTCTATGGTTCTGGATCAGGCAGAGAACAGGCTTCATGTACAAAAGGCGATATTGATAAAATTGTTAAAATAACGCCGCGTCAGACTCTTGGAGTCGGACTGACGAGAGAGAGGATTGTATGAATAAAAAGGTTGTGTTAGCATATTCAGGAGGATTAGATACATCTGTTGCAGTGGCATGGCTTGCTGACAAAGGCTATGAAGTGATTGCCTATATGGCTGATGTAGGTCAAGGCGGCGATTATGAGAAACTAAAGAAAAGGGCAATAACAGCAGGCGCTTCAAAGGTCATTATAGAAGATCTTAAGGAAGAATTTGCAAAAGATTTCGTATTTATGTCTTTAAAATCAGGCGCAGTTTATGAGTCTAAATATCTTCTTGCGACTGCGCTTTCAAGGCCTATTATTGCAAAAGGACTTGTAGAAACTGCAAAAAAGGAAAGAGCGGATTCTATTGCGCATGGCTGCACAGGAAAAGGCAATGATCAGGTGAGGTTTGAGGTTACGGCTATGGCTCTCGCGCCTGAATTAAAAATAATAGCCCCTCTTAGAGAATGGCATATGTATTCCAGGGAGGAAGAAATAGAATACGCTAAAGAAAATAATATACAAATAGATACTACGAAAAAAAGCCCTTATAGTCTGGATAAAAATATCTGGGGTATGAGCATAGAATGCGGTATCCTTGAAGATCCATGGAATGAACCGCCTGAAGACGCCTACCAGATGACAATTGATCCAAATAAGGCGCCCTCGAAGCCGACATATGTAGAGATTGAATTTGAAAAGGGAGTGCCTATTAAGCTTAACGGAAAGAAATATAATCCAGTTGATCTGGTATTGAAATTAAACGAAATAGGCGGCAAGAATGGGATAGGAAGAACCGATTTAGTAGAAAACAGGCTCGTTGGGATAAAATCAAGGGAGGTTTATGAAGCGCCTGGCGCATGGATTTTATATCATGCCCATAAAGACCTTGAGAGCCTGGTGTTTGACAGAGAGCTTTTGCATTTCAAAGAAACAATCTCTTTGAAATACGCAGAGCTTGTTTATTACGGGTTATGGTTTACGCCTTTAAAAAAGGCATTGGATGCATTTATAAATAATACGCAGAAACATGTGGCGGGAAAAGTAAAGATAAAATTATTAAAAGGCGTTGCTAGCGTTGTCGGCAGAATTTCTCCATATTCATTATATAAGAAAGAGATGGCCACATACGATAAGGGTGATAAGTTTGACAGGTCTGTAGCAGAAGGATTTATAAAGGTATGGGGAATGCCGTATAAAAAATAGCTTGAGGTTAAAGGTTTAAAGTTAAAGGTGGATTATGAAAAATAAATTATGGGGCGGAAGATTTAACAAGAAGACAAGTCCTTTAGTCGAAGAATTTACCAAATCTATTCAGTTTGATAAAAAATTAGCCGAATATGACTGCGTAGGCAGCATTGCGCATGCCAAGATGCTCGGGAAATGTAATATTATACCTAAAAAGGATGTGGCTAGTATCGTATCTGGCTTGAATTCAATTTTAACTCAAATTAAAAAAGGCTCATTTAAAATTGATAGCTCTGTAGAGGATATTCATACCCTTATACAGAATGCATTGGATAAAAAAATAGGCAAATCCGCCAGCATGCTTCATACTGCAAGAAGCAGAAATGACCAGGTGTCCCTAGATATGAGAATGTATTGTAAAAAAGAGATAAATTCCATAGTTACTCTGGCAGCTTGCCTAAAGGCATCGATAAAAGAATTCTCGAAAAAGAATATTGATGTAATAGTGCCGGGCTTTACGCATCTTCAGAACGCTCAGCCTGTATTGTTAAGCCATCAGATGCTGGCTTATTGCCAGATGATAGGAAGGGATATAGACAGGCTTAATGATTGCTGGAAAAGGGTCGATATAATGCCTCTCGGATCATGCGCTATAAGCGGAACGAGCTTAGCCATAGACAGGAATTTTGTCGCTAAAGAGCTTGGTTTTTCAAAGGTGTCTTCAAATAGCATGGATGCTGTGAGCGACAGGGATTTTGTTATAGAAATTATATCAAATCTGGCAATTTTAGGAATGCATCTTTCCAGGTTTTCAGAGGATCTTATTATATGGAATTCCCAGGGCTTCGGCCTTGTAGATATAGGAGATGAATTTTGCACAGGCTCAAGCATGATGCCGCAGAAGAAAAATCCTGATGTCTTGGAGCTAGTAAGAGGCAAATGTGGAACGCTTTATGGCAGCCTAATAGAGATTATGACTGTGATGAAAGGGCTTCCGCTTACATATAACAGGGACATGCAGCTAGATAAAGAGCCTTTATTTAAATCAATAGAGGTTATTGAAAGTTCTCTAAGGATTTTAACAGCCCTGTTTAAAGGTTTGAAGGTCAATAAAGACAGAGCGAGTGAACTTTTACAAGATGAGTCTATTTATGCGACAGATATGATGGAATACCTTGTAAAAAAAGGAATTCCGTTAAAGGAAAGCCATGATATTGCAGGGAAGATTGTGGCATATGGCTTGCAGAGAAAGTTAAGATTATCAGAAATTTCTTTAAGAGAGTTAAGGTTTTTCAGCTCCAAGTTTAATAAAGACGTTTATGAACTTCTGGACGCTAAAAAATCAGTGAACCTGAAAAACTCTTTTGGTGGAACGAGTTTAAAACAAGTTAAGGCTCAATTAAAAAATGCATGATTTTAATTACAAACATAATAATCTTTATTGCGAGTCTGTAAGCGTAGAAGAGCTTGCCAGAAAATACGGCACGCCGCTTTATGTCTATAGCCGCAATACGCTCATAAGCCATTACAGAAAAATAAAAGAAGCCTTCAGCCCAGTTAGTCCTCTAATATGTTTTTCAATGAAGGCTAATTCAAATATGGCTATATGTAAAGTCTTGGTAAAGGAAGGCTCTGGCCTGGATATTGTCTCGGGAGGCGAGCTTTATAAGGCATTTAAAATAGGGGCATCTTCTAAAAAAATTGTATACGCAGGAGTCGGGAAAACAGAAAAAGAGATAGAGATAGCTATGAGGCATCATATACTCTTCTTTAATGTTGAATCTATCCCTGAGCTTTGGCTTATAAATAAAGTAGCTGGAAGGCTTGGTATGCGGCAGAAAGTGGCAATTCGCATTAACCCTAATATAAAAGCCAGGACTCATCGGTACATTACAACAGGGCATGGCGAGAATAAATTCGGCGTTGATTTTGAAACAGCAAGAAAAATATTTCTTGATAAGCAAAAGTATAAAAACCTGAACATATCAGGCGTTCATATGCATATTGGTTCGCAGATAGTGGCTGCCAAGCCTTTTATTAGGGCTATGGAAAGGATGGTAGATTTTATAAAAGACATGGAAAGATATGATTTAGGCATAAAATGGCTTAATATAGGCGGTGGGCTTGGGATAATATATTCCAATGAAAAGCCGCAGACCGCCAAAGAATATGCAAAAACTATTTTACCTGTTCTTAAAAATATAAAAGCTAATATTATCATGGAACCAGGCAGGTTTATTGTAGGTAACGCAGGCGCGCTCGTAACAAAAGTTCAATATATAAAAGAAACCCCTAGTAAAAACTTTGCAATAGTGGACGCTGCTATGAATGATCTTATAAGGCCTAGCCTCTACGGAGCATATCATGAAATATTGCCTGTGAGGTCGCATTCTTATTCAGATTCAAAAGAAATCAAGGACTTTGATGTGGTAGGGCCTATATGTGAAAGCGGAGATTTTTTAGGCAAAAACAGAAAATTTATAGGCCTTAAAGAGGGGGATTTATTGAGCGTCATGGGCGCGGGAGCGTATGGTTTCAGTATGTCCAGCAATTATAACTCCAGACCGAGAGCTAGCGAAGTAATGATAGAGGGCTCTAAAGCGAGACTTATAAGGCGCAGGGAAACATACGAAAATCTAATACTCACCGAAGTTTAAATAAGTTGACACTCTGACAATGTTAGAGTGTCAACTTATAGAGCTATAACAGATGAAAAAGATAAATTTTATAAAAATGGTTGGGGCAGGGAATGATTTTATAGTGCTTGACTCTAAAGCGAAGGGTAAAGGGTTGAGAGTGAAAAATTATTGCCAATTAGCCAGGAAATTGTGCGCTAGGAAGAATGGAATCGGAGCTGACGGGATGTTGGTGCTAGAAAAATCAAAAATAGCTGATTTCAGAATGCGTATATTCAACGCAGATGGCAGCGAGGCAGAGATGTGCGGCAATGGATTGCGCTGCGTTGTTTTATTTTTAGGAAACAAAGGAAAAGTAAGAGTGGAAACAAAAGCAGGGATATACGAAGGAGAGATAACCGCCAAGGATAAAGTTAAAGTCAAAATGCAAGAACCGAAGGATTTAAAGTTGAACTTTCCAATTAATGTGAATGGCCGCAAAATAAAGGTAAATTTTATAAATACAGGCGTACCTCATACAGTAGTGTTTGTAGATGGGCTGGACAAGATAGACGTTGATGCGATAGGTTCAGCAATGAGATATCATGATGAATTTAAGCCAAAAGGCACTAATGTAGATTTTGTAGAAATAATAGACGATAATAATATAAAGATGCGGACGTATGAAAGAGGCGTCGAAGGAGAGACATCTGCGTGCGGGACAGGCGCAGCAGCATCCGGAATAATTAGCAGGGTGAAAGGCGAAAAGCATAGAGTAAAAGTGAATGTACATACATTAGGCGGGATTTTAAAGGTAGAATTTCAAAAGGTAGATAATAAGATTAAAAACGTTTATCTTGAAGGCGAAGCAAAAAAGGTATTTACGGGCCAAACAGCTTTACGCTTTTGATAATGTAAAAAGTGTAAAGTCGCTGAGGAGGGTGTTATGTTTGAAGGCGCAATGGTGGCATTGGTAACGCCGTTTAAAAAAGGAAAAGTTGACGAAAAGAAATTAGCAGAACTAGTGGAGTTTCATATAAAAAACGGGACAAGCGGCATAGTGCCATGCGGCACAACAGGCGAATCTGCCACTCTTTCTTATGAAGAGCATGACCGTGTTATAGAAGTCGTAATAGAGGCAGCTAATAAAAAAATATCTGTTATTGCAGGCACAGGTTCAAATAGTACTGCCGAAGCAGTCATGCTTACAAAACATGCAAAAAAAGCAGGTGCAGATGCAACGCTGCAGGTTTCCCCATATTACAACAAGCCTACGCAGGAAGGGCTTTACCGGCATTTTAAGACAATTGCGGAAGAATCCAATCTTCCAATGATTGTATATAATATTGCTTCAAGGACAGGCGTAAATATTGAGCCTGTGACAATGGCCAGGATAAGTAAAGTAAGAAATATAGTTGGAGTCAAGGAGTCTAGCGGAAACTTAGAACAAATGGCCATGATACGTTATTTATGCGGGGATAAATTTGACCTTATATCAGGAGATGATGCTTTGACCCTGCCTTTACTTGCGATAGGCGGAACAGGCGTTATTTCAGTTGTGAATAATATAGTCCCTAAAGATGTGGCAGAAATGGTTTTAAAATTCAAAAAAGGAGACATGGAAGGCGCAAGGAAATTGCATTATAAACTCCTGCCTCTAATAAAAGCAGTATTTTTAGAGACAAATCCAATACCTGTTAAGACAGCAATGAGTCTTATGGGTATGATAGAACCGGATCTGAGGCTGCCTCTATGCCAAATGTCCGAGGGAAACTTAGAAAAACTTAAAAAAGCGCTCAAAGATTACGGTTTGCTATAAATAAGTTGACACTCTAACAATGTTAGAGTGTCAACTTTGGCTAGCATAGAAAGAAAAGGTGATACATGATTAAGATAGTTATAAGCGGGATATCTGGAAAGATGGGGGTAAGGATTGGGGTACTTGCAAGCCAGGATAAAAATTTTGAAATAGCAGGCGCTCTTGAGATTTGTTCTAGCCCAGAGATAGGGAAAGATATCGGAGAACTGTTTGCGATCGGGAAGATAAATAAAAAGATAGAGACTGATTTTAATAAAATAGCGCCTTTTTGCGATGCTTTGATAGAATTTACAGCATGTTCTGCGACACTGGAACATCTTGAAATTGCAGTTAAAAATAAAAAAGCCATGGTAATAGGCACCACAGGTTTTTCCAAAGACGAGGTTGAGAAAATCAAAAACGCCTCTAAGAAGATACCTATGATATTTTCTCCTAATATGAGCATAGGCGCAAATCTGATGTTCAGGATTACGGAGGAGATAGCCGAAGCATTGGGGAAAGATTATGAAGCGGAGATAGTGGAGATTCATCATAACCAGAAAAAGGACGCTCCTAGCGGTACTGCTAAAAGATTAGGAGAGGCTGTTTCTAAGGTGAAAGGCAAAATACCTCAAATACATTCTGTGAGGCTGGGCGATATAGTTGGCGACCATACTGTTATATTTGCCGGTATTGGCGAAAGGATAGAGATTACGCATAGAGCTCATTCAAGGGATGCATTTGCAAAAGGAGCGCTGGATGCAGTAAAGTTTTTAATTGGCAAACAGCCAGGGCTTTATACAATGGCAGATGTTATTGGAAGGTGAATAAAGATGGGGTTTGAATTTACAGAAAGATTAAATAAACTTCCTCCTTATTTGTTTGTTGAGATAGATAAGGCAAAAAGGAATGCCCGAGCTGAAGGCAGGGATATTATCGACCTTGGCATAGGGGATCCAGACGAATCTACTCCAAAAGAAGTGATAGAAGCTCTTTGTAAAGCAACTAAGGACTCTAAAAATCATCATTATCCTTTAGACCAGGGAAGTTCTATTTTTAAAGATAGGATCGCAAGATGGTACAAAGAAAGATTTCAAGTCTCTCTTGATCCTGAAAGAGAAATCCTGCCTCTATTGGGTTCAAAAGAGGGCATAAGCCATATGCCGCTTGCATTTATAAATCCCGGAGATATTTCATTAATTCCTGACCCATGTTATCCTCCGTATAAAGGAGGCACTATCTTTGCGGGAGGGGTTCCGTATTTAATGCCTTTAATAGAAGAGAATGATTTTTTGCCAGATTTAAACAAGATAAATAAATCAGCCCTTAAAAAAGCAAAGGTTATTTATATTAACTATCCTAATAATCCAACAGCCAGCATATGCGGAAAAGGTTTTTTTGAGGATGTTGTTCTTTTTGCAAAAAAATATAACCTTATCGTAGCGAGCGACGCAGCTTATTCTGAAATAGCGTTTGACAGTTACAGGCCTGCTAGTTTTTTAAAAGCGGAAGGCGGCAAGGAAACAGGCGTAGAATTTCATTCTCTTTCAAAAACTTGCAATATGACTGGCTGGCGCATAGGATTTGTATGTGGTAATGAAAAGATTATAGCCGGTATAGCCAAAGTGAAGTCGAATGTAGATTCAGGCGTATTCAATGCGATTCAAATGGCAGGTATTACTGCTTTGGATATCGCGGATAAACATCTTGAGACAATGAATAAAATATATCAAGAAAGAAGAGATGCCCTGGTGGATGGCCTGAATAAACTCGGGTGGGTTATAAAGAAACCAAAGGCAACCTTTTACGTATGGGCAAGATTGCCTAAAAAAAGTAAGTCATCCATTGAATTTGCGAGGTTAGTCCTTGATAAAACAGATATTATAATAACCCCTGGCGTAGGTTTTGGAGAAAATGGAGAAGGTTACGTAAGATTTGCGCTTACTGTTTCTAAAGAAAGGATACAGGAAGCGGTTCAGAGATTGAAAAAAGTTATTTAGATATGCTTTGCTATATAAGTATAGGTTCTAATTTAGGGGATAGGGCGAAGTACATAGAAAATGCGATTGAGAAATTAAAAGAAACAAAAGGCGTCAAGGTAAAAAGAATTTCCAGTATCTATGAAACAGAGCCAGTGGGCGGGCTAAGGCAAGGGAAGTATCTGAATGGCGCCATAGAAGTTGAGACGCGACTTGAGCCTAGAGAGCTTATGGTAAAGTTGCAGGGGATAGAAAAACAATTAGGCAGGATTAGGACAGTTAAAAACGCTTCGCGCACAATAGATTTAGACATACTTTTATATGGCGATAAAAAGATAGACGAGTTTGATCTGAAAATTCCGCATCCAAAGATGTATGAGCGCGAGTTTGTGATGAAGCCGTTAAAAGAGCTGATTGGAGAAGAAACTCTGAAGGGTGGATTCCTTAGCTAATTTCGCTCAAGGTTACATTTCTGTCATTGTCAAAAGTGTAACCTTGAGCGAAATTCAGAGGTGGCTATGCATCTGAAATTATATAGAAGCGCAAGATCTTTGACAAAAAAGGTTTATGATGTAAAAAAACATGGTAAAACAATAGGCCTTGTGCCTACCATGGGTTTTTTGCATGAAGGCCATATGAGCCTTATAAGGAGGGCAAGGAAAGATACAGATTGTGTCATTGTCAGTATTTTCGTTAATCCTGTCCAGTTTGGCCCAAAAGAGGGTTTCAAAAAATACCCCAGGAATTTTAAAAGAGATTTCAGTCTTTGCAAAAAAGAAAATGCCGATATAGTTTTTGCGCCGAAGGCTGAAAAGATATATCCTGAGAATTACGCTACATATGTAAATGTAGAAAAAATTACAGATACATTATGCGGGGCCTCCAGACCAGGCCATTTCCGCGGAGTAGCAACAGTGGTTACAAAACTTTTTAATATTACAATGCCTGATATTGCATATTTTGGCCAAAAAGATAACCAGCAAGCAGTTGTAATCAAAAAGATGGCAGAAGACCTTAATATGAACGTGAGAATAAAGGTAATGCCTATTGTGCGTGAAAAAGACGGATTAGCCATGAGCTCAAGAAATGTTTATCTGAACCTGAAAGAACGTATGCAGGCGCAATCGATTTACAAGTCTTTAAAACTTGCAAAAGAGTTATTTGATAATGGAGAGAGAAACTCTGGAAGAATAATCAATAAGATGAAAAAGGTTATAGATAAGCAGTCCGAAGCAAAAATAGAGTATATAAAGATAGTGGATATAAAAGATTTAAAGGATGTGAAAAATATTTCTAGTGAAGCATTGGTGGCAACGGTGGTTTGGATCGGGAAAACAAGGTTGATAGACAATGTTGTAATCAAGACCAGGTCTTGAGCACACTAAAGTGTGTGCAAGACCTGGTCTTGATTTGAGATGAAAGGAGCCAAAGTATATGATGTTTAGGACTATTTATAAATCAAAGATACAGGGAGCCATGGTTACAGAGGCTAACCTGGAATATGTAGGCAGCATTACTATAGATGAAGATCTTCTTAATGCAGCTGATATTATTCCCAATGAGCGCGTTCAAATAGTAAATCTGAATAATGGAAGCCGGATAGAAACTTATGTGATAGCTGGTAAAAAAGGGTCTGGCACTATCTGCATGAACGGCGGTACAGCGCGATGGGCCGTGGTAGGCGATAGAATTCTTCTAATCTCTTATGTAATAATAGATGCAAAGGAAGCAGCGGCGTTTAAGCCAAAGGTTATTTTTGTAAACGAGAAAAATAAAATTGTGAACAAGAAGTAATATGACAATTCAGCCCTATAAAAAAGAAGACGATCTGAAGTATAAAGAAAATCTTAAGAAAAAGATCCTGAAACTTAAGAAGGAAAAACACGCTGTAATAATAGTACATAATTATCAGCGGGACGAGGTTCAGGATATAGCTGATATAAGCGGAGATTCTCTAGCGCTCAGTCAGGCTGCGATAAAGGCAGACGCAAAGGTTATTGTTTTCTGCGGCGTAGATTTTATGGCAGAGAGCGCATCTATACTAAATCCAGATAAAATAGTCCTGCTACCTGTCAAAGAAGCAGGTTGTCCTATGGCAGATATGGTTACTATTGAACGGCTGAGGGAGAAAAAGGAAGAACATCCTGACGCCGCAATTGTTTGTTATGTGAATTCATCCGCTACAATAAAGGCGGAGAGCGATATATGCTGCACGTCTTCAAATGCCATCCAAATCGCTCAATCCCTGAAAGATTACAAAGAAGTTATATTTGTGCCTGATAAAAACCTGGGCAGATATGTTCAGCAGTATGTGCCTGATAAAAAGATAATCCTATGGGAAGGATTCTGTCCTACTCATATAAGGGTTTCAAAAGAAGAGGTATTGAAGACAAAAGAAGCTCACCCTGAAGCTGAAGTGCTGGCGCATCCTGAATGCAATCCTGATGTTTTGAACGTAAGCGATCACATATGTTCTACAGGCGGGATGTTTAGCTATGTGAAGTCTTCAAAGTCAAAAGAGTTTATTATAGCAACTGAATCTGGCATGCTTTACAAATTAAGAAAAGATAATCCTGATAAGAAGTTTTATGTGCCCACAGAGAGGCTGGTTTGCCCTACAATGAAACTTACTACCTTGGGCTGGGTTGCTCATTCGCTTGAAGCAATGGAACACGAAATCAAGATAAGCGGGGATATAAGAGACAAAGCGTACAAGGCGCTGGAGCGCATGTTAAAGGTCTCTGGAGAACGGCCAGGGGCTAGTCTGGCAGGATATTAAGATGAAGAAAAAGATAGGTATTATAGGTTGCGGGGCCATGGGTTCTCAGATAGCAGAGTATATATCCAGGAATCTTAGCGATAAATCAGAAATAGTAGCGATTTCTGATATTGATTCTCAAAAAACAATAAAGCTTTCGAATGGCATAAAACCAAAACCTTTAATAACAACAATAGATGAGCTTATAAATAAATCAGATCTTGTAATAGAAGCAGCATCTCCGGAGGTTTCGGGTGAAATAGCGGAAAAGGCAGATTTCTTAAAAAAAGACGTGCTTATCATGAGCACAGGCGGGCTTTTAAAAAAACAACACCTTGTTGAAAAAATCAACGCGGGTTATTCTCGTATTCACATTCCGAGCGGCGCCATATGCGGTTTGGATGGATTAAAATCTGCAATGACAGGCGTAGTAAAAAGTGTAACCATTACTACCAGGAAACCTTTGAAAGGCCTGGCAGGTTCTCCGTATTTAAAAGAAAAAAATATAGATATAGAAAAAATAGACAAGGAGACTCTTTTATATTCAGGTACTGCAAGGGATGCTATAAGGTATTTTCCGCAGAATATAAATGTAGCTGTTACATTGAGTATGTGCGGGCTGGGAGCGGATCGCACAAATGTAAAGATATTTACTTCTCCGGGATACACAAAGAATACGCACGAAATAGAGGTGGTTGGAGAGTTTGGCAAGTTTTGGACAAAGACCGAAAATGTGCTTTCCGAGGCTAATCCAAAGACTAGCAAGCTTGCGATATTTTCCGCGATTGCCAAATTGAAAGAAATGTTATAACTAAAAAATTAAATCAAAAAATGGGAGGGGGTGATTAAGGATGGAAAAAGTAATGAAATGTGGAGTGAAGAAGCAAAAGGGATATCTTTATTTCATTGATAAGCACGGAGATATCTCCAGAGCAAAGATGGCCCGCGGCGGAAAGAAAAAGAAAAAAAGATAAGAGGTGTTAAATTCGCGCCCCTATTTACTTGTTTGTGTAAGCAAACAAGTAAAAGGGGCTCCGAAATACACAATACGATAAATGCGATCCCTAGTTTTTATTCTGCTTTTTGCACTCCTTCTTATATCCCAAATAAATACCATAGTGGATCTTGATTTATGGTGTCATCTTAAAACAGGCGAGTATATTGTAAAAAATTTTAATATCCCGCAGGTAGATATTTTTTCCTATACATTAGAAAACAAGGCATGGATAGACCATGAATGGCTTTCTCAGATTTTCTTCTATTTAGTTTTTGCTAAGTTTGGCTGGGTAGGGATTAATATTCTAAAAGCAACTATCGTATCTTTATGTTTTTTTATCCTAATATTTTTAATAATCTCTAAATATAAAAAGATTATTTACACGATATTCTTTGTAGTGCTTTCCGTTCTTGCGTTTGGTTATAGGTCATTTGCAAGGCCAGAGATATTTTCCTATCTATTGTTATGCCTGTTTTTCTATATACTTGAAGATAAAAAAGGGCCGTATATCCTGCCTTTATTACAAATCTTATGGGTAAATATCCACGGTTATTTTATACTAGGGCCTATTTTAATATTTTTATATTTCATAGGAGAACTCATTTCCGGAGATTTCATAAAAGCTAAAAGATTGGGCGGATTATTCGCTGCGACTTGTCTAGCGTGCCTTGCAAATCCATATTTTTATAAAGGTGCATTGTACCCTCTAAAAATATTAGCTGGCATTTCTAGCAGGCAACAGTCTTATATGCAGACTGTCCATGAATTGATGATGCCTATCAATGTTGAATTCGGTAGATATATTTTTTTCTGGGTTTTAGTTATCCTGTCAAGCGTCACGTTTCTAGTAAATCTTAAGAAAGCCAAGATGCAGCATATTTTAATTTTTTTGGGCTCATTTATAGCATCTTATATGGCTGTAAGAAACATCCCTATTGTTATATTTATGGCCATGCCGTTAGCTGTTATTAACTTGAACGAAGCCAGGCCGACTAAAAGCATAATTGAGAGAAAATATTACATTGCCTCAATATTGATTATTTTGACAGTGGCATATTTTTTTATTTCCAATAGATATTATATGTTTACAAAACAGTCTGCGTTTAGAAAAACAGAGTCTAAGATGACAGAGCTTTTAACGCCATCCAGCGCTTGTGATTTTTTAGAGAATAACAATGTAAAAGGCCGCATTTTTAATAGCATCGATTTCGGGCATTACATAGCGTATAGGTTTTATCCTGAAAAAAGAGTATTTATAGACACTAGGACAGAGTTATATAAGCAAGATTTTTACAAGTCATATCTAAAGGCTCAGAATTATCCAGAGGAATGGAAAGGCCTTCAGAAAAAGTATAACTTTGATATTGCGTTACTTAGGCATTTGTTTGGCGGTACAGACAGGCTGTTAAAATATCTGTATAATGCTAAAGAATGGGCTTTGGTATATTATGATGAAAGGTCGGTTGTATTTTTGCATAATACGCCTGAAAATAGAACTGCAATACAAAGATTTAGGATTGACTTCAGTAAAAAGAAAATAGAGAGATCGGATGAAGCCTTGAGCGTAGCGGACTTTTTTGAAAAGATAGGCGAAATTAAATTAGCAGAAGAAGTTTATATTAAGCTTTTAAAAGCTAATCCCAGATTTTTAGAGGCAGGTAATAACCTTGCAGTTATTTATATAAATAGTCGCCGGTTTGAAGATGCGCTCAAGGTTATAGGTAAATTTTTAAGATACTACCCTAAATCAGCAGAGCTTTATGCCAATATCGGCACAATTTATTTACGGACGGGTCAAAAGGAAGAAGGCGTTTTAATGCTAGAAAAATCTGCAAGGTTAAATCCTTATTTGAGGCAGGCGTCCTATATGCTTGGGCTTGTGTATCTTGAAAAAGAAGATACAGAGAAAGCAGCAAAGCAATTTGTAAAATATCTAGTCTTGGACCCATATAGCGCAGGCGGCCATAGAATTTTAGGTGATATCTATAAGCAGAAAGGGCTTTTAAAAAAGGCTATGGCAGAATATAATGAAGCTGATAAGTTGGAGGGAAAATGAAAATAATGCATAGCCACTTCTGGAGTAGTTTAGATGAATATTATGAATGACAAGGTAATAAAATATTTGAAAACAAATAAGAAACAAGTTGTAAATTTAGTTTCAAGATTAATAGAAATTCCTACCGTAAATCCGCCAGGAGAAAATTATGAAAAGATGGCGGATTTTCTTGAGTTGGAATGCAGAAAACTGAAACTAATTACCAGGAGATATATTACGCCAAAGTCAGTTCTTGATAAACATAGAGTTAATGGCGGTTCGAAGCGGGTAAGCCTTGTTGCAGACTTAAACGCAGGATGCAAAAAGGTACTCCATATAAACTCTCATTATGACGTAGTGCCTGCTACTGATAATTGGAAGACAGATCCTTTTAAGGCAATAGTGAAAGGTGGCAGGGTTTATGGCCGTGGCTCAGAAGATATGAAAGGCAATATTGCAAGCGTTTTATTCGCATTAAAGGCATTGAAAGATTGCGGTATGAAGCCAAAAATAAGTATACAGCTTTCTTTTACGCCTGATGAGGAAATTGGAGGCAAGACAGGACTTGGATATCTGGTTGAAAAGGGACTTGTAAAAGCAGATTACGCAATGAGCGAGGGGTATTCAGGGAATTATATTTCAATTGGCAATAAGGGTGTCCTATGGTCTGAGATAGAGGTTATAGGCAGATCAGCGCATGGCTCTATGCCGCATAAGGGTGTAAATTCTTTTGAAAGAATGAATATGCTTGTAAATGAACTTGAAAATTTGAAGAATAAAATATTGAAACAAAAGACGCGGTATAATATGCGAGACGCTATTTCTAAAAATCCGAGTTTTGTAATGGGAGGGCTTTTAGAAGGAGGCGTGAAAGTAAACATAGTCCCTGGAGCAACAAAATTCAGCATAGACAGGCGATTGATACCAGAAGAAAACATATCTGCCGCAAAAAAAGAAATAGAAGCTGTAATTAGGAAATTTAACGCTAGATATAAAGATTCAAAAGTTAATATAAGGTTTGTTTCGCAGGAAAATCCTGCTATATCCAAAAAAGACAGCGTATTCTTCAAAATAGCCTCTAGGGCCGTAGAGATTGTAACGGGTAAATATGTGAATTTTAGCGTAATGTCGGGCGCTACTGATATGCGGTATTTTATGCGGGAAGGCATACCAAGCATTGGTTACAGCGCAAGCGGTGGAGAAAAATGGCACAGCGATAATGAGTTTGTTTATATAAATAGCCTTGTAGACACAGCCAAAGTTTATGCGTTAATAATGAGTCAATTGTCTTAAATAAGTTGACACTCTAACATTGTTAAAGTGTCAACTTATGAGATAAAAATGGGTTGGTTATGGAAGATGGTGTGATTAAAATATTCGGGGCGAAGGAGCATAATCTTAAGAATATAAACCTTGAGATTCCAAGGAATAAACTTGTGGTGATTACTGGGCTTAGCGGATCCGGAAAGTCTTCACTTGCCTTTGACACGATATATGCAGAAGGCCAGCGCAGATACGTTGAGAGTTTATCCAGCTATGCAAGGCAGTTTTTAGAACAGCTTGAGAAACCCGATGTAGAGCATATAGAAGGCCTCTCCCCAGCTATTTCTATTGAGCAGAGAAAGGCTGGTGGAAATCCGCGTTCCACGGTCGGGACAACTACGGAAATATATGATTATTTAAGGCTTCTTTTTAGCCGTATAGGGAAGCCTTATTGCTACAAATGCGGGCGCGAAATAAAACAACAGAGCCAGGATGAGATAATAGGCAGGATTTTAAAATATCCGAATGGCTCATCTATATTGATACTCGCGCCTTTGGTAAGAGGGAGGAAAGGCGAATATCATAGCTTGTTCAGTGAATTAAAAAAACAGGGCTTCGTGAGAATAAGGTTAGATGGCAGTGTAATTTCTCTTGATGAGAAAATAAAATTAGATAAATTTAAAAAGCACAATATAGAAGTTGTGGTAGATAGGATTGTAATTGAAAAAGACATTAGAGAGAGATTGACTGATTCTGTGGAAACAGCATTGAAAGTAGGGAAAGGATTGATGCTGGTAAATAAGACTAATTGCGGAGATGAGCTTTTTAGCGAATTATACTCGTGCCCTGAATGCGGGGTGAACTATGAAGAGATAGAGCCCAGAATGTTTTCTTTTAATAGCCCTTATGGCGCCTGTTATACGTGCGCTGGCCTAGGCACAATAATGGATATAGACGCTGATCTTGTTATACCCGATAAGACAAAATCTTTAAGAGAGGCAATAAGGCCTTGGCGCGTAGGCGGGATGAGAATAATACTTCGTTACAGAAGGCTCTTGAGAAAGATTGGACAGGAATATGGTTTTGACATAGATACGCCTTTTAATAAAATTCCAAAAAAAATAAAAGATGTTATACTCTATGGTTCAGAAAGAGCAGATTGGGGTATTTATTTTGAGGGAGTTGTGCCGAATCTATTGAGGAGGTTGAAAGATACGGACAGCGAATTTATGAGAGCTGAAATAAATAAATATACAAGTATTTCTATATGCCCTGAATGCAATGGTAAGAGATTAAAACCTGAAGTACTTTCAATAAAGATAAACGATATGTCTATAAGCGATATTTCTAATCTTTCAATAAGAGATGCTAAGAAATTTTTCTCGAATTTAAAACTTACAGAAACAGAAGAGAATATTGGCCGCCAGATTTTGAAAGAGATACTAGAGAGGCTTAATTTTATGACTAATGTAGGTCTTGATTATATAACCCTCGATAGGATCAGCTCTACTCTTTCAGGCGGAGAGGCGCAAAGGATAAGGCTGGCAACTCAAATAGGCGCAGGCCTTGTGGGCGTGCTTTATATCTTGGATGAGCCTAGTATAGGGCTTCATCAAAGAGATAATGCAAAGCTTCTTGGTACGCTTAAAGCATTGAGAGATCTGGGTAATACCCTGATAGTTGTTGAACATGACGAAGCTACAATAAGAAACGCAGATTATATTATAGACCTTGGCCCAGGCGCAGGAAAGCATGGCGGATACATAGTGGCCGAAGGCGGGATAGATGATATTATTAATTCAAAGGAATCTCTGACAGGCAGTTATTTGCGCGGAGAATTAAAAATAGAAGTTCCTGAAAAGAGGCGTAAGGCAATAAAGAATAGATCTATCGTTATTAGAAATGCAAGAGAGCATAATCTTAAAAAGATAGATATCGAGATACCGCTTGGGCTTTTTGTGTGTATTACAGGCGTGTCTGGTTCAGGCAAAAGCACAATGGTGGACGATATACTGTATAAAGCCCTTGCAAAAAAGCTTTATGGTTCAAAGGAGAAACCAGGGGCGCATGATGAGATTGATGGCGCAGATCAGATAGACAAGGTTATTGTTGTTGACCAATCGCCTATAGGCCGGACCCCGCGCTCAAACCCAGTTACATATACCGGCGTATTTTCTTTTATAAGGGATATATTTACAAAACTTCCAGAGTCCAGGATGAGAGGGTATAAGCCAGGCCGTTTCAGCTTCAATGTTAAGGGCGGGAGATGCGAGGCGTGCCAGGGCGATGGGATTAAGCAGATAGAGATGCATTTTTTGCCTGATGTTTATGTGACATGTGAAGTTTGTAACGGAAGACGGTATAATCATGAGACACTACAGGTTCTTTATAAAGGTAAATCAATTGCAGATGTGTTAGAGATGACAGTTGAAGACGGGGTGGAGCTTTTTAAAAATGTCCCGCATATATATCAGAAACTGAAAACACTTTGCGAGGTAGGGCTTGGATATGTTGAGTTGGGCCAGTCTGCAACAACTCTTTCGGGAGGAGAAGCGCAAAGGGTAAAACTTGCCACTGAGCTTAGTAAGATCGGGACAGGCAAGACTCTTTATATACTGGATGAGCCTACCACGGGGCTGCATTTTGCTGACATAGATAGGCTGCTCAAAGTATTACATGCGCTTGTAAAAGGCGGAAACAGCGTTTTAATAATAGAACATAACCTGGATGTCGTAAAATCAGCAGATTACATAATAGACCTTGGGCCTGGCGGAGGAGACGAAGGTGGAAAAATAGTCACCTGCGGCACGCCTGAAGAAATAGTTAAGGCCCCATCCTCATATACCGGACAATATCTGAAAGAATATCTTTAATTTTATCTTTGTAATACTTTTTTCTGCCGGCAGGGCTATTCGGCACTGAAAAATTTTGCCGTTCGCTACGGTTTACAGCTCGTTTCTCTGTCGACTATCGTTTTGTCACTCGATCTAAACTCGCTGTAAATCCTTGCGGACATTTGCCAAAATTTTTCTAATGTGCCTCAAACCCTGCCAGCAGAAAAAATGGGAAATTTTCAATTCGCTGACAGGCCTAAAGAAAAGCTGCGCCGAGTCTAGCTCGTCCGCTGTCAGGCTGGGCCTGAGGCACATTTGAGAGGTTTCGGCATAGTTGGTTTTTTGAATATTAGGTGCGCAAGGGATTACGGCGAAGTTTTTTATACTATCAAGACTACCTATAGTATAAAAAACGAGCCGTAAACCGTAGCGCACGGCGAAACCATCTCTGTGCCGAATGGCCCAGCCTGACAGCAAACACGGTGTCTGATAGAATCGACAAGCGCTTTTCTCAAAACCTGCCAGGGCTGGCGATTACGCAATGTGTTATCTAACTATTTAAATAGTACGTTTTTAATTTTATTTTTCCCTTGAACATTAGCATTCTCAATGGTATATTTATAGTCAAGATGCGAAGTATTAAATATATATTTATTATTATATCCGCTATATTAATAGTAGGGGCAGAGCAGTGTTATGTCCCTGCGCCTTTAAATGCCAAAGAGAGTTCCGATTTTATCTTAGGGAAGAAGTCCTTCCAGGACGGTTTCTACGAAGTAGCTGCTAAGTCATTCGAAAAATTCTTATCTGAAGAACCAGCAAACTCTGACGCCTTAGAGGCGCGGCTCTTATTAGGGGAGTCCTGTGTGTATCTTAATAGATTCAGCGATGCCATGAAAGAATTAGACGCTGTTATAAATTCAGAAACAAACCTAGGTTTCAAAGATGAGGCAATGTACTGGAAAGCAGAGATATATTTCAGGACCAGGGATTTCGAAAAAGCGAGAGAACTTTATAATGCTATCTTAACAGACTTTCCAAAATCTAATTATAGGCCTTATGTAAAATACGCATACGCGTGGTCTTTGTATGAAGAAAAAAAATACCAGGAGTCTATTAGTAAGTTCTCCGCGTTTGTATCTGAATATCCTGCAAGCGAATTAAAAGAGGATTCTGAATTAAAAATAGGCGAGATGTTTTACAGGCTTAAGAAATATAATGAATCCATAGAGAAGTTATCCATGTTTATCCAGGGAGCTAAAGATGTTAAAAAATCCAAACTCGCATATTTTTATATAGGAGAAGATTACTATTATCAGGACAATTACAAAGATGCATTAGCCTCATTTAAAAAATCGCTTGAAATGATTCCAGATTCGAATATAGATTTTTATGCTGTATACGATACTGCGTGGAGTTATATGAAATTAGAGCAGTATGAAGACGCTGTCAAGGAATTCAGCCGCCTTGAAGATATTAAGAAAGACGATGGCCTTATGGATGCTATATTAGGAGGCAAGGCACAGGCGTTCATGAAGATGAATAAATTTGACGAGGCCCTGAAATGCTTTACAGAAATTATAGAAAAATTTCCTAAAAGCAGCCTGACAATGAAAGCATATCTTGACAAATCAGAAGCGCTTTACAAACTCGGTTTATATGAGGATGGCATAGACCTTCTTAGGGAGGGCATAAAGAAATTTCCATCCTCCAGCTATACGGATGACATGAGATATAATCTTGGTTGGCTTTATCTTAAGACAGCCAGATATGATGATGCAATAGAAGAATTCAGCAAAGTAATAAAAAGTACCGACGAAGATATCTACCGCATAACCTCGTATTGCAGGCTGGGTGATGCGTATTTTCAGCAGAATCAATTAGACAAGGCATCAGAGGCTTATGACATGGTTTTAAAAGAAGCCAATGTGAATCCTGATGCAGTATTCGGTTATGTGGATTATGCCCAGTATCAGATAGGCAGGATACAGTTTAAATTAGAAAGATATGAAGGCGCGATTCTTGCTTTCAGGAGTTTATTGAAAAATTATCCTGAGTCTCAATACATAGAAGATGCCAGCTATGGGCTTGCCTCTTCATATTTCAAAAAAGGGTCTTTTCAGGAAGCAGCTCAGGAATTTAAGGTATTTCTTGAAAAATTTAAAGATACGAAATACAAGGATGATGCTGAATTTCAGTTGGGGAGCGCTTTTTATAATAGGCCTGATTATAAACAAGCCTTGAGCACATTCCAGAACATAGCTTCCAGACAGCCTGACACACAATTTAGCCGTCGCTCATTGTATGAGATAGGGTGGTGTTATTATAAAATGGGAGATAATAAAAAGGCCTTAAACCAGTTTGAAGAATATATAACCAGGTATCCTGAAGATGAACTGGCAGGGGATGTGAGGTTCTGGTTAGGGGAATATTATACAAACAGAAAAGATTTTACTAAAGCAGAAAAATATTTCAGCGATTTGATTAAGATATATCCGGAGGCCAGCCTTACGGATGACGCCGCATACAGGATTGCTATAATCTTTTATGAAAAAGGCGAGTTGGACAAAAGTATGAGCGCCCTAGAAGACTTGAAAACAAGCTATCCCAATAGCGATCTTATGCCTACGGCTGAACTTAAGATAATAGATATCCTTATAAAAAAGGATGCTTCTGGCGAGGCAAAAGACAGACTCTTGAAATTTGTAACAGAATATAAAAATACCGCTTTTGTAAAAGTAGCCTCCAAGTATCTTGGGGATATCATGAAAAAGGAAGGAAAGATTGAAGATGCCATCAATTATTATAAAGAATCCCTGGATTCCAGGCGGGGAGATTTTAATGCCAGCGTGCAACTTACAATAGGCAAGCTTTATGAGGAATCAGGGGATGTCGAGAGCGCGATTACAGAATATATGAAAGTAGGATATATATATCCTGACTCTACTGAAATAGTTGCAAATGCGACTCTTTTATGTGGCAGGTTGCTGGAAAAACAGAATAAAATTTATGAAGCAGTAAAGCTTTATGAAAAGATAGTAGAGATGGATACGAAGGAAGCAGCGCTTGCTAAAGAGAGACTAAGAGTTTTAGAAGAGAAGGAATAGGTTTCAATAGAGGTTGCTTAACATGGGAGAATATGATGTTTGAATTTATCCAAAAAGGCGGGCCTGTGATGTATCCGATTATGTTATGTTCTATTATAGCTTTTGGCATAATCCTGGAAAGATTTTATTATCTTCGTAAGATTAGAATAGATACAGTGGCTTTTATGCATAATATAGAGGGCGCTTTGAAGCGTAATAAGATTGCAGAAAGCGTGAAGATATGCGAGGATACTGATGGCCCTATCGCGCGTATAGTTAAAACAGGGCTTTTGAAGTACGACAGGCCCAGACAAGAGATAAGGGAAGCAATAGAAGATGCAGGCCATCTGGAGGTCCCGAAACTTGAAAGGTATATAAAAATTTTAGCTACCATAGCGCATATCTCTCCTCTTCTAGGGCTATTGGGAACTGTTGTTGGGATGGTAAAGGTTTTTCAGGTAATTCAGGTAAAAACAATTGCGCTTAATCCTGTGAGCGCAGGGGATTTGGCAGGCGGCGTATGGCAAGCGCTTTTGACTACAGCCTTAGGTCTTATTGTAGCAATACCTGTGATAGTGGCTTATCATTATCTAACCGCGAGGGTTCAGGATTTTGTGTTTGAAATGGAGAATGCCGCAACAGAACTCATAAACATATTGTCGCAGAGGGTGGAGGGATATTAATGTTAGATCTTAGATGTTTTATCTTCGTAAGAAATAATCAAGTATCGAGCATCGAGCATCGAAGAAAGCGAGCTAACTTGTTATGAAGTTCAAACAGAGCTTACACATAGAAGCATGCGCAATAGATATGGTGCCTCTAATAAATTGCGTGTATCTACTTTTAATATTTTTTCTGTTAACCTCGAATTTTATATCCCAGTCAGGTATTAAAATAAGCCTTCCAAAGGCAGTGACAAGTGAAGTTGTGCAAGGGGATACAATTGTAATTACTGTTACCTCTGATAACAGATTTTATCTGAACGAAACGCCCGTGACTTTAGTGGAGCTTAAGAGTAAACTTGAAAAGGCCTCTAATGCAGAGCCTGTATTAATAAAAGCAGACAGGGATGTAACTCTAAGCAAAGTAGTCAATATATGGGATTTTTGCAGGGACCTTGGCATAAAACAGGTTAATATAGCTACGAATCAGGAAGTGAGATGAAGTAAAAAGTCAAATTTTATTATGCAACTATTTAAAGACCGCGTTTTGAATATAGCAATATTAATCTCAGCCTTATGGCACTTTGTGTTTATATTTTCAATTAAGCCGGTATTGCCAACGGGTCATATATTAGAGCATAATACTTCTATAGCATTTCTTGGGGATATCCTGGAAAGCGTGGGAAGTTATATTACTGAAGTCCCTTTGGCCTACTATTCTCAGGATCAAAAAAAATCTACCAGGAATTTTCGCCCAAAGAAGATTTTTCTTGAGAATGAAATGGATAAATTGGATACCAGTGTTTCAGGTTTTATAAATATCCAGCCTGAGAAAAAGGAATTTTCATACTTTCCAGGAGATCGCAACCCTTTAAATTTAAACATATGCCGCAAAAAAGAAGTCGCAAGGGTTAATTTTTATAATTTTTTTATCAAAGGAGACGCCAGGGGCAGGGTAATTATATATAAGCCGGATTTAGATAAAGTTACAATGCTGCCTTCAGACTTCAATTCAGATTTCAGCGCGAACATTAAATTCAGAATATCAAAAGACGGATTTGTTAAATATGCAGAGTGCGTCATATCCAGCGGTTTTTCTGAAATAGACCAGGCAGCAATGAGGTATGTAAGGAAGTGGCAGTTTGTGCCAGCTAGCGAGGATGATCAAGAAGGCGTGGTTCGCGTTAGTTTTAAGTGATGATAAAGATTGAATTTTCTTTAGCAGTTGCGCTGTACCTTATTTTAACAACATGTATTATATTATTGGCCCTTGTATTCAAAAATAGAAAAGAGCCAAAACAATTTTCTTCGGAAAAGAATTTTTTATGGCAATGTTCTATATGTACTTATGTATACATAGATAGTAGGTATACTAGTATGTCACAATGCCCAAGATGCGGGAGTTATAATAAGAAAGATGGGGTAGTTACTAGTTCTTGACACATAAAAATATGAAAGTATAAAAGGAGGTAAATATGCCTGACGAAAAGATCATAAACGAACATCAAGAGGAAAAGTTGCCCATAGCTCCTCCTCTAAAGGTCCTGGATTACAGAACCATTAGCAGGGGTTTTGGGTGGTGGTCAGCAGTAGTGCTGGTTGAATCATGGGGCAATAAGCGTCTGTGTATGTATCTATGGCAGAAGTCAGATAACGGTTGGAAAAGAAAGCAAAAATATACGATACATAGCCAGGAACGCTGGCATCTTATATCCGAGGCAGTTGAGACGTTAATAGGGGAGTTACAGTAACTTATTGCAGTTAAATAAGTTAAACTAAAAAGTAAAAAATTAAAAGGCAAATCAAAACTTAAAATTGAAAAAATTTTAAATTTTTAATTGTAGTTTTGACTTTTTAGTTTTTACTTTTGATTTGAGGATTTTTATATGAAAGCATATAATGACAAAGGCATAGCTATTTTTTTAACCTTAATGCTTTTATTTCTTTTGTCTCTTATTACTATTACAGTTCTTTTGACAGCATATAACTATAATAGTATTTGCGAAAGCCAGACAAGAAGACTAAAGGCCATGGTTTCAGCAGAATCAGGCATTAATTATGCTTATTATCAGCTTAGAACTGATGCATCAGCATTTGTTGCTGCTTACAGTGAAGTTAGTCCATGCGCCATTTCCCTGAACAGCGGTGTTACTGTAGGAGTGTGGGCAACAGGACCTGTGTCTGGCATATATACAATAAAATCCAAGGCCACATATCTTAAAACACAAGTACCATAATTTTTATATAACTCTTTATAATTAGATAAGTTATAATCTATCTAACTCTGTGAGTTACTTATGACGACTCACAGAGTTAGATTTTTTTTGCCTTTCTATTAATTTTTCCATAACCCATTTATTCATAATAAGTTACTATGAACAATGGATCATAGACTTTGAATTATTTCTCTTGGCTGCCTTGACAAAGTAAGTTCTTTATGGTATATTTGGTTTCACCTGTAAAATCGGTAAATCTATTAGGAGGTATTATAATGTCAAGACTCATGGATACAGATGAATTAGCCAGGTATCTTAAGTTAGAGAAACAGACTATTTACAATTGGCTTCATCAAAAGAAGATTTCAGGCATAAAAGTAGGCCATGTCTGGAGGTTTGATAGGAAGTCTGTTGATGAGTGGTTGAATTCTCAAATGGTAGAGGCTAAGGCTAAAACATGAATACCTTAATCAATTTTGTCCTAGCTGCTTCGCTTTTGCGAAGCAAAACTGCTAGGACAAAATTCAAAGGTGTCTATATATATGAATAGAAATATATTATCCATTTTAAATCCTAAAAAAGTTATCGGCTTATACGTAAGCCAGGATACTGTGGATTTAGTTGTACTTAAATCAGGCCTTGGAGGCCCTAAGCTTATTAAGTTCGGCCAGGTATATATATATCCCAAGAAAGATCAACATAGTGGAGAAATTATTCCTGAGTCTTATGCGGCTAGCGTATCCGCCAATGCAACGCCTTCCAATGATGAGACACCTACCAAGAAGGTTAAGACAAAAGAAGAATATATCATAGAAGCTATAAAAAGAGTTTTCATAGAAAACGATATAAAGCCTGGCAATGTGATTACCGCTATCCCTAGTGAAGAAGTCATGGTTCGGTATTTTCAAATGCCAAAGATCCCAAAACAGGAAAGAGAGGCAGCTATTAATTTCGAAGCGAAACGATATATACCTTTTCGCATGGAAGAGGTGGTTTCAGATTTTCAGGTGCTGCCAAGCAAATCTGTTCAGAATAGCATGGATGTAGTGTTTGTCGCAGTGAAAAAAAATACTATAGAGCAGTATTTAAATATGCTCAATGCTGCAGGGCTTAAGCCTGTAATAATAGAACCTGCGCCCTTTAGCCTTATGAGGGCTTTTAATGCCGCCCAGCAGATAGACACCAAAGTTAATACCGCAATAATAGAGATAAATCTTAATTTACTTAATGTCAATATCCTTAGAAGCGGTGTTCCTTATATAGTAAGGGATATCCCTCTCTTTGAAATTACCACTGAAGACAAATCTTTTGAGCCTGTATTTGAAAAGATACTGGCAGAGATGAAGCTTTCTTTTGATTTTTATGAAAAGCAGTTTCCAAGCGAAGTTATAGACAAAATAATTATCTACAGTAAATTACCTTTGGAGAATTGGCATGAAATAGTGGGCAAGGAATTGCAGATACCTGTAGAGGTAGGAGACCCTCTGCGCGGGATAAAGGTTGCCTCAGGCGTTGTGCCTGCAAGGGCAGCTATATGTTTTGGCCTTGCGCTAAGAGGATTGACCGAACCGCTTATAGATATAAATTTATGTAAGGAGAAATTACTTGTTTTTAAAAAGAAAGAATTATTTTTAAAGATGATATTTCTTGAGGCGTCTCTGGCAGTATTTTTATTAATTGTATTCAAGGTTTTTGCTGTTAGGATTATCGTACCTCTTACTAATGAGTTAAATAAGACATTATCTGAAAGGCCAAAGACTGAGGTAAATATAAAAAGCGACAACATACCTGACCTGGAGAAAATCAAGAATGAGATGGAGACAAGAAAAGATCTTTTGGAAAATCTAATATCCTCTAGGACTTACTTGACTTCCAGGTTGCAGGATATAGTAAAGATAATACCCAAGGATATGTGGCTCGCCGAGGTAAACTTTGAAGAAAAGATAGATAAGAAAAACCAGTCCAAGATTACTAGATACCTTAATATAAAAGGTTATTATATAATAGATGAGAAGATTGGAGAAAAAGATATCGTGAATGTCTTTTTGAGCAAACTGAAAAATGAAAGCGGGATAAATAACGGCATGTCAAGAGCTGATATAGTATCTGTTAAAAGAATAGATATGAAAGGAAGAAATGTTTCGAGTTTTGAAATATCTTTCACAGGGCCATAAATATGAAAAAAAAATCCGAGAAGAAAACAGGAAATAAACTTATTATAATAAGCGCTATCATTATAGCGTTGGTATTGGCGATAGGTGCCATGTTAATTTACTTACCCTTTACCCATAAAAACGAATCCATAAGAGCTGATATATTAAAAGAAAGAGATAAAAATTTACTTATAGGCAAGATAAAGGCATTGAGTAAATATATAAAAATTTACGATAAAAAGATACCCGATGCTGAAGGGGTTTCATGGCTTTTAAGTGAGATATCCAATATGGCTTCAAAAGAACATATAGAGGTAACCTCTATAAAACCTGGAAATCCGGAGAATTATGGATTATATGCGAAACTATCTGTGATAGTTGACGTAGCTTCTACCTATAATCAGCTCGGCAAGCTTATCGCAGAGATAGAATCGTCAGAAAAATTTCTGAAGGTCGAAAGTATTAATATGAAAAGGATGGATATTGATGAAAAATTTGAAAAAGATTCTGGAAAATTTAAAGCATTTGATATAAAGGCGAATATTGTCATAAGCACGGTTGTTTCAAAAAAGTGAAAGGTTTAATTCCTTAACCAATTTTATAGTCTCGATGAAATAAATCTGGACTATAAAATTCAGAGGTAACTATACGTTGGCAGAACAAACACCCAAAAAACAACATACTATAGAATATATAGCTATAGGCGCATTGGTAGTAGTGGCTCTTATCATAGGTATCGCCAGGTTTAAAAAGGGCGATGCTGATGATGAAGTCTTTTCCAGAAAAGAATTCAATAAGAAATGGAAAGAGGTGGAGATATTAGAGGCTAAGGTTCCCAAAAATGAAAAGAAAATAGCTTATACCATAGAAGATAACAAATTCCCTTTTAAAGGCCCTCTTGATGAGATAGTAGAAAATAAGGGGCCAGAGGATGAGAATATAGTGCTTCCAGAAATGCAGTTTCAGGGCATGGTGTGGAAAAGTTCAAGGCCTCAAGCAATCATAAATAATAAGGTATATGATATAAAAGATGTTATTAACGTAGGCGCAGAAGGATTAGGGGAAGAAATCAATATTATAGATATAAAGAAAGATGGTATTCATTTAATATATAAAAATAAGGAATTCATCGTAAGGCCAAAATAGGAGGTGTACATATGAAAACAATTAGGTTATTTACCGCTATTATATTTGCAATTTTTATCTCAGCCCCTTTTTCATTTGCCGCTAGTACGTATGCCAAAGATATGTCTTCTAGTAGGAACAATATGGTCTCAATGGATTTTCAAGACGCAAATCTTAAAACAGTGCTGAAGGTTTTTTCCCAGCAGTCAGGCCTGAATTTCATTGCTAGCCAGAATGTCCAGGATAGGACCGTTACCATCTATTTTGATAATGTAAAAATAGATGACGCCTTGAATTATATAATTAATGCAAATAACCTGGCTTATGAACAAAAGCCAGGCACTAATATATTCATAGTAAAGGAAACAGGAAAACCCGAGGTAGAGACGATTACAAAGATATATGAATTAAAATACACTCAACTGTCTATGCTTGGTAAAACGAAAACAAGCTCGTCAAACCCAGATAAGCCTAGTTCTTCAGCAGCAGATCCTAATAGTACAGATATAGTATCAATTGTACAAAGCGTGCTTTCTGCAAATGGAAAGGTAGTAGCTGATAAGAGATCTAACAGTCTTATTATAAAGGATGTCCCGAGTCAATTTCCTATAGTAGAAGATTTGCTGTCCAGGTTAGATATAAGGACGCCTCAGGTAATGATAAAGGTAGAGGTTTTGGAGACTACGACAAGGCTGATAGAAAATCTCGGAATAAAATGGGCAGATGGTAAATTCGGAGTATATACAGGACCTGCTCATAACACTATATGGCCTATGAATAATAGTCTTGGGAGAAATGACTCAACAGGAGAAGGTATCGAGTCAACAGGTCTTTTTAGTATGGCAAGTACAAACGCCACTATATATGCGTTACTAAACAATGCTGATACAAAACTTCTTGCCAGGCCTCAAATCATGGCTATGAATAATGAAACAGCAAGGATAGAACTTTCCTCCAAAGAAAAAGCCAGCAAAATAACTCAAACTTCAACTGCCAATAATGTAAGTAGCACAGGCGACACCTATGAAGAAAAAGATACAGGAGTTATTTTAGAAGTTACGTCGCAAATCAGCAAAGACGGATATATAACCATGAATCTAAAGCCCAGCTTTACTGAATTAGAGCTTTCCAGGTTTTCAGGTGCATATGATACTCATAAAAGAGCCACAGAGACAACCGTTGTAGTTAAAGACGGAGAAACAGTTGTTCTGGGAGGACTTATTAAATCCAAACATGAAGGTGGCGTTCAAAAAGTCCCATTTTTCGGGGATATACCTATTTTGGGCGCAGCATTTCGTTATAAGTCCAAAGAAAATATCGATAGGGAGCTTATAATATTCATTACACCGAATATTATTAAAGATACTTCTTATGCGCTTGGCAACATCTCTGAACGGGAGCAGGAAAAACCAAAGGCAGTGAGGGAAAAAGAAGTTAATAAGGTTTTGGATCTATTCGGCGGATGATTATATTTGTTCACTAATAAGACGCGAATTCTTTAGTCAATTTACACCCGCTAAAGTTTTTTGACGGGTGTAAATTCAGAGGTAACTATACATTGAAAAAATCCAGAGAAAAATTAGGTCAGATATTATTGAGCGAAGGCCTGATCACAGAGGAGCAATTAGACAAGGCTATTGAGATTCAGAAGAAAGAAGGCAGCAGGCTTGGGGAGACTTTTATAAACCTTGGGATTTTGACAGAGAAAGACATTGTCGTTGCAATGGCAAAGCAGCTGTCGATACCTTATGCCTCTTATGCAAAAGGTCTTTTAAGGCCGGCAGAGAACCAGGACCTTAATAAATTGATACCGGAAGATTATGCCCGTAAAAACATGACTCTTCCTATTTCCAGGCATATGAATTCTCTTACAGTTGCTTTTATGGATCCCCTGGATTTGATTGCCCTAGACAATTTAAAACGCATGTCAGGTTGCGAGATAAATCCGGTTATAGCCACTAAGTCAGACCTCCAAAGAGCTATTAATGAATTTTACGGCAAAGAGGATTTATTGAAAGATGCTGTAAGCGATTCATATGACCTAGAGGAATTTAAAGTAGAAAAAAACGTAGAAGATGATCTTAGTTTAGATGATCTTATTGCAAGGGCGGAAGAGGCGCCTGTTGTAAAGCTTGTGGATCTTATATTGATGCAGGCTATAAAGGACAGGGCCAGCGATATACATATAGAGCCTTATAAAAATAAGATTAATATACGATATAGGATAGATGGAGTTCTATATGAGATACCACCTCCTGCAAAGCATCTGTTGCCAGCTATTATTTCGAGAGTAAAAATACTTTCAAATCTGGATATTGCAGAACGCAGGCTTCCGCAGGATGGCGTATTTTTTGTAAAAGTGGACAATAAAGGAATAGATATTCGTGTATCCACTATCCCTGCTATATTTGGCGAGAAGGTGGTAATGAGGATATTGGACAAATCCGCTACGCCTCTAAATCTAGGAGAACTGGGATTTGATCCAGAAGATCTGGAAAAATTCAGAAAAGCTATAGCTAGTCCTAATGGCTTGATTTTGCTCACAGGCCCGACAGGAAGCGGTAAGACTACAACGCTCTATGCATCGTTGAATGAAATGAAAAGCCCGCGCAAAAACATCACAACAGTAGAAGACCCTGTGGAATATAAAATGGAAGGTATAAATCAGGTTCAGATAAAGCCGAATATAGGCTTTACTTTTGCCAGCGCGCTCAGGGCGTTTTTAAGGCAAGACCCTGATATCATAATGGTCGGAGAGGTTAGAGATCTAGAGACTGCCCAGATATGTATAAGGGCATCTCTTACGGGGCATCTTGTTTTAAGCACTTTGCATACTAACGATGCGCCAAGCGCAATATCCAGGTTGATAGATATAGGACTTGAACCGTATTTGATAAGTTCTTCGCTGATTATGGTAGGAGCTCAAAGGCTTGTCAGAAAGCTGTGTCCAGAGTGCAAAGAAGCTTATGAAATAACCCCTAATTTAGTCAAGGATTTCGGGATGAAACAGGAGCTTTTGTATAAGCCAAAAGGGTGCGATTATTGCGGCCATACCGGCTACAGAGGCCGAATAGCTATTTATGAAGTATTATCGATGAACGATCCGTTAAGGGAATTGGTTGCAAAAGGGGCTTCTATCGGGGCGATTAGGGATAAAGCGAAGGAAGTTGGCGCAAGATCTCTTCTCCAAAGCGGGATAAAAAAAGTAGAAGAAGGCCTGACAAGTATTGAAGAAGTGCTCAGTATAACGTTAGTGGCATGAGAATAATAGATAAGAAAGTTGCATGAGGTCGCCAAGAATTTTACGTAACGTCCATAAGTGTTTAAAAAGGAGTAAAGTATGCCATTTTTCAGGTACGTAGCAAGAGATAAATTTGGTAAATTAATAGATGAAGTGACAGAGGTTTCAAATGAAGACGATCTCGTAAGTGGTTTACAGGCAAAAGGCCTTCTTGTAATATCTGTGGGGGCTGTGCTCGAAGTTAAATCAAATAAGAAAGTTACTAAAGTTAAATATCATACAGCGGTTAAGCCGCATGATCTTATAATGTTTTCAAGAGAACTGGCAACGCTTTTGGAAGCAGGCGTGACTCTTATAAAGAGTTTGGATATATTATGCAGACAGATAGAATCTCAGACGCTTCTGAAGGCAGTAGAGCAGATTAGAAAAGATATAGAGGGTGGGTATACATTTCAGAATGCGTTAAAAAAACATGATAAGATATTTTCTAATTTCTGGATAAACTTGGTTGAAACAGGAGAGGCTTCAGGGCATCTGCCTTTAAGCCTTGACCAGGTGGCTGCTTATCTAGAGGAGAACGCTGCATTAAAAGGAAAGATAATATCAGCACTTATGTACCCTCTTATACTGGTAGTTGTGGCAACAGGCGCGATAGCAGTGTTTTTACTAAAAATTATCCCTATATTTGCTGAAATATTTAAAGGTTTTAATGTTGAGTTACCGGCTCTTACACAAATGGTTATTAATCTAAGCAATATAGTGAGGAGGTATTTCTTTGTTGTAACAGGAACTCTCATAGCTTTATTTTTTGTTATGAAAAAATATATATCTACGGAAAAAGGCAGGTGGCAATTTGACGATATTACGCTCAAAATACCTGTTGTGGGCCAGTTAATGCAGGAAATATCTACAGAGCGTTTTGCCAGCGGCCTTGGGACGCTTATTAAAAGCGGGGTACCCATACTTCATGCGCTTGAGATAACTGAAAAAACAGCGGGTAATAAAGTGATGGAGAAAGCGCTCAGAGAAGTAAAGATGGCTGTTAAAGAAGGCAAGGGTATGGGCCAGACCATGCAAAACAGTAATTTATTTGCTCCACTAGTTGTCCAGATGATATTGGTTGGAGAAGAGATTGGCGAATTAGGCAAGATGCTGGACAGGGTATCCGCATTTTATAAGGATAGGGTAAATACATTTATCTCGCGGCTTACTACAATGTTTGAACCTATAGTCTTAGTTTTTATGGGCATAGTAGTGGGAGTTTTAGTAGTAGCGATGTTTATGCCTATATTTAGCATATCCAGCGCTGTAAAATCAGCGGGTTAAAATTATAAGTAATATAAGTAAAATTTATTTGACTTGTTTTTATTTATAACGTATAATTAATAGTAGAGGTACTAAAAGGAGGAGGTAGAAATGAATAGAAAAGGTTTTACGTTAGTAGAAGTTCTGATAGTAGTTATTATCATAGGCATACTTGCTGCTATAGGCATACCTCAGTTTGCAGCTTCCATTGAAAAAGCAAAAGGCGGAGAAGCCAGGGCAGGCCTTGGGCATCTCCAAACAGGTGAAAAGGTATATTATGCGGAACAGGAATATTATACAACTGACACAGCTGATCTTGATATAACTTTAACCCAGAAATTTTGGGCATTTACTATATCTACGCCTACTTCTACTACCTATACAGCGACAGCTACTCGTTCAGGCGGTACTTGTAGTGGCCAGACTTTGACTATGGATCAAGCTGGCACAGTTTCTGGAAACTGGACGTATAAATAGTTTATACATTCGCAGCCAGCGAAATCCCTAGCGGAGCACAGAGAAATCAATAATTATGAGGAGGGTTGCTATGCATAGAAAAGGTTTTACTCTTTTAGAAGTTCTTATAGTGGTTATAATCATAGGAATCCTTGCTTCTATAGCTCTGCCACAATATATAATGACTTTGGAAAAATCCAAATCCGCAGAAGCAACTACAAATATAGGTAGCATAAGAGCAGCTTTAGATAGGTACTGGTATCAAAATGGGGCTATCACCACAACTATAGGTAGCTTAGATATAGATGATCCAAATAGCGTTACTAATAAGTTATATACTTATAGTGTGACGGATGACGGAACAACTTCTTCAACAAGAATCTATACCGTAACTGGTACTCGGACAGCTGGCGGTAATACTTATACTGTACAATGGAAGCAAGATAGCAATACTAGCGGCAAACTTTTAAGAAGCGCAAATCTCGGAGGCCCAACATCTTAATTAACAATAATCACGGATTCCTTAGCCAATTTTGTCCCCGTCGTTTTGCTTCGCAAAGCGAAGCAGCGAGGGCAAAATTCAAAGATGGCTATCCATCTGGGTTTACCCTTTTAGAACTACTGATTGTTGTTATGATCATAGGTATACTTGCTACAATAGCCTTGCCTCAATACATGGCAACTATAGAAAGGGCTAGATCCGGGGAAGCAATAATAAATATAGGATCTGTAAGAGTAGCTTTAGACAGGTACTGGTATCAAAATGGGGTATTACCTGTCAATAATAATTTTGCAGAGTTGGATATAGATAATCCAAATAACATTACAAATAAATTATATCTTTATTCATTCAAAGATAACGGGACCACCAGTGCAAAGAGAAAATATGATGTTACTGCCACAAGATTAAACGATCCTGGTACGTGGGTAAAGTGGAACCAGACAGATAATATTACTGGAAAGCTTACTAGAAGCGTAAATCTTGGCGGTCCTACTATTTAGCAATATTAATGCTATACCGCTATGAGAAAAAATAATACGATATACAGGAAGTTTAGCGCTGGTTTTACACTGACAGAATTATTAGTAGTAGTTATTATTGTTGGAATACTTGCCACTCTTGCTCTTCCTATGTTAGTTAAAACAATGGAAAAAGCAAAGCTCGGAGAAGCCGCAAGTAATTTGAATCTTATCAGGACAGGAGAAAAGATATATTTCTTAGAAAACGGATTTTTTTCGGGCGGAGGTACAGGCCTAGACGCATTAAATATAGAAGATCCTAATGATGCTACGTCCAGGTACTTTGACTACACTATTACGAGTGCTTCAGGTGCCACTAGTGATTTTACTGCAAGAGCCCAGAGGCAAGGCTCAGCGCCATCCCCTTATAGTACTTATTATTACGAAATAAGCAAGGGCGGCACCATTACTTCAAACGGCCCTCTTCAACCTTAGTATGTTTTTATCTCACACCAGATTCGAGTCTCTTAATCAAGGCAAAAAAGGCTTTACCATGACAGAGGTAATCGTTGCCGCTCTTATTGTGGCAATACTTGCCGCAGGTGTAGCTAGCGCATTTTGGGGTGCGCAACATTTTCTTAACCGCGCAAGACACAAGATACAGGCGTATAATTTTGCAGTTGAGGCTTTGGACAGGCTGAAAAGTAATTATCAATATTCATCAAATCCAACCATGGTGATAGGCATTGATCACGCTCAGACAGAAATCGATGCAGGAGGCATATTGAAGGGAGATATTACAAGCTTCGGCGGGACGCTTAAATATGATATCACAGAGCCTCAGGTTAATGGGTATAAGCAGGTTACTATTAAGGTACACTGGGATGAGCCAACTTTTTAAAAATAAAACAGGCACAACAATGTTAGAAATGATGATAGCTGTGGTTTTAATGAGCATCGTATTTTTAGGAGTATCAAACCTTTATGTCGCAAGCCAGAGGTTTTATATTACTTCAAGCGGTAAGGTTATCATAAGTAACGAGGTGCAATATGCAATACAACATATATATAAAAATGTTATGCAGGCCATAGGCGATGAAATATCTCCCCCAGGCACATCTGCCATTGATGTACCAAATGCTGAAAGAGTGGATTTTAGGATAAATAATAACGACCCTATTACAAGAAGCAATTATAGCACTGTGACAACATATAGTTATTACAAATCAGGAAATACTTTTGTATTCAATAACGGTGTTACTGCAGAGTCATTAATTCCAAAGGTGACTGTTACAGCTGTTAATTTTACAAAAAGCACAAATGCTTTAACAGGATATATAACCGCAAGTTACAATAACCAGAGTCTCACGTTTTATTTTGCCTGTTATCCCCGCCTTGCATCGTTTAATTAATATTCTAAAGTTGTGTCCTCCCAATATGATAATGTCCTGTTATACCAAAATAGAAATGTCCGGTTTTAAAGATGCTATAATGCACTCCTTACAAGGAGGTCGCTATGGCAGGAAAGGACATTATCACAATGAG
>Ga0180009_10000394_pt1 | contig 62286 bp, 41 predicted proteins | sample OS_PC_MetaG_FD_123537 | JGI IMG/M metagenome (GOLD analysis project Ga0180009, IMG submission 123537) | Groundwater microbial communities from the Aspo Hard Rock Laboratory (HRL) deep subsurface site, Sweden - OS_PC_MetaG | ecosystem: Environmental > Aquatic > Deep subsurface > Groundwater... | reverse complement strand
TATAATTTCATGAACCAGAGGGAGGGCGGGTTTTCCTATTTCCTGTGTTGTTTGCCAGGCATGGAACCTTAGTTCCTGGAAGGTCAATCCTTCTTTTTCTACATTATTGACAAACATTCCGGGAATTCGAACATCTACGACCATGTAGGCTTCATTCTGTTCGATGACATTAATTTCCGGAATATCCGGGTTATCGGTTGTGAATCCTACCCAGGTTCCCTGGGAGTATCCCCATCCGGTTATAAGAAGAAGTAAAAAAGTAGCGATGATGTTTAACTTTTTCATGGTAAAGGAATTTATTGTGCCGTTATGTATACAAAATTAAGCTCACTTTTATCATTTGTCAGGCTTCCTGGCAATAAAATAAGGTTCAAATACCAATTTATAATCTATCCAAATAAATTCTGGCAGGAATTTAAAAAAAATGCCTGCCCAAAGGGGCAGGCATTTAATATTCGGATAATTTGAATTTACTTTTGGATGATCAGTTTACGGAAATATGCACCTTTATCGTTTTCGATAACGATGAAGTACATTCCTTCCGGTTCTGCGGAGAGATCGATGGTACCGGTATATTGTCCGTCGAATGTCAGGTTTTCAGCATTGTACACGGCTACACCAAGGGCGTTCAGGACTTTAATGGTTACATCGCCTTTTCGGGCAGCAGAAAGCTCTACTGTACACTGCCCGTTGGTTGGATTGGGATAAATGTTGATTCCCAGTCCGGTGCTGTTTTCATTAAGTCCGAATGTGTTTTCCACGGCAATGTCAATGCTGGCATCCGGCCCTTCACCGCAATCGTTGGATCCCATTACACTAAGCTGGGCATTTCCGGTAAATGAATCTTCCCAGACAACCGAGCAGGAGGTGTTGTTTTGGATGAGTGTACCTGCATTGGATGGGTTAAGAGACCACACATGTGATACTGCATTGGCAGTATTTCCGGTTGTGTAGGTAGTAGTATCTACCAGGAAGTTGTCGAAGGAAGCAGTTCCGTTGGGATTATCGGGCGTACCCGGATATGGCAGCAGGCTTATAAGTGCATTTCCTGTTCCCGTATTGGTACAATTGTTGGCATCATTAACGGTTGTGATTGTATAATCCGTTGTTTCACCAGGTTTTACCCACATGCTATGGGGTGAAGCAGGAACATTCATGCTCATAGTTCCTTCATTCATGATCACATACCAGGGTGCGACACCGGTAAGTGTCAGCGTTATCTGTGTACTATCGCCGGGGCATATATTTGCTGTCCCGCTGATCAGGGCTGAAGGCATTTCATGGATGGTAACATTCATAGGTTCTGATTGAGGACCGATTCCTGACTGATTCATAGCACAGACCGTGACGGAGGCTGTACCGTTAAATTCAGCATCCCATTCAACGTTGGCTATTGTATCGGATCCGGAAATAGTACCAGCATCCAAAGGATCAATGGCCCAGATGTAATTGGTTGCGCCTTCCACTTTATGCGTTGTATATTGTGAATTAGCGCTACCCTGGCATGCCTCAGCCGGACCTGCCGGACAGGGAGGAGCGATGGGAACTCCGTGGAACCCGAAGAAAGTCAGGTATTCTTCCATAAGTTCCTCTTTAGTGGATTCATTATCGGCCAATCCACCGAATTCAAAGGATGAGCCAATGGTTTTATAAGCTCCTCCATCGTGGGCAACTGCAACACCATAGCTGGGGCTGCTGTTTTTAAAGATCAGGAATCCCGGGGATATGGCACCGATCTGGTCGATCCAGTTATTATCACCACCAAAGGCAAAACTCATCCCTTCCGTGAAAGTACCTGCCTGTCCGTTTATGGTAGCCAGGTCGCTAGAACCGTCGCCAATACCGTTAATTTTAAAATAAGGATGAACGGCGGTTGCGTCGTCGTAATACCAGGTATCTCCACCTTCCATATACAATCTTCCTCCATTCTGAACGAAATCGGCCAGGGCCTGGCCTTCGGTTGGGGATAGAATATGATTTGTGCTGTAAGTACCGAGGCAGACAAAGATGGAAGCATATAAGTCAAGGTCTTCCGGCATCGTGGTAGTATATTCAACCGACAATCCGACATCCTGGATAGCCTGGTTGATATAGGGTCCGGAGTTCTGGTTTCCGTCAAGGTCAAGAACAAGCACAGGGATTTGTCCAATTGTGAGACTGAACTGTCCACTACCCTGTAATCCTGCATAACCGGTGAGGTCAATTTCGAAAGTGGCATTATAACCTGCGGGTGCCATGCCAGTAGTGATGCTGAATGTTTGCTGGGCATCGCTTCCGCTCATGATATCCCCATATTCCAAAGGATCTGAATGGATGGTCACATAAGGATCGGAAGAGATCAGTTCACCCCAGACTTGCAGAGCATCAGCTGAGCCGGTGTTTTCAACCGAAACGATGAGGTTTGCATTTTCACCCGGATCAAGTTTACCATTACCATTACCCTGGGAATCATCTACAGTAACCGAAAGATATCCCAGCATAGGAGCATGTGCCATCATACTCATGGAACTGTTCCAGGTATTACCCAGGTTGTCTTCTGCAACGATATCGAATGTGATCTGATGGTTGTCGGGAATGGCGCCTGAAACATCAAACGCGTAACCGTCAGTAACGGTTATCACTTCATTGGCCGGAATGGTCCCGAAATCGGCAGAAGCTGTGTTTAGCGTAACATAGGTATCCGATGTGCTAATGGCAACCTGAACGTCTTCACCGGCCTCGGATCCAACATTTTTCATGGTTAAGCTGAGCAGGATTGATTCACCATAATCAACCACACCATTATTATTTCCGGAAGCATCATTGATGGCAAAATCGTGTTTTACCACGTAAGGACCGGTGGGAGGAATAACCTGTATCTGAGCCTCATAGCGGTAATAATTGGTTTTGGTGATAACAATATCCACCATTGTGGGGGGGTATTGCGGAAGTATTGTTATATCAACCGGACTGCCCGTACCTAATGCAGTTCCGATAATTTCTCCGTCAACAGAGAGTGCGATCAGAGCGCCATCATTTGCAGTGACGGTAAACTGCTCAAGTCCGGCCAGCATCACATTATCGTGAGATACTGTGAGATACTGGGGTACCTCTGAGTATAGTGTCATAAATGCATCACCATGATGGTGGAAGAGATGGTAGGTAACTTCCTTGTTTCCTGTATTGTAAGGCCAATTGGATTCTCTCAGGAAATATTTACCACCTGCATTACCGAAAGCCGGTAATAATCCACGGGGAGCAGGGGGAGTTTGTTCATCGGGCATGAAATCAGGCCACATATTATCGAAAAGCCCCCAGACATAAGTGTCATTTACAAATGAGTAAGATACTTCAGAGGCAGCAATAAGCCCCAGAGCTCCTGCATTATGTCCGTTTTTTGTATGACGGTGAAATTTCTCAGTAAAACACTCATTGTACCAGTTGTATTTCCCGGTTAAGCAGTTAATAGAGAAAATAAAGCAAAGGTCTTCATTTTCCAGGCTGTTGATATGAGTATTGCTGAAATCCGGTTCACCCCAGCCGGTTTCTCCACCATGGTCTCTGTGCTGTAGCATGAAAGCCCCGTCGTTGATGGCATCGATTACCATTTGGGCTGTTCCGCCTGACCATCCGCCAAGTTCTGCCGGTGTCTGTGGAATGTAACCCTGTCCAGAGGGTCCGAAATAACTAACTACCTGGTCGGTGTTCGTCGCTGTTGACCAGATTGTACCTGGAGTTCCCTGGTATATAGCATTGATACGAACCGGATCTTTGCCTTGTACATGTTTGAAATATCCTCCGACGGTTTCTGAACAGATCTGGAACCAGCGTTCGGTCTGCCAACCCAAAGCGGTAATGGGGTGGTTGTAAAAATCGGGATCGGTAGGAGGATTTCTTTCATAATCAAGTACCTTAGTGACCATAGTGTGCAGATGTTCTTCGTTTTGTGCGGTCATACGGGCAAAAACGACATCAGGCATATCGGTAAAACCAACTCCTGCAACATCGGCAAAGATATTGTCTGAAACACAGTATCCATCCCAGATAGGAGAAATAATGGTGCTTCCTGATGTTCCGTAATCACCCATTAGGAGGACGGCGGCCGGTGGATAGTCCCAGTTCAGGAAAGCGTCATCAACAAAGCTTTCGATTGCGGCCACTGTATTTCCACCAACATCGGTTGTGGTATAAACGCCTGTATGAATACCCTGCCGGTTTCTGAAGAGTTTAAGTGAATCTGCCCAGCTGATGAAGATGGGATCATCGGGTGTAATGATAATATATTCATAATCAGGGGTACGGCTTCCTGCATTCGGACGGGTGTAATCAGGTTCGGGAAGTGAACGGTAATTGATCAGCATGTCGGCAAGGATGGGTTCCCAGTAAAGACTTCTGTAACGATTTTCACCGAATTGTCCGTTTCCACCTTCAAACTTAACATTTACCTTCAGGTCCCTATAAACAATGAGTTCACGGGTAACCGGATTGTACTGAAAAGGGGTAATACCCAGGATTACCGCATCAACCCCACGGATCTCAGCCGTTTCTGAAAGCATTACGGGATTCTGGGGATAGAAGCTATCGCGGGAATATATCTTTTCGTTCTTTCTGTAGTACAGGGGGCCGTCTTCGGTAATCTTAGGAATACGCGGTGCAGGTGCAATATTAATGTTTTTAAAGACTTCTGTACGACTGGCAGTAATCTCATAAGTCACCCTGGCGCCATTCGGAACTGCAATGAAACGGCTCATGGCAGGCAAATCAGGATATCCTTCGTCGTTGGGAAGGAAGTTTCCCGGAATTTCCACCTGTTTCATGGCTTCGCCATTGATGTCTATGTCGGAAACAGATAATTTGTCAATAGAAAATGTCAATTCTATTCCACTGGTTGTTTCACTGGAAAGACGGATTCCGGGTTGTGACCAGGAATCGGAATAGGTAATATCCTGGGAAATCGCTGTTTGAAAAGCGAAGAGCAGAATAATGACCGGCACGATAGCTGCTATTTTGCCGGCTATCGAATTCAGTAGAGCATTTCTCATGATAAAGGAGTTTAAATTAATATTCTGAACCGTAGTTTTATTTTGTAAATAACAAATATATAATAAAATACATGTTTAACCGCAAGGCTGTTTTAATTTTTTACTGGTTGTGAACGATCTTTTTCACGGAGACGGATGTTCCTGAAATAACCTGAAGGTTGTATACTCCACCAGGAATACCGGATGTTCCCACTGTAAAAGACATGATACCTGCTGGGTTGACTTTACCTTCATAAATGGCCATTACCTTTCTGCCGAAAATATCAAGCAGGTTGACCTGGATTGAGGAGCCCGGTGCGCATTTTACCGTCATCTTCAGATTTTCTTTGAAAGGATTAGGCATAGCGTTGACATGAATTTCCTGTTCATAGGTTTCGTCAGAGATTCCCGTGGTTGGCGAAACCGGTGGAAAAACAATATAATCAACCCATGCGCAGTCATCACCGTTGCTTACGAAGATATCTTTAGCGTATTGCCAGTAAAACGTGTGGTTACCGCTACTGACAGGATAGGTGAACATTTCCCAGTCATGTTCTCCGGCCCATTCGCCCTTCACAACTCCGTCTATCAGGAAACGCAGGTAATCGTAATCTTCCTCCGATGAAACTTTTCGGTAGAAGGAAATATTTCCATCGGAAATAACGTCGAAATTAACGTAAATCAATGATATTTCACTGTCGTCAATGTCTCCTGAAACCATACAGAAATCTCCTTCCCAAGGATCTTCGGTGCTGATCTCCCAGGGCACATGACCGCCCGGTTGCCAGTCAAAGGTGGAAAAATCTCCGGTTTCAAAATCTTCAACGATAAGACCAATTGTCATTTCAAAATCCTGGTTAACAGAATATGAACCTGTCTGACAAACGTAGCTGAAGCTCACCGGAGTACCTATCAGTACATCATCATCCACCACCACGGTAAAAGAAAGCAATGCTGTGGAATCAAAGGGGAAATGACCGATATTATAAACCGGGCTTGTAATAGTTACTTCATCGTCTTCGGTCGACAACTCGCCGAAAGCGTTTTCTCCCGGGCTATGGCCGGTGTTGCTTGTAGCAATAATTATCTGTGCGGTTTCCCCGGGATCAAGGATGCCGTTTGCATTGCCGGTTGCATCATTCACGAGGATATCTCCCATAGTAAGTTCAGGTGCGAGGAGTATCATTTCAAAAGAAGAATTCCAGATTTCTTTGCTCCCATCTCCGGCAATAACTTCAAGAGTCACGGCATACTGGTCTGGAACACTATCAGATACAGTAAAAGTAAATGCTTCCGGGATAACAAGGGAAGAGCCTGCCGGAATGGTTCCATAGGTTTCGGTACTGTCTTGCAGGAAGAGATGGTTATCCGTCGATCTAATTGTAATTTCAACATTTTCGGCATCTTCGCTACCTACATTTTCCATGCTTACTTCCAGAAATCCTGTATCGCCATAATCAGGAAGGCCATTGAATATCCCGGTGATCTCGTCAATCTGGTGGTTCTGATAAACGATGTAAGGGCCGCCAGCAGGAATAAAAGTGGTTGGGAAAATAGTGGGGAGGCAATTATATCCTGAAATGATCAGTTCCGCATCGCCAACGGAAGTAATGGGTGGATCAAAGACTATGGTTGCATTACCGAGATTATCGGTAGTAGCCATCCCATGAAACTGATCGTCCTTGAAAAATGTGCAATTATAGTTTTCAAGGGGTATTCCTTCCGAAGAGACATTTATGGTAATGGAAGGAGTACCGACGGTAATGGTTGTTGGGTAGGCTGCATAAACCGAAATGGGTTCTGCAGTCCAAACAGCCAAAGCAGGATCACCCAGGATATTACAATCGTAGAAGCACCAGCGCAGAGCCCCTTCTTCCCACTGACCCGGGGCAGTGACCCAGGGTGAGGTCTGTATTTTTGATTCCATATGGGTAGCTCCGATGCGGTCGATTTTCTCATTGTATAAGGCATCTACGAATTCACGGTGAAGATGTGCCGAAGGGCCTTCAGTCTGACCTTCGTTAAACCAACCATATCTTGAGTTGAATGCTCCGGCAACCACGAAATTGTCGATGTACAGCATTTTCTCAGCGATACAGTCGGATTCGTCGAATGCTCCGCAAATACAACCATGCGTATAAACCAAAGTGTAGTTATGGTCGATACCGTTTACCATAGAGAAGTTTGCATTGGTGATATCCGACATATACAATCTCATGGTATAAGTGGCGTTGGAATGCCCCGAATGATGAATGAAAGAGCGACCTTCATTGATCCTGGAAATAAGTTCACCGGCTGACCAGGTAGCATTCCTGTCGTAAAGTTCAAGGAAATCGTCATCTTCCGGTATACCAACAGTAGTGTACCCATTATCCGAGTGTTCACCGATGAGTAGATCCAGGTAATCAGCACCCCAGGTCAGAGGATCGCTGTAAAGGTGCTCACCGGCAAGAAGAGGCCTGTCCATTTCACCAAGAACAGGGTTTTCCTGGTAGGAAATGGTCTTGTGCAGCATTTTGTCAAGATCTGTTGCATTGCTGAAAGGGAGCCTGGCAACAGCAATATCCGGCAGGAGGTCATCTTCGCCGGGTTCGCCCCAAAGGTTGTCGCCATCATCATTCCAGGTTCCATCAAGGGCTGAATAATATAGATCGGATGGGATGTTATCATCTTCGTAAATGGAACTTGACTGCACCTGGCAGTAAAAGCCCCGGTAAGGGACGAGTTCGGAATCCCCGCCAAGTAAAACGTACTCTATACCATTGGCCTGGTATTCCTGGATAATATAATTTCTGATCTTTTCCTGTAGATCGGATCCACTTATGCTTGAATTGATATCTTCCAAAGCCTTAAACTCACTATTAATTCCTCTGATCTGATAAATATCCCGAAGGGTTTCGAATTCGCTTTCGTATTGTTGCGGGGAGACTATCAGCAGTGAATAACCTTCTGTACGTTCTGTAAGCACAGGATATGTCTTCAGCATTTCAGGATTAGAGACCAACCTGTTGATCCTTGCTTCTGACCATCCTTTCCTGGGACTGTTTAATAAAGCTTGCCCTGCTTTATTACCTGGGGCCGTTTTAATTTTAACCGTTATTTCACGAAAATAGCTGATACTGCCTTTTGCAGGGTTATACCTGACCGGTGTGAAAGTACACATTCCTATTCCAAGACCATTGAGAAAGGAAGTTGTAAGCTTACCCCGGCTTTCCTGGGGATACACTCCATCCATAGAATAAACATCCTCGTTTTTTGAGAACACTCCTGAATTTCCTTGAGATACAGGCCGGGAAGGCTGTTGAGGGAGTATCCGGTAAACTCCTTCCAGGAGGGTTTCTTCGCCCATTATCAATTCTATTGAAATGGCTTCTTCTCCGGGTGGAAGCATTAACATTACGGATTGGTAAGGTAGTGCCGGTTCACTGTTGATACCGGTTATTAAAGTGCCTTCAAACCAAAGGGTTTGAAAATCTCCTGTAGTAGTAATCACAGGATCTTTAAAGTAGTAGGTTTTCGATATTTCACCGGAAAACAAGCTGCCTGCATAAAGGAGCAGAATCAAAAAGAACAAAGATGATTTCATTGCTTAATAGTGCTTTAATAATTAAGTTGTGCAAGGTATGATTTTAGGCTTAATCATAGACACTTAGGTTTTGGAAAACGTTGTCCCTCAAACTATTTAGATTATTTATAAATAGTTATAAAAAAAGCGCCCGAAAGAGGGCGCTTTTTCACCAATTAAAAGAAGGTCTATTTTAATGACCACCTTTCAGAAGGTGTAATTATTTCTGGATAATGATCGGCTTTTGAATTGCCTTTCCATTATTCTCAATCATGAGGAAATACATACCTTCAGCATAGTTGTCCAGATTCAGCCTTTCCTTGAATTCACCATTGACATTCACGTTGTTCTTTTCGAACATAGCTTCTCCAAGGGTATTAAGTACCCGGATATTAATGGTAGCAGGACTGTTACTTGAGAGGTAAATATTAAAGTTTCCGTTATTCGGGTTTGGATAGATCTGAATACCGATATTATTCAGATTATCACTGATTCCGAATGTGTTTTCAATGGTAACGTTCATGTTTTGGGAAACCGGTCCGTTTCCGCAATCGTTGGAGCAGTAAACATTGATATTTGCTGTTCCGGTGAAGGACTGATCCCAGGTGAGGGTTGCTTCTGTTCCGGCAATATCAATATTGGTAACGGCATTTGCAGGATCAACACTCCAGGTATATCCGGTAGCTCCACTGACCTCTTCGGTAGCGTAAGTTGAAGCAGGTTCAAGGTATGCATCCACCTGAGCGGGTCCGGAAGGTTGTACCGGTTGAGCAGGCAAGCTGGTTACATTCATGGTAATGTTATCTGAAACAGCCGGATAAGGCATTGTGCAATCAAGGCTGGAATACAATTCGCAAGTTACCTCATCGCCATTGGCAAGGGTTGTGGTTGTGAATGTACTGCTGTTGTCGCCGGCTTCAACGCCATTAACTTTCCACTGATATATAGGTTCTGTTCCCGGATTAACAGCGGTTGCGGTAAATTCAACCTCGTCACCTTCACAAATTTCGCTGTTTCCTGAGATGCTCACGGAAGCGACCTGGGAAGGATTAACTGTCATCACGATCTGGTTCGACATAGCCGGATTATTATTGGTGCAGTATTCCGATGAACTTAGTTCACAGGTAACCACATCCTGATCGGCCAAATCGGTAGTTGTGAATTCCTGAGTGTTTTCTCCAACAACATAACCATTGATATACCAGGTGTAAACAGGGGTTGTTCCCGGGTTAACCGGGATTGCAACGAAAGTTATTTCATGACCCTGGCATACTGTTGTAGTTTCTGTTTCAACGCTGACATCAACATCAACGTATTCATGAACGGTGATCGTGATTTCGTCAGACATAACCGGATTAACGGTAGCGCAAGGTTCTGATGACAGCAGTTCACAGGTCACGACATCATTGTTTGCCAATGTAGTCAGATATATTGTATCGTTGTCTTCGGCTATCTGATTTCCGTTGATAAACCAATGCAATACCGGGCTGCTGCCTTCGTTCACGCAGGTTGCTGTGAACATAACTTCTGATCCGGCACAGATCTCAGTGATGCTGGCTTCAATATCAACAGAAGGTTCAACGATTTCGAAAACATTGATAAAGTCGGGGATGGTTTTCGTATCGGTTGAATATTGGTTGGATACTTCGAGGGTTACATCGAAAGCTCCGGGATTGCTGAACACGATACCGGTAGGATTCTGCTCGGTAGAAGTTGCCGGTTCGCCACCTTCAAAGGTCCACAACCATGAAGTTGCGTCTCCATTAGTGAGGTCGGTAAAATTAATAGCACCGCCCTGACATGTTTGGGTTGTATCTGCAGTGAAGTTGGCCATTAGAACGTCTTCAACCGGTACGAGAGCTTCATAGCGGAAATAGTTCTGTTTGGTAACCGTGATAAGCACTTCGTTACCAATTTGCAGGGTAACACTGAGAGGAATCACAACCTGTCCAAGAGCAGCGGTAGCAGTACCGATCAGTGCTCCGTTGCGGGTTACACCAATGAGAGAACCGGGAAGTGCAGACACTATAATGCTGGTGCTTCCGGGTGCAAATGAAGGATCATGCTGCACGACGTTATTCTGCGGCATATTGTAATAAACCTGTGTAAAGGCATCACCATGGTGGTGGAAGAGATGATATGTAACTTCCTTGTTTCCTGTGTTATAGGGCCAGGTTGATTGTTTCAGGAAGTATTTACCGGCTGCATTTCCGAATGCGGGGCGTACGTCCCTGGAAGCAGGAGTGGTGCCATAATCGGGCATGAAGTTTGTCCACATATTGTCGATCATTCCCCATACATAGGTGTCATTAACAAAGGAATAAGAAGTTTCCGATGCAGCGGTTACGCCCAGGGCTCCTGCGTTTTGGCCGTTCTTTGTATGACGGTGGAATTTTTCGGCAAAACATTCATTAGACCAATTGTATTTACCGGTAAGACAGTTAATGGAAAATACCCAGATAAGGTCTTCGTTATCAAGGCTGTTGATGTTGGAGTTGGTATAGGAAGGCTCTCCCCATCCTGTTTCCATACCATGGTCACGGTGCATCATCATGAATGAACCTGCATTGATGGTGTTATTGATAGCAGTGGCATTACCGCCGCTCCATCCGCCAAGCATATTCGGGGTAGCAGGGATGTATCCGAGTCCGTTGGGTCCGAAATAGTCTACTACGGTTTGAGTATTCTGGGCTGTTGACCAGGTTGTTCCCGGGCTTCCGGAATAGATCTCATTGATCCTCTCAACATCTTTTCCAAGAACATTTTTCCAGAATCCGCCAACGGATTCGGCGCAGATCTGGAACCAACGCTCGGTCTGCCATCCGCAGGCAGTGATCGGTGTATCATAATAATGCTGGTTTACCGGTGGGTTTCTTTCATAATCCAGTGCTTTGGTAACCATGACCTCAAGCTGGTCATAGTTGTTTGCGGTAATGCGGGCAAAAACGACATCGGGCATATGGTCCCCGTTTACGTCTGCATAAATGTTATCGGAAGCACAATAATTATCATAGATGGGAGCAATGATATTCACGCTGCCATTGGTTCCGTAGTCACCCAGCAACAAGCAGGCTGCCGGCGGAATGGACCAGTTGTTGTAAGCATTGTTAATGAAAGCTTCAATAGCAGTGGTAGTATTTCCTCCTACTTCAGAAATGGTAAAAACTTTGGTAAGGATACCCTGGTTTGTACGGAAGGTTTTCAATGAGTCAGCCCATTGCTGGAAATCAGCTCCGTCGGGAGAAATGATGATATATTCACATTCATCGTCGTCACGGTTGCCATTCAGCAGTCTTTTTGAATAATCAATTTCAGGAAGAGCATCATGATTCAGTAAAGCATCTTCAAGAATTGGGTCCCAAAAACGGCTTCTGAGCCTTTCATCGCCAAACTGCCCATTACCTCCCTCGAAAGAAATACTTACTTCAATATCCCTGTAAACAACAAGTTCTTTGGTTACCGGATTATATTGGTAGGGTGTGATACCCAGCATGGTAACATCAACACCTCTTATGGAAGCCGGTTCCGAAAGCATAATAGGCTGAGCCGGATAGAAGGCGTTAGTACTATAAATAACGGGATCCTTTTCATAGACCAGATTATCCTCGGTCTCCAATGGGATTACCGGAGCCGGTGCGAGGTTGATGTTGCGGAAAGTCTCTGTTCTGACACTGACAATGTTCAGAACCGGCGTGGCTCCCTGTGGAATGGCAATATAACGGCCATTTCCCGGAAGATTGGGAGCTCCTGCTTCATTGGGAAGGTATACCTGTGGCATGTTGAGGACGTGCATGCTTTCACCGTTAATTTCCATGATGTTCAGACTGAATTCCTGAACGGAAAAGATTACGGAAACATCTGTAGTCCTGGATTGTGCCAGGTTAAATCCCTGATTTCCCCAGCTATCGTTGTATTTGTGGTTTTCTGCCTGAATACCGGCGGAAAACAGAATAGCAAGGAAGAGAGCAAGTGTAGTAAAAAATCTGTTTTTCATAGGTTTCATAACTTCTCTTAAATTTGATGATAGGTGATCAATTATTAACATAAAATTCATGGTACAAAAATAATTAATTGTCGGATAACAAACAAGTTATATTATTGTAATACAATTATTTTCCGTGTTATCACTGAATTATCATTTCGTATTTTACACAGATACATACCTGCAGGAATATTTCCATTTTCAGAGAGATTGAAAATAAAATTATGTGTTCCGGCAAGTACATTTTTCTCCATAAGAGTGAGGAGGTGCTGCCCATCCAATCCGTACAGGTCTATACTTAGCCTTGAGTCGGAATTAGTGAACACTTCGATACCCAGGACATCCTTAACCGGATTAGGGAATACCATTGCGTTTGCTCCATTATTTTGGATCGCCGGTAATTCGTTGTCACCGGTAACAATATTTCCAAAAAAATCGAGGATTTGATAAACCAGTTCCTGTTTAGTGGATGGGAAATCGCTATCGACAAGCGAGCCCATTTCAAAGGAAGCTCCTACGGTCTTGTAAGTGCCTTCATCATAGGCAACAGCACAAGCGTATCCTGGGACAGGGCTTTCCATGATGGTAAAGGCATCACCGGTGGGTTCCAGGTAATAATCGTTATAGGTTGAGGAACCGTTCACATCAAAGACCATGTTTTCAGTGAATGTTCCCGGCATCCCAAAGATTGTATCAAATTCGAACCAGGTATCATGTACTGAAGAAATGTTGAACATCGGATGCAGGCTGGTTTGGGGATCATCGTACCAGGTTCGGCGGCCTTCGAGATAAAGCCGTCCGCCATTATCCAGGTAATCAGCCAGGATTCCGGCTTCCGTTTCACTAAGCTGGTGACCGGTAAAGATTATTCCCAGGAAGGTGAATACCGATTTGTAGATTCCAAGGTCTTCCGGGAAAGTGGTTGAGTAATGTGCGATCAGGTCCATGTTACCAAAGACTTCAAGAATATCCGGACCGCTATTGTGGTTTGGATCCAGGTCGAGTAGAAGAGCTGCATATTGACCGATGATGATATCAAATGAATCCGTCATGGAAATATTATAATCGGCATTGGCAGAAAACTCAAACATTGCATTAAATCCCCCCGGTGTCGAGGCATCGGCAGAAACATTGAATTCTTCAGTCACGGTCTCTCCGGCCTGAATAATCCCGTAGTTCAGGTTGTTGGTGTTAATGGTCACGTAAGAGTCATTACATGAAAGGTCTCCGATAACATTGTAAGCTTCAGCGCCTCCATTGTTTATGATCGAAAGTGAAAAGTCGGCAGTTTCACCCGGATCGAGCCTGTTATTGCCATTACCTTCAGCATCCTGGATAATATATTCTTCAAATACCAATACCGGGGCATGGGCTTTGATCAGAAAACTGCTGTACCAAACACTGTCGCCATCGGTTGATTTCAAAGTGAAATATACCATATGTCCATCCGGTATTTCGGGATCAGTCGCAAATGAAAAGGCATCCTGAACAGTAGTCGATTCATGTGCAGCAATATTTCCGTATGATTCGGTGCTGTCGGTAATACTTATGTAAGCATCCTGCGACCGTAAAATGGCAGTCACATTCTCGGCATCAATATTTCCTACATTCTGAACGGTTATGGTAAGCAGGACAGAGTCAATATAATCCAGGACATTATTGTTGTTCCCATGAATATCATTGATCTGATAATCCTGGAAGATAACATAGGGAATATCCGGTGAAATGACGGGGACTTCACTGTGATAGCGAAGGTAATTGGTTTTTGTAATCACCACATCCAATATGGTTTCCGGCACCTGAGGTTCTATGGGAATGATAACCGGTAGTCCTGTTGCAGTGGCAGTTGCCAGGAATTCTCCGTTTATGGAAAGACCGATAACTGCTCCTGAATCTGCCGTAACCTCAAAATAATTGATACCTCCGACAAGAACGCTGTTGTGTAAAACTGTCAGGTTCTGAGGAACTTCCGAATACAAGGTCAGGAATGCATCGCCATGATGGTGGAAAAGATTGTACGTTACTTCCTTATTTCCTGTATTGTAAGGCCAACCCGATTGCATCAGGAAGTATTTTCCTGCAACGTTCCCGAAGGCAGGAAATAAGCCTCTGTGATCAGGAGTGGGGGTAAAGTCGGGCAAAAAGTCGGGCCACAAATGATCATATAGCCCCCAAACGTAAGTGTCGTTAACGAAAGAATAAGATACTTCTGAAGCCGCGATCAGTCCCAAAGCACCAAATTCGGAACGGTGGAACTTTTCAGTGAAGCATTCATTTCCCCAGTTGTATTTTCCTGTAAGGCAGTTAACAGAAAAAACGAAACAATATTCGGTATTGGTAAGTCCGTTTATGTCGCTGTTGTGGTATGAAGGCTCTCCCCAACCGGTTTCTCCACCATGGTCACGGTGTTGCAGTATGAATGCTCCATCATTAATGGCATTGTTAATCATAGTAGCATTACCACCCCACCAGTCGCCGAGGTCGGAAGGAGAAGCAGGGATGTATCCAAGTCCGTTAGGTCCGAAAACATTCATGATAGTTCCGGTATTGGTGGCAGTGGACCAAGGGTCTACCGACGGATTTCCGTCGTAAACCTCATTGATCCTGACGGGATTTTTTCCCTGTACATGCTTGAAATATCCTCCCACAGATTCGGAACAAATCTGGAACCAGCGTTCCGTTTGCCATCCAAGGGCAGTGATGGGATGATCATAAAAGTCAGGATCCATGGGCGGAGTTCTCTCATGCGTGAGATTTTTTCCGATCATATGGCTCAAATGCGTGTCGTTTTGCGCAGTAATCCTGGCCATAATGATATCGGCCATGCCATTTCCGTTTACATCACCGTAGATATGGTCAGATGCACAATAAGAATTCCAAATGGGAGACATGATGCCTGTAGAGGAAGTACCATAGTCGGCAAGGATAAGGATGGCGACAGGCGGAATATCCCATGTATTGTATGCGTTGTTGATGTAAGCTTCAACAAGATTAGCGCTGTTACCTCCAATTTCCGTGGTTGTTACTATGTTGGTGAAGATACCCTGCATATTCCTGAACCGGCGCAGAGAGTCAGCCCATGACAGGAAAACCGGGTCATCCGGGGAGATAATCAGGTATTCGCACCCTGTATCACGGCCTTGCGGATTTGAGTTGGAGGAATAATCCATTTCAGGCAGTGCTTCATAATTTACCAGGACATCCTGCAAAATGGGGTCGAACCATCGGCTGCGCAAACGTTCGTCACCATAAACACCGTTACCGCCATTGAAACTGATATCAATAATGAGGTCGCGGTAAACAATCAGCTCTTTGGTTACCGGGTTGTATTGAAAAGGCGTTATCCCAAGGGTGGCTGTTTCCACTCCCCTTATAATGGTTGGTTCACTGAGGACAAAAGGTTCTTCAGGATAAAAAGCATTTTTTGTGTAGATTGCCTGATCCTTTGAATAATGCAGGGGATTTTTATCCGTATCCAGCGGAATACGGGGGGCCGGGGCAATATTAACTCCCTGGTATACTTCCTTTCTCATGCTTACTATGCGCAGAGAAGGGTTTGATCCATTGGGAATGGCAATGAAATGACCTGATCCTGGAAGATCAGGAGCCCCTTCGTTATTTGGAAGGAGGCTGCCCGGCATAGAAATGCTTTTCAACATTTCTTTCCCTACTTCAACATCATTCATCGAAAATTCCTGTAATGAAAAGGTAAGGGTAAGCAATTCAGGTGAAGTGTAAACGGCTTCCATCCCCTGTGCTGCCCAGGAGTCGGAATAAGAAATTTGCTGTGCTCTGCTACCTGACCATTGTATCATAATCAGGAGGCCCAGGGCAAGATGTAAGTGTTTCGTCATTGGGTGAAGTTTGATTAATACTTTGTATTTAGTTTACAATTAGTTTTCCGGATATTGACATATCTTTATTTATGAGTTTGTAAAGATAAATACCTGGATGTAAATAACCAGCATTATTTTTCAGTTCAATGGTGGTTTTTTGCGTTCCAAAACCTGGTAAAGTGATTTTTTCCTTCAATACACAGTTTCCTGAAATATTGTACAGGATGAAATCCAGGTTACAGGGATCATTATTTTTTGTTTCCAGGATAATTGACTCATTTGCGGGATTGGGATAAATCAGGAAATTATCAGTAAGAGTTTTCTGGTCAGGGTTTCCGGTAAGTATCCCTCCAAAAAACTCCAGGATAGCTTCCATCAGCAAGGTTTTAGTGGATTGTCCATCGATGAGTCCCCCAAATTCAAATGAAGACCCAACGGTTTTATAATATCCTTCGTCGTTGGCAATGCTGTTGCAATATAGTGGTACCTGGTTCCTGAAAAGTTCAAAGGCATTATCGCCGGATAAGGAAAGCCGGTCTACGCTGGTTTCATCCCCATTATATTGAAAGATCATGTTGCTTGCAAACCCGCCTTCCTGGCCAATGATTAACCCGGGGTCGTTATATCCGTTGTGAATACCGGTAATCCCGAACATAGAGTGGACGGTGGTAGATGGGTCGTTAAACCAGGTATCGCCACCCTCCAGGTAAAGTCTACCTCCTGCACTAAGATAATCTGATAAAAGGGTTCCTTCTGTGGTGGTGAGAACATGATTATTTCCCATCATCCCAAGGCAAACGAAGATGCATTTATATAATCCGGGATTTTCAGGAAGAGTGGTAGCATAAACCGGGTTTATTCCAAGTTCTTCCATACTGGTGATCATCATTGGGCCGGAGTTTGTGTTTCCATCCAGATCAGCCACGAATACAGGTAACTGACCTATAAAATACTGCAGCGGAAAATCAAAGGTATACAATCCATTGTTGGAGGAAAGGTTAAGGTTGAATTCTGCTGTTTCCCCGGCCGGTGAGGAAAAATCGGCATAAAGTTCAAAAGAACCTTCAGCAGATTCTCCCTGAAGTATATTCCCGAAATGATAAGTATTTTGAGTAATGGTAAGATATGGATTTGTTGTTGTCAGTGTTCCTGTTGTGGTCATGGCATCCATATTACCAAAATTTTCGATGATGACTTTCAATAGAACATTTTCGCCAGGGTCAATGCGGCCGTTCCCATTGCCGGCACTATCATCAATCCATGAATCCGTCAGCAAAAGGTATACCCCCCAGTTTTGAAAAGGATTTTTAATAGCATCAAGATCAAATCCTGCATCCATACCGGAGGAGGGTCCATCGCCGTCATCTTTGATTTTAAAATATCTGGCCTGGTTTAGTCCGGTTACACTCAGGTCGAATTCCTGGGTACCTATTCCGGAGCCTATTTGAATCCAGGGTCCATCCATGGTATTTCCTGCGTAAATGTCATAGCCTTCCGGAGAGTTATCTCCCTCATACACGATAATATCATTCCCTGAAAGATCCAGGATGGCTTTGGACATTTCAATGACAATCCATCCGCTTTTCCCGAGGGAGTAAAACACCTGGTCGGGGCTTCCGATAACGGCCGGGGTGTTTCCTTCATCCAGGAAATTGTTACCTGGGATCTGGCAACTGATTACCCTGTAAGCATACCGGTCAGGGGTATCTGCCGGGGTCATCAGGAAATTTATTTGGGTATAATCCTGGTCATTTACAACGATGTTTTCGATGGTCATTTTCTGGTAACCGTCAGCAACAGCAGTTGCAGAATAGGTTCCGCTCAGGACAAATTTCTGAAAATCGCCAACGAGAGAATCGGAGTATACCGGGAAAAAGTCGTCAATGAAAACAGCAGCCTGCAAAGGTTTTCCGTTGGTTGCATCTCTTACAAAGCCTCTGATACCGTATGCGGAGTATTCGGTCAGGGCAAGCATAGAAGGTTCGTTGATGTTGTAATAATACATGATCTGGGAAACCGGAGGTTGTTTTATATAAGAAATCTCCATGGCAACCCCGTAATTGCCCATAACTCCATAGCTGGTTTCTACTGAACCTCCGTTGGTCGGGTATAACTGGTATCCTGGGAAATACTCGAGATCATCATAACCTGAGCTGCTTGAGTAAAGGTTTCCCAGGAATTCGTTCTCATCATCTTCAGCACAGGGATTGGATCTGTAATACCAGGGATACAGATATGCTTCCGTACCACTGTGATAGCTTATGTGAATATTGAAGTGATTATCAAGCATGAATGAGCGCAGTGCTTTTGTCTCCTGCTGGGAGTAAGCAGAGGGACTATAACCCCAGGCATCCCACATATAGCCCCAGTCGCGGTTAAGATCGATACCGTTGGCATTGTATCTTGTCATGTTTTCCCTGCCGTCGGGATTGACAAGGCAATAGATCCAGATCTCCCGGTTGTCGACCATGTCAGTGATATAAGGATCATTTCCGTATTTCAGGCAAAGCATTCTGGCAAATCTTACCAGGTTTTCTGCTCCTCCGATTTCATCACCATGGATGCTACCATCAAAACCTATCTCTGGTTCAGCCTGGTCAAATTGTACACTATCGCTTATCTTCAGAGCAGATAATTCCCTGCCTTCTACGCTGATCCCGAAAACCTCCTTTTTGCATATGGAAGGAAAGTTCATAGCCAGGCTGTCCATCAGTGCGATAACTTCCTCATAGGAATGATATTCAGCCCTGGTCTCCCAGAATCCTCTGTAATGTTGATTCAGATCCGGAATAGTAATTTCAAAGGGGAGCCCTTTTTCCTGTAAAATGGCTAATTCTTCAGGGATCAGGTACAGGATAGCGTATTCCCGGTAAATATCACCCTGAAAACGCATGGAAGCAAGGAAAGCAGCATCCTTAGGATCCTGCAACGGAACCTTTACCTCCATTTCTTTATCTCTCCAGCCCGTTTGAGCCTGTAACGGGTGGGGAATGATCATGGCTGAAAAAATCAGCAGGAATATGGTCAGATCAATGTATACAGATAATTTTACCATTTTCAACAGATGATCCGGCCGTAATGCGGTAGAAGTAAACACCCTCTCCCGTTCCGGTGCCGGCATGCCAGTTAATTCTATGATATCCTGCATCCATCATTTGGTTGCAGATTACCTCCATTAACTGACCGTTAAGATTAAAGATTTCTGTTGTGACCTGGGTTTTTTCTTTCAGGAAAAAGCTAATGGTTGCGTTACCCTGAAAAGGATTTGGATATGTTATAATGGATGAAAGATATTCCTGTTTGTTATATTCTTCTGTACCTGTGAGTATACCTCCAAAAAATTCCAGGATTTCAATCATCAGTTCCTCCTTGGTTGACTGACCATCCTGCAATCCTCCGAATTCAAAGGAAGATCCCACTGTTTTATAACCTCCGGGATCATTGGCTATGCTGTTGCAGTAAGTCGGGACCTGGTTCCTGAACAACTGGAAAGCATCATTTGCACCGGAAGCTATCTCCAGCCTGTCGATGTAGAAATTATCACCTGTGTATGAAAAAACCATATCATCGGCGAAACTGCCATCCTGACCAAGGATCAATCCCAAATCATTATAGCCATCGTGAATGCCATTTATACCAAACATAGGATGAACAGCTGTTTGGTCATCATATGACCAGGTATCACCACCCTCCATGTAAAGTCTGCCATTGTTATTCAGATAGTTAGCAAGGGCTTGTCCTTCGGATACAGTAAGTTCATGATTGTTTGAATAGGTTCCGAGTGAAATAAAAATGCATTTATACAAGCCTGGATCTGACGGGATGGAGGTTAGCAGATCCACGGGTATGCCCAGTCCTTGAATTATTGACGCCATAACTGGGCCTGAATTATGGTTTTGGTCGAGATCGGCGACCAGTACAGGCAATTGTCCGATCACGAATTCCATATCGAAGGAAGTGGAATACATTCCGCTGTTTGCGACTACGGAAAGTGTGAATTCTGCGACGGTTCCGGCTGGAGTGGAAGCATCTGCAGTGACATTGAAGGGCTGGGTAGTAGATTGTCCCTGTTGAAGGGTGCCATAGGAGGCAGTTCCCTGGTTAATAGTGATGTATTGTGAGGTGGTTGAAAGAGTGGCACTTACATTGTTTGCGTTTACGTTACCTGTATTACCTATAGTTATAAGCAAATCGACAGTTTCCTCCGGGTCGATGCGGCCGTTACTGTTGCCACCCGAGTCATCTACTTCCGCGGAAAACATAACAATGAAAACACCCCAAACATGATCCAAATCGCTTACAGCATCCAGATCAAATCCGGCATCGTTTCCTGTAGTGGCTCCGTTACCATCATCAACGATTTTAAAATATCTTGCCTGTGCCACACTTGCAGGAAAAAAATCGAATTCCGTGGTTCCCTCGCCGGTACCCAGAAGTGTCCAGGGGCCATCAAGGGTTTGTCCTGCAAAGAAGTCATAACCTTCCTGGGAAATATCCCCTTCAAATACTTTAATATCGTTTCCTGGTTTATCCTGTAAGGGTTTTTGCATATCAATGATGACGTGACCGTTGCGGCCGAGGGAGTAATAGATGTTGTCAGGTTCTCCGAAGATTGCAGGAATGTTCCCCTCATCGTCATAGTTGTTACCAGGGATGACGCAAACAGGAATGTTGTAGGCATATTGCCTGGGTGTATCGAGGGGTACAAGTTGGAAATTGACTATGGTTGAGGAAAGCTCCTGTATTACAATATCGCTTACTTCCTGTGTTTCATAGCCACTTGCAATGACTTTTACGTTATAGGTTCCTGGTAAAATGTATTTATGATAATCCCCGGCAGTGGAATCTGTATACACAGGGTAAAGATCATCAACAAATATGATAGCCTGAACAGGGTCACCGGTAATGGCATTGGTAACGATACCTTCAATTCCATATCCGGCATACTCAATCATAGCCAGCATGGAAGGCAGGTTGTAATTATAGTACATCATGATCTGTGAAGCGGGAGGCTGTTTGCTCATGGAAATCTCCATCGACCAGCTGACTGAGCCCATGGTTCCGTAATTGCCATCCTTGGTTGCCCCATTGATGACATACATACCGCTGCTGCCTTGTCCGTATTCCAGATTGGCATATCCGGATTCTGACGAATAAATACCGGCTAAATGAAGAATATGGTCAGCGTCGGGTGGAGCCTCGTAACGGTAGCTCCATGGACAGGATATGTATTCAGTGCCGCTATGATATGTAGTGTGAACAACAAACTGGTTTTCGAAAACGCATGTTCTAAGGGCACGAGTTTCCACTTCTCCGAAAGGCATTGAGCTATAGCCTTCCTCATCCCACATAAAACCCCAGTCGCGGTTACAATCTACACCGTTAGCATTATATCTCGACATATTTTCTCTTCCGTCGGGATTAACCATGTAATACAACCAGATCTCCCTGTTGTCGATCAGAAAAGTAATGTCGGGGTCTGAACCGTATTCAGTACATAACTGCCTGGCAAAACGGATCACATTTTCGGGGCCTCCGATTTCATCACCGTGGATCCCGCCATCGAACATTACTTCGGCTTCAGGTTCATCAGTCTCAACGTTGTCACTGATTTTAAGAGCACCCAGCTCTCTTCCTTCCAGACTGGTTCCATAAAGTATTTTCTTGCATATTGATGGGAAATGTGTGGCCAGACTGTCAGCAAGGTCAACGATTTCCTGATAGGAATGATAGGCATCTCGATTTCGTGACCAAAAATCTTTGTAGTAAGCATTCAGGTCTTTTTTCAGGATGGAGTAGGGCAATCCCAGTTCTTCTATTCTATCCAGCTCTTTTGGGATAACATATAAAATGGCATGATCAGGATAAAAATCACCATTTAAATTCAATTCGTCGATTTGATGGATAGTAGCGACATCTTTGTAATAAACCCGGATTTCCATTTCACCGGTTCTCCAACCGGTTTGGGCTATTATTGCTGCAACCTGGAATACAGTAATCAGGAGGATAAACAAGCGCTTCATGGTGTATACAGTTTTTACTGTGTTATCTTAATGGCCATTTAACCACAGGTTAAATAATGGTTATTTTTATGTGAAAGCAAAGCTATATAAAAAACCTTTCCAGCAACTTATATCAGATTTAAATAAGCTGCAGGTCATTTACGTTTATCAGACCAGGTTTACCGGTAAAAGGTTGGATAGGATTTTAATCTGTGCCGGTATTTTTTAGAATGAATAGTGAAGTTCAATCTATCAATATTCTTTGACGATAGAAGGATCGTTGATTGCCCGTAGTCCATTCATGGCCAGAGCTTCCATTTCATTTTCTCCGGGATAGATCGCGCAAGGGGCAAGTTTATGAACTCTTTCCCTGATTTTTTCCACGAACCACTTATCATAAGCGATTCCTCCGGTGATAAGGATGTTATCCACATCACCTTTAAGAACGGTATACATTTCTCCAATGATCTTAGCGACCTGGTAGGCCATGGCTTCATAGATAAGAGTAGCTTTTTTATCACCTTTTTTCACTCTGTCTTCTACCTCCATGGCATTGTTTGTATCGAGGTAAGCGGCCAGGCCTCCTTTGCCGATGAGCATTTTGGTCATTTCTTCTTCGGTATATTTCCCACTGAAACAGGCTTTAACCACATCAATTACGGGGAGTGTTCCTGCCCGCTCGGGAGAGAACGGGCCTTCCCCGCCAATTGCCTGGTTTACGTCAATCACCCGCCCCCTGCGATGAGCCCCAACGCTGATTCCTCCGCCAAGATGGGCAACGATCAGGTTGATATCCTCATATTTTTTACCTATGGCCTTGGCATGCCTTCTGGCTGTGGCTTTCTGGTTCAATGCATGGAAAACGGATTTCCTGGGGAATAGAGGATGACCGCTGATCCTGGCTATCTCATCCAGTTCGTCAACTACTACGGGGTTGGCAATATATGCTTTGCTACCTGGACATTCTTTCAGGAGGGCATAAGCAATTAATCCTCCAAGGTTACTTGCATGTTCTCCACGGGCACTTTCCTTAAGATCATCGATCATGGACCGGTTAACCGCATAAACACCAGATTCAATAGGACGCACCAGGCCTCCTCTTCCGACAATGGCAACTACATTTTCGAAATTGATGCCGGCCTTTTTTAATTCCTTTGTAATAATATCTTTTCTGAAATCAAACTGATCTGTTATACGATGAAAGGATTCAAGTTCAGATGTGCTGTGTTTGATGTTTTTTTCAAAGATGGGTTTATCTTCTTCAAAGACTGCAATTTTGGTGGATGTTGATCCTGGATTGATAGTGATAATAAGTTGAGAATCCATCATGTGAATGAGTTTATAAGTCCATACATAATATTATCAAAAAAGGAGAAATCAGGACACTGACTTATTGAGTAGCTGCAGCAAGGATGATGCTGTCAAGTTTGGATTCTTCAGAATCTGACCTTGAAGTTAAAACGATAGGTGCAGTGGCTCCAAGTACACACGCAGCGACCTTTGCATTGGCAAAGAAAACAAATGCTTTGTAAAGTACATTACCCGCCTCGATATCAGGCAAAAGCAACAGATCAGCATCCCCTGCAACTGCGCTTCGGATTCCTTTATGCTTGGCGCTTTCGGCGGAGATAGCGTTATCAAAGGCAAGCGGGCCGTCGATCAGGCAATTCGGAATCTGACCACGGTCGGCCATTTTCGAAAGCAAAGCAGCATCCATAGTGGCAGGCATCATTTCGTTGACGAGTTCCACAGCACCCAATACAGCAATTTTTGGCTCTGCAATTCCAAGTTTGTTTAAAAACTCTATGGCGTTGTTGATAATCTGAACCTTTGCATTGAGGTCAGGAGCGATGTTCATGGCTACATCGGTAAGTGCGATAAGCTTGTGGTGATAGGCGGGTACTTCAAACAGGGCAATATGGGATAGAATATCACTTTTCCTCAGTCCCCATTCTTTATTTAAAACTCCTTTGAGCAAAGTAGCGGTTCCGACTTTTCCTTTCATCAGGATGTCAGCTTCACCGAAGTGAACCAGCTTTACCGCTTTTGCCACCGCCTGGTTAAGATTGGGCTCATCAATGATGGTGGCTTTCGAAAGGTTGACTTTCTTTTGTTTGGCAATGTCTTCAATAATTATTTTATCCCCTATTAGAATAGGATCTATAACTTTCATTTCTGTGGCAGCCATTACGGCTTCCAAACAATGTTCATCCTGAGCGGCGGCAACCACCAGCTTTTTCTTTGGAGATTTCTTAACGATTTCCCGCAATTCCGATAATTTACTTAACATGACTCCTCCTTTGATATATATTTGAAAATCAGTTACATAATACTGTTAATTCATTCACAGTGCAAAAATAGGAAAAACTTATCGACAAAAACAAATGATACAAATGATTTTAATGAATTGATAATAAAGAAATACCCCATTACTTATAATGATTGATGGAAACGTAGAGCAGGAAGTTTCAGGGTACAGGTTTCAGGGTACAGGTTTCAGAGTACAGGTTTCAGGGAGCAGGTTTCAGGAGGCAAGGGTAAGAGTGTAGTGTGTGGTTTGATTCCTGCAACTTGTAACCTGCATCTTGCAACTTGTAACCTGCATCTTGCAACTTGTAACCTGCATCCTGCAACCTGTAACCTGTTTCCTGCATCATTTTTCCAACATTACAAATACTATTTATTTATTATAAATATCTATCATATCTCGTATAGCCTTTTGGCATACGGGGCAGAATGCATCATAGAGTGTTGACTTCATGGTACAGTCATGGTAAGGTCTGTAAACTCCTTTTGCCACATAGCCGCCACCTTCAAAAACACCTACCGTGTTGTAGTATAATTCCTTATCCGGAGTTGGAACTGGAATAGTATCATTAATCATAGTTTTCCATTTACTTTCAAAATCAACCAGTGTAGTAATATTAGGTTCCCAGGGTTCTTTATCAAGAGGGTAAAAATCTTCTACCGCAACATCTGATGTATAATATTCATCTCCAAGTCCGGCAAAAGCATGTCCGAATTCGTGCTGGAAAAGGAAATCCGATTTCTCGTTATCACTGGTGGCAATGCAATAGAAATTATAAATTCCGCCTCCTCCGTATTTTTCATGGTTAACCAGGATAAAGATTTGATCATAGGGAGCATTGGAAGCAACATCTTTAACAGATTTAAAATCATATGTTGTTAAGTAGCGTTCCGAACCGAAGGTATAGAAATTGGAATTGACCAGGGTATTTTTGTAAATTTCCTCTCCTGGGATATCGGTTCCGGATTCTTCAGACCATGCTAATATGCCTACGATGTTAATATCTTCTTTTCGGTCTAAATAGGGAGATGCATCCAGAATGAAATTTTCAAACCTTTTGCAGTCGTCTTTGAATTTCTTTTGTTCTTTACGGGTATAACCTTCAGGGATGATAACAATATCGAGCTTTTCGGATGGCTTACCTGATTTATGGATATTAAATTTACGGTATTTATGATCTTTTCTGATGATGGTTTCGGTTTTATCGGGATTATAATGCAGGGAAAACATTTTATCCCACTCCAATCTTTCATTACGGCTGTAGAATTCGATCTTCACAGCATCTCTGGGCATTGGCATACAAACGGATTCGTAGAACGACTTTTTTAGTGATTTTGCTTCATCGGTTGATTGCCATTCCCTGAAAAGGGTAGAATAACCTCTTGAATATAATAATTCATTATTTGCAAGATTCCGCATTTCAACTTTGTAGTTACCATAGTCAAAAGGATCGATCAAAACAGTATGGGAACCGCCCCAGAAAGGTTCTTCAATGAACTCTATGAGTTTATATTCTTCTTCTTCGTAATTTCCGGAGTGAAGGTAATCCACTCTCAGGGACTTATCCCTGAAATTATATTTAAACGGCTGGGAATAGAGGAATGTGGGGATTACAAGAATAAGCACGAAAGTGAACAATCTATTCATAATAGTACCGGTTTCATGTTTCGCAGTAAAAGTAATTAAAATAGGGATATAAAAAAGGGGGCCGCAGCCCCCTATACCAAAGCAGGTATTGAACACATTAGAGGAGTTACTTAAAACTTGCCGAATTTCAGGGAGAACTTTCCTGAAAATCCATGCATAAGATCTTTATCGTAGTGTTCTATTCCCACGTTGGACGTCCAGCGGTAAGAACCACCAATGGAAACCCTCATAAATTTGACCAGGTTCAGTTCCAGTTCGATGCCGGGTTCCACGATAAAGAATGCATCACCGTCTTCATACCTGCTATCCCAGCAGTCGTAGCAGTAATCATCATCACCATCCCAATCATTATCGCAATAGCAATTACTGCGGTAAGAGGCAACTCCTCCAGCTCCGATAAGAACAGGGAAGGTCACATGAACCGGATAATGCGGGGCAATAATAGGTTCGATAAGTAAACCTCCGTAGCCTCCGGCAAGGTTATATTCCTCACCGTTCAGATAGGGTTCATCGCTGTATTCGAAGTCGTTTACAATACCATAACCGGCGAGGCCAATGGTTACGTGGTGATCGATAATCCATCCTCCCCGGATACCGGCCAGCATAGCATCTTTGTTATCGAGCCGGGTATAACCGAAAGAGAGTGCTCCATAACCACCGTGGGACATTTTTCCGTTTTTGTTGCCGAAAAGGGTTTGTATTTCGTCCTTCTCTTTATCCTGAGCCATTCCCATCAGGCTTATGGATAAAATAGCCAACATTAATGTGATTTTTTTCATTTTTGTAATCTATTATTTAAGTACATATTTTATTGAAAATCCGAAATCCCAAAGATTTACCCTGAACATCCGTTGGCCGAACAATTCAAAGTAGGGTTTATAATCGATGCCAAAAGTCACAGGTACGCTGAGAAACCGATACTCAATCCCGAATTTGCCATCGGCACCCAAAACCATATTATGTTTCCAGTATCAATCGTTCCCGGATCCGTAAGCAGGGTGGTAGGGCCCGATTCTTTGTTTCCAGCGGACATACCCAACATGCAATCCGGCTCCGTAATAAACCCAGAAGTTAAGTCTGTATTTATTTTCCAGAGGTTTTTGTGCCAGATAAATACCGGTCAGTTGTAACCCTTTGTTTCTCCGGGTAAGCAATCCTTCAAATCCATGATATCCTTCGAAGTAGTTAAAACAAATCCCTGTGCTTACACCCAGCCTCATTCCAACCGACATATTATCTTCCTGGGAAAAACCTGTTAAACAAACCAATATGAATATCCATATAAAAAGTATACTCCTCATATCTGCTATATTTAAGGTACATGAATAATGGTTCCTGAACCCGTTATGCTCGAATCCAATAGAGGATTACCTTTGTAAAAAACGGATCCGCTTCCGGATATGGAAACATTAAGATAATTCACAGCATATAAATATATGTTTCCTGAACCGGAAATTTTAGCGTGACAATTCTCAGCAAACATATTATATGCCTGAATGTGTCCTGATCCCGATGTTCTGTAATATGCTTCATCGGAATAACCAACAATATTTGCATAACCGGATCCGGAAATATTTACGCTTAACTTATCTGTATTACAATATGCTTCTATGGTTCCTGACCCCAGGATATCGATATCAAGCAGAGGTGTATTCAAATTTCCTGTTTCTATCATCCCGGAACCCAGCAGGTCGATGTATTCTACCTGCGTTGTATGAACTGTAATTACAACCGGAACATTATAATCAATTTTATAACTGTTCTTTTCGCGGATAACCAGATCCTTCCCCGATACATAAGTGTCAATGTACCTTATCAGGTTTGATTCTGCATAAACCTCAACCATTTCAAGTGAATCCTGAATTATGGTAACGTTATAATCCATCTTCAGGATCAGGGTGTTAAAGTTTTGAATGATCCTTGTTTCTGTGGTTGGATTGCCATTGCCTTCGATCAGCTTTTCCTTGTCGCAGGATATAAGAGAACTAACAGAAAAAGCAGCAAATAATACCCAAAGTGAATTTTTCATACTTAATAAGATTTTAGTAAACCTACCTGGCTTTATGATGAATTCTCATCAAGCCTTTGGAATTTGTCTTCAGAAATTAGTGACAAAAGATTTTCAGGATGGTCGCATTTTTTCTAAAAAAACTTATTTCAGAGAAAAGGAAAGGTGCCCCGACTGAGTTGTTATATTAATACGGGATGGATCTCGTTGAATTTCTCCTATTGATCCATAAGTGATTAAAGTGCCGGATCCGGGATCTTTACTTTCCGTTTTAATTTTATCAAATGTAGGAGGCATGCTTATATCTGTCCTGTCATCATGGCTGATTTCAAGATTTAATCCCATATTAGCAGGGAGAGTCATAAAAATGTCTGTATATGTTGAATTAATACCTGCAAATCTGAATCCTTCGGCAAGTGATTCTATTCTTATCTCCCCGTATTCAGTCTTGAGGGTAATATTTCTTTCAAGTTTATCAATTGTGGTATAGCTAAAGCTTGTTTCGCCGAAAATCTTTGATGCTTTACCAATATTTACCTTATCTCTGCGTGATTCAAGGTGTAATTCGTTGATACTTTCAATATTGATGGTTGCTGATTTCCCTGAAACTTTAAGATTTTCCGATTGCTCAACATTGATTTCAGAGTAATTCACCTGCAAAGTGCCGGATTGGATACTGTGAATATTGCCTCGTCCAAATTCAAGGGTAATGTTGGTTATTCCAGTAAAATCATGTGCTTTAATATCTCCGTTGGATATATTTATTTCAGCTTTGCCGTTATGATCGGTACAATATATGTTTCCGAATTTATTGCTGATCTTGATAGGATTTTTGTCGGGCAAATAAACAATATAATCGATTTCCGCCTTATTTCCTCCACTGAAGATCATGTTGGTGATATCGGATAATTCGGTCCAGAAGCTGTTTCGCTTATTGGTAAAAACTGTTTGCGCAATTACATAATATGATGTGGAAGTAAATTCAAAATCAATATATTCATAGATCTTGTCCACTTTGGATTCTTTGTTTGCTTTTACTTTCAGGTCGATCTCGAATCGAACGGAATCTTTTTCCCAGGGAATCACATGGATGGTTCCATATTTATTGTTAATCTGTATTTCAGTCATACCTGTAACCTCAAACGAGCGTGAGATATGCTTGTTTTTTTCATAGGTCTGGCCAATGGTAAGAAATGTTGAAAAGATTCCAATGGCCATTATCCCCAATATCTTTCTATAATCTGATTTTCTTTTCATCGCTGTAGGTATTGGATTTTTTCAATTGTTGAAGCACTTCCTCGAGTATCATGAGTTTCATCCTGTAATTCTGGATCATAGCTTCAATCACTTCTTCTGCGGATACATTATCGTTAAGGTCTTCTTTTAATTGCTTGTAAATGCTATCAAGATTTTCCATTTCTTCTTTAATATCTTTCTGTAATTCGGGATTATTTCCGGCAAGCAGGAAAATCTGTGATTCGGTTGCCTGGATTTGAGCAGTATAATAAGCTTCAGCTTCAGTAAGTATCTCTAGTTCTTCCGATTGCTCTGAAATAGCATAATTACTATTGTTTTGTCGGTAGCTCATATAATCGTGGAAAAAATAGCTGCCAATAAATATCACTATTGCGGCAGCAACTTTCAAGGCCACGCTCAACCACCGGATATTGTTTTGGGTTTCATCCCGAAGGGTAACACCCTTCCATATCCGTGGATCCGGATCAAGATCATTGAATTGATCTCTGTTTTGTCTGATGAAATTTTCCAGTTGGTCGCTCATGTTACTGATTATTAAGAATTTCTTTAATTCTGCGTTTAGCTCTCATATATTGTGATTTGGAATTGGATACGCTGATATTCAGGATTTCGGATATTTCCTGATGATCATATCCTTCCAGAAGATAAAGGGAGAAAATCATTTTAGCCCCGTCGGGAAGTTCTTCCATGGCTTTTTTAATATTTTCAACCGTCAGTTTGGTTTGATAATCATCGGGTTGTTCTTCTTCTTCCTGATCGAAATAACTCATATCTTCAAAAAAGCTCAGGTTGGCTTTACGCCGGTTTATTTCATTCAGGCATTTATTGATAACGATCCTTTTCAACCAGCTTCCGAAGCTGGATTCATAGCGGAAACTGTCAAGGTTGCGGAAAGCATCGGAAAAAGATTCCTGAAGCATATCCTCTGCCTCCTCGCGGTTGTTCATCATCCTGACGCACAAATTGTACATGGCTTTGGAATAAAGCTGGTACAACTGGTACTGGGCTCCAGGATTTCCCTTTCTGCTCTTATCAATTAATTCCCGATGAAGTTCCACCCTTCGATCCGCTGTGTTTAATGATTCATTCAATTACAGTGTCAAAAAAAAATCACATTGGTTGCAAATTAAGTAATTTATAGGAATCATTTATTTGTAGGAATTATTTCCTGATTATCCTTGCAGTATTTAATGATTTTTTTTGGTAATGTTGTTTTTTTTATAAATTTGACGCATTACGGACAGGGTTATGAATAATTCGATTTCTTGCAGTATATCCAGGAAGATGTTGTTCCTCAATATTAAGAACCGCGACGAGTATCTTCATTTTTGATTCTAAGTAACCTGGTCATTTAACCTGATTTAATTACATTTATTTTTTGTTTTTATGGAATTACCATTTGCAGAATCATACAAGATGAAGATGGTGGAAGCGATCCGGAAAAGCACTCCTGAAGAGCGCCGTACATGGATACAGTCTGCCAAATATAATTTGTTCAATTTAAAGAGCGAACAGGTTTTCATTGATTTACTTACCGATTCAGGCACCGGTGCCATGAGCGACAGGCAGTGGTCGGAAATGATGCTCGGGGATGAAAGTTATGCCGGGGCTTCTTCCTTTTATAAGATGAAGAATGCGATTTCAGATATTTTCGGATTTGAATACTTTTTGCCAACCCATCAGGGAAGGGCTGCCGAAAATGTATTGTTCTCAGTCATGATCCACGAAGGCGACCTGGTTCCTGGAAATGCTCATTTTGACACAACCAAAGGGCATATTGAATTCAGAAAAGCCAGTGCCGTTGACTGTACCATAAAAGAAGCATACGACACGACTCTTGATCATCCTTTTAAAGGCAATGTTGACCTGGATAAGCTTGAGAGTGTTCTGAAGAGCAACCCTCGTGAACGGATCCCGATGGTCATAGTTACCATTACCTGTAATTCAGCCGGGGGGCAACCTGTTTCTATGGAAAACCTGAGGGCCGTAAAATCCCTTGCCGATCGCTATGGCGTTCCGGTGTTTTTCGACTCGGCCCGTTTTGCAGAAAATGCCTACTTCATAAAAATGAGGGAGAAGGCATACTGCGATATGTCAATTCGTGAAATCGTAAGAGAAATGTTTTCCTATGCCGACGGTATGACCATGTCGAGTAAGAAAGATGCCATTGTAAACATGGGTGGGTTTATCGGATTCCGCGATGAAGAGCTATACAGGAAATCATCTGTGTTTAATATTATGTTTGAAGGCTTTGTCACTTATGGGGGTATGTCGGGAAGGGATATGAATGCGCTTGCCCAGGGATTGTATGAAGGTACGGAATTTGAATATCTGGATACCCGGGTCCGTCAGGTAGGGTTTTTAGGTCAGAAGCTACAGGAGTATGGCATACCTACACAGTATCCATTTGGAGGTCACGCAATCTTTGTGGATGCCAAAAGGTTCCTTCCTCATGTTCCCAAAGAAGAATTTATTGCCCAAACGCTTGCCATTGAACTGTACCTGGAAGGAGGGGTCCGTGGTGTTGAAATCGGTGCATTGCTGGCTGATCGTGACCCTATTACCAGGGAAAACCGTTTTCCGGCTCTTGAACTCATGAGGCTTACAATACCCAGAAGGGTTTATACCAACAATCATATGGACTATGTTGCTGTTGCCCTTAAAAATGTTTTTGACCGGAGGGATAGTATTAAACACGGATTACGCATTGTCAGAGAGGCACCCATCATGAGACATTTTACGGTGGAACTTGAGCGGATCAAATGATTCGTATTTTTGCATAAATGCAAACGATATTCAGAAAGGATATCCAGTATTATAAGTTTTGTCTTTATGGATTCTTTAAAAACCTAAGGTTTTTTGAAGCGTTTCTTGTTTTATTCTTCCTGGAAAAAGGATTGAGTTTTTTTGAGATAGGCCTTTTATATTCCCTCAGGGAGATCACTATATATATTTTTGAAATTCCTACCGGCATCATTGCCGATTCATTCGGACGCAGGAAAACCATGCTGCTTGCATTTGTTTTTTATATACTGTCCTTTTTCGTTTTTTTCCTGTCCGGTTTTTTTGAGGCTTTTGTTGTTGCTATTGTTTTTTATTCGCTGGGAGATGCTTTCAGGACAGGCAATCATAAGGCAATGGTCATAGAATACCTTTCATTTAAAGGCTGGTTGCAGGATAAGGTACATTATTATGGGAATACCAGATCTTGGTCACAAATGGGTTCGGCACTTTCTGCCATTACAGGTGGCTTTATCGTATTCTATACAGGCAGCTTCAGGTATATTTTTCTTTTTTCGATAATACCTTATATTTTGGATCTCATTCTGGTAATAACATACCCCAGGATTTTAGATGGTGATATTCAAAAGTTTAATAAGCGATTAGTAAAGAAAGAATTCCAAAAATTATTCAGGCATTATAGAAACTCCCTGGTTAAAGCGACAGTGCTAAAAGCTGTTTTTAACCTTTCTGTTTTTAGTGGGTATTATAAAGCTGTTAAGGACTACCTGCAACCCCTTGTGAAAACATATGCTATCTCCGTTCCTTTGTTGCTTACACTGACGATTGAACAACGCTCATCCCTTTTGGTGGGATTCGTATTTTTTATAATTTTCCTTTTAAGTTCATTTGCATCAAGGATCTCTGGCCGGGTTTCAACATGGTTCGATAACCTGGCCATACCTTTGAATTTGACCCTGATTATTGGGTTCTTTGCCGGTATATTGAGTGGGATATTTTTTAATATGGGTTTTTTTCTGGTTTCAATTGTGTTATTTGTGGTGATTTATATGATTGAAAATCTGAGAAAACCCATTGGAGTCGCCTTTATCAGTGAAGCTGTTGATAAGCGTATTATGGCCTCTGCCATTTCTACCGATAGCCTTTTGCAATCTATCCTGGCTGCTATTATTGCTCCGGTAATAGGTCTCCTGGCAGATCATCTTGGTGTTGGTTATGGTATTGTTATAATAACGGTGATTTTGGCAATTAGCTTACCTTTGTATTTTGCAATACATACTCGAAAATGACATTAGACAGCAATAAGAGAAATAGCCGTTATGAAAGGATTTTTCAACAGATAAATGCATTGATCAAGGATCAATCATGGCCGGTAGCCATTATGGCCACCATAGCGGCGGTGCTTCATCATAAGTTCGATTATTATTTCTGGACGGGATTCTATCTGCTTACAGAAGGGGAACTTATAGTAGGTCCCTATCAGGGGCCCGTCGCATGCATTAAACTTAAAAAACATAGTGGTGTATGCTGGGCTGGAATAAATCGAGGTGAAACCATTATTGTACCGGATGTTCATCAATTTCCAGGACATATTGCCTGCGACTCAAGGTCGAATTCGGAAATTGTGGTTCCTTTGAGAAATAAATCCGGAGTTATAAGCGGAGTCCTGGATGTCGACAGCAAGAGCCTTGATGCATTCAATGAAATCGATGCCTTTTGGCTGGAAAAGATTACCGGTTTGATTAACACTCAATAAGAAATTACCATGCTTGCCCTCAGGATTATTCTTATTACTGCTTCCTTGACGTTATTATGCTTTTCGGTAGCGATGAAAATGGGCTTTTTCAGGTGTCAGTCTTATAAGGAGGCCATCAGATCATCTTTGTCATTAACGGTTTTCATGACAGGTTTGTTTACACTTGGATGGCTGATCAGTTACTCTATGCATTCATGGCTGGAAGGGTTTAAACAGGTTCCAGGCCTGGTGATCTTGTTTTTGCTAGGATTAAAAACCATTTACTTTTCCAGGATAAGAAAGGAAGATCCCACATTATTTGACACCGGTATGAGGGGGGTGTTACTGGCTGTTTCATTTGCTGCCGGATTAAACGGACTAATCGCCGGACTTGCTTTACCTATAATAGGAGTTGGGTTATTTCCCCTTGTTGCTTTGATCCCGGGTACCGTTTTCTTATTATCGATTTCAGGGGTGTACTTTGGTAAAATGAGAGGCAATTTGAAATTGGCTCAATGGATGGAGTTTTCAGGAGGTTTTCTTCTTATCGTTTTAGTAGCGCTTGAAATATTTTATACAATTAAAGCTGTTTAAATATGGCAAAAATCAGGATTACCAAACAGTTTAATTTTGAAATGGCTCATGTTCTGAAGGATTACGATGGACCCTGCCGCAATATCCATGGCCATTCTTATGAGCTTTTTGTTACATTGGCTGGGGAACCAAACAGTGATCCGGCTTCTCCGAAGTTTGGCATGATCATGGATTACAAGGATCTCAAAGATCTTGTGAAAAGGAATATTACAGATGAACTTGATCATGCCCTGCTTATAAGTGATAAGTATGAACCTGAGAAAATTGATTTCCTGAGAGCTTCTTTTGAAAAAGTTATCGTGCTGCCTTATCAACCTACCAGTGAGAATATCATTCTGGATATAGCAAACAGAATCAAGCTATTACTCCCTCCCAGGATAATACTTCATAGCCTGAAATTGCGGGAAACGGCAACTGCTTACGCAGAATGGTTTGCAGACGACAATCCATTATAATAAAAACGGGGCCCTCAAATTGAGAAGCCCCGTTACTCTGATTATCAGGTTGAGTCGTAACGATTACCTTACTAATAGTTTTTTGCTTAGTATGTTCTTGTTATTTCCCAGGATAAGCACATTGTAGATGCCTGCACCAAAGGATGAAACAGGAACTGTGATAGTGTTGGCTCCGTAGTTCATGTAGTGTGTCCTTTCAAAGACTCTCTGACCCAGTAGATTGTTTATGACCATATTATACCTTGGGTTTGAAGACTGTCAATAAGGATGTTTACTGTATGTTGTGGAACAATTATTTTGGTTTGAATATCCGTAACCGTTCCATATACCCTTAAAGAGTTTTGAAAAAATCCTGTTAGTATCAGAAATAATCCGGAATCCAGAAATATTGCTGATTTTTTCATCTTAAATGGTTTTTGTTCGGTTAATTTTTTTACAGTTGGTGTCCTATTTTATCAGACAGAAGATTTTTTATTGGTTGCCTGAAATATTTCATTTAAGTAATTTCCCTGTGTAAACGGTTTCTCCATTGCTATTTTTAAGATGCAGAAAATACATACCATTTTTTAAATGATCTGTTTTTACGATTATGTTTACATTGTCTTCGATACAATTGAATTTTTGATTTAAAACGTTCCTTCCCAGAACGTCTGTAAGTGAAATGTAGATATAGCCTTTGTTTACCTTATCAATCATAATATTCAGGTAATCCAGGAAAGGGTTTGGAAAGACTGTCACACTAAGCCGGTAAGGGGATAGGTCCTCGGTGCCAAAGACATTTTCATCGTATATTTTAAGGACCACGGTTCCTGCAATAGGTTGTGTATCTGACAGGGTTATATCGGTCCACTGATTGTATTTTCCCGCGAGATCAGCTTTCAGCCTGTATGAACCCAGGGAAAGGTTTCTGAAACTGAAATAGCCGGATGCATCGGTTTGGATATAATCGATAGGCTCATTGGCTGAATTAAACAGGATGACTGTAACACTCTTGAATTCCATATTATTATCCGGTGGAGGTCCTGTAATATGTTGAACGGTTCCGCTGATTGCTCCGGGGCCTGCAAAGTTTGGATCCGGAGTTACCAGATAGGTATCCAGACTGTATGAATGTGTGTCATTCATAGTTATAAGTCCGGCGGATTCCCATAATATGCTGTTAGGAAAGTATGTAGGCAGGAAATCAAAGTAATGCGTGGAGTTCCTGGTTAATGACACTTGAATAGCGTAGGTTCCTGGTGAAACGTTTGTAAACCAATAATATCCCCAATCGGAAAAATAATTAGTATCAACAGGAATCAGTGATTGGTTTATCTTTCTGTATAGTACAGCTATACCCGTATCACCTTCCGGTACCGGATTATTTATCGGCTGAATTCCTGAATAGGCAAACCCTCCCAAGAGAAGATACACAGGCGTAGTAACTGTCTGGCAAAAAATATCAGTACAGTTTACAATGCTGTTGTGGATAGTAAGACATGTTTCATAACTTCCCGGCTGCTGGTAAACGTGAACAGGGTTTTGCAGCACCGATGTTTGTCCGTCACCGAAATCCCATGACCAATGATCGGGATTGCCCTGTGAGATATCCTGAAAGTGAATTTTATTACTGATCCCTGAAGTCGTGTCGGGGTAATAAGTAAAACCTGCATGGCAGTCTTCAAGGGAGTCACAAAGGATAAAATCAAACTGGTAAAGTTGGATATCAGGTTTATACAATGCTGATTTATTTACAATCGTGTTAAGACAAGGATCTAATGTAAAAACCCGGATGGTTCCCTGAAGATTGCTTCCAGGAAAGAACAATGTATCACAGAAAAACCCATTACTGTCAGTATAAACAATTAGTTCATAAATATGAGTATCATTAAGCATACTGTCGACTGAAATGGTCATAGCCTGGTTTTGCATGGGAGAACTTGTTTCTCCGTTCAAAACCTGACCCTGTAAAACTGCAAAGTTGCTGTTGCCCAAAAGGACCTGTATGCCTAGTAAAAAAAAGATCAATATCAGTTTTATTTGTAGTGTGTTCATAGTCTAGTAATTAAGGTATATTCCTGTTCGTAATCCTATGGAATAGGGCATTTTAGTATTATAACCTTTACCTGTTTTATAGAAGCTTCCGAAATATTGGCTAAAAACAGGTTCAATGGAAAACTGAAGATTGTTGTTAATCTCGTATCGCATTCCTAATCCTGCAGTCCATTGCCAGTTTGTAATATTTCTTCCCGGGTACAGCAAATTACTTTTAATGAGTGTTGCGTCATCCGGTATAAACTTTACTGTGGGTTCGTTTTTATAGACCAACCAGGAAAAGATGACTCCTCCGCGGACAGAAAACGAAACCCGGTTTCTTTCCCAAATTTTTAAACCTATGCTTAGTGGAATTTGCAGATACAGGTATTGGTTACGTGTTTGCTTGATTACCGTATGCTCTATTGAGTCATAGATCCCGGTCATTTTAAGGTTGAATATTATCGAATCAGGATATTCAGGATGAATCTGAAAAGAACTCACATCATAAAAATAACCGACACTATCGTAACTGCGGTAATCGATGCTTGTATTTCCGTATTCGGAATAGTATCCCAATCCGGCACCACTTTGAATGAACCAGGAATTGCGGGAATAACCGGCATTTAGTTCCAGCAGGTATTGATTGCGGTTACCATTGTTTTCAGGATAAAAGGTAATCCCGGGAGTTATATTAACACCTGTAAACCATTGGGATATACGGTAATAATCCGGTACTTGGGGTATAGGAGCCGGTCGGTTGGTAAATGATGCAGGAGGCAGGTTTATATTCTTAAAATCTGTTAATAGATAGGTTAAACCATAGGGTTGCATTGTAAAGGGAAAAACTCTTTGAATAGTATTGTTTTCAGAAAGCCTTGCAGGTTGTGATCCAAATTCATCGGAAATCATAATTGTATTGTCAGCATTTACTTTTGCTGAGGCAGCAACTGTATTCTGCATTTCCGCATTAGCAGGGTTTACAGTTGCTTGTCTTTCCTGAATAGTCAAATCCGGGTTTCGTTCAATGTGAGATCCGGCAGATGCTTGATTGATCTGCTCAACATCCTGAGAGGCAATTGCCGGGATATTTTCAGAAGGTGTGTGAAAAGTAAGAACCGCAGTAAGGGAAATCAGGGTGACTCCCATGAAAATGAGAAGAATCCTGTTTTTTGACCAAAATCCTCCTTTCCGGAACCAGTTATTGAGGAAATTTTCCTCCAGACCGGCCCAGACTTTTTCGGAAGGCTCAATCGAATGATCTTCCATGTTTTTCAGGATGATTTTATCAATATTGTGCAATTGATTTTTCATGGTCTTATTTCATTTTGCTGCAAATAAGGTTTCAGTTTTTTTTGCAGGAAAAGCCTTGCTTTAAACAGCTGTGTTTTTGACGTGTTAACGGATATCCCTAGATTTTTCGCAATATCCGCATGCGAGAATCCTTCGAAAACGAACATATTAAAAACAAAGCGGTATCCTTCCGGCATTTCCTGGATGTGTTTCATGATGACATCCTTCGGGATTGGTGTTTCGGTGCTTATTTGTTCATTATCAGACGGAACATCTTCATACAGGTCATCAATGTTCAAATGGTAATGATGTTTCAGGTTAGAGTGATAATGATTAATAGCAGTATTGATCATGATTCGTTTCATCCATCCTTCAAAAGAACCTTTACCACGAAAGGTTCCGATTTTTTTAAAAACCTTGATAAATCCCTCTTGCAGGATGTCTTCAGCATCGGCAAGGTTATCCGAGTAGCGGGCACAAACGCCAAGCATTACAGATGAATGCCTCCGGTATAGTTCCCGGAATGCTTCCCTGTTACCTTTCCTGCATTCATCCAGTATATTCTGCTCGGACTCCATCTGCCTGTAACTTTGTTCAAGACAATTAATTCGTTTCACGGTTGCCTGTAAAGCAAAACGAAAAAAGCATCCCTCTAAAGGTTGGGATGCTTTGTAATATTGTAAATTGATTAGTTATCAATAGTTTGTTTTAATAAGCTTTTGTGTGATGATAGCATTATCTTCCGATATCAGCACAACCTGATACAAACCCACCGGCAACCCGGTAGTATTAAATAAAATCTGGTTGCTGCCTGCAGACAGATGGATATTTTCACTAAACACCTGTTGCCCTGTTTGATTCAGGATCATTGCCTGGCAGGAAGAGTTTGCTGTTCCTTCCAGATAGATTCTCGCATGAGAAGTGCAGGGATTTGGGAAAATATCGCCTGCTTCTTTTATAAATAACGAACCTGTTTCGTTTATATCAAAAGTAATTTGATTTGATAAAATGATTAGAATCAGTTCATTGAAGTTCGTATTGTTGGCATCCAGAGTTACGATGGCCGGTATGGTGTGTTTTCCGGGGATTTCTGCATGAACTTTATAAGTTCCCATAGGCAGGGCATTAAAGGCAAAAGATCCATTCAGGTCGGACTGTATATAATGGGTACAAATATCATCCGGGTCAAGCAACATGATAGAAATCCCTTCGGCTGGGGTAAACTCAGGATTTTCACCACTACCATAAGCAATATTCCCTTGGATTAACCCATCTCCGTTATTCAGATCCGTTCTGCGAATGAGGTTGATATCACATTCCCAGTTAGTACTGAAAAGGTTGATCACCTCTGCAGATTCCCAGTTAAGCTTATCCCCGTAATAAGTGGGCAGATAATTGTCATAATAAACCGATTGACCTTGAATCTGAACCCGTGTAATATATTTCCCCTCAAGAATCTGGGCAAAGAAATAATAACCTAAAGTATCGATAATAGCTGTATCGAGGGGTATTAGATTATCTGCGCTATCAAATTTATAAAGGTATGCCGAACCAATGTCGATGGGGAATCCTCCTATTTTGGCATGCCCACCAAGATGATAATAATCCCGCTCAACCACAAGAACATCTTTGGTTATGGTGCTGACATCGTAAAAGTCGTCGTGTGTAATTTTGTTGCTGATGGTAAGTGATACATTGTAAACACCGGGTTCGGCATAGGAATGTTGAGGATTTTGTTCATGTGATACAGGGCTGTTATCACCGAAATCCCATTCCCAGGTGCGAATGTTTTCGCCAACAGAATTATCGGTAAAAATATACAAAAGGGTACCGGCAGAATCCTTAACTGCGACAAAATTTGCCTGAAAATCATTATTGGTAGCAGGATCGTAAATCTTTAGGTCTTCAGCGACGATATGTGCTGTTGCTTCCCAGTAGAATCTGAAGTATGCCTGGTTCTTATATTGAACGCTATCGATGTCGTAGGTAATGAATACAAGAGATCCCTGATCGCAAGTAGTTTGAATGGTATCGTAATAGAACCCGTATTCGTTGGTGACAAGAGATTTGGAATAAGAAAATGACGGGTTATAGCTGAGGTCGGATTCAATCCAGAGGGTATGGTTGGAAACGGGGGCTCCACTGGTTTCATTGGTCACCTGGCCGGAGATATACAAATAACCATATTCTGAGCCGTTAATCTGGGGGAATGCTATTAATGGCAAAAGAACCAACATTCCCAGCAGCAGGAAGTTTCCGGCCAGCTTCCTCAATCCGGGGCATTGTCCCGGATCGCTGCTATGAATTATTTTATTAAGGTAAAAACTAAGCATACCCCTGAAAATTAAAAGTTATACAACAAGCCTACCCGTAATCCGGCAGTATATGTATGTTTTGATTTTATATAATCGCTTTTATAGGCAGATGTAATGTAATATCGGAACATAGGTTCGCATGATAAACTAAAGTTTTCGTGGAATCTGTAATTAATTCCAGCACTTAAGAGCAACTGGACATTACTGTTGACTCTTTCCGGTTGCTTATTTTCGCTGATACCCAGCATAAGATCTCTTTCCCTGAATGCAGCTTCTGGCATGTTCTTATGGACAAGGAAAGAAAATGCCGGACCTGCTTTAACAAACCAGGAAAGTTTTCCGATATTTTTCCTGAATCCGAACAGAACAGGAATTTCCAGGTATGTATACCGGTTTTTGGATGAATGATAAGATTCTTTGACCGAATCGTATACGTCAACCGGGCTGGTGTGATAAACAGGAACAACGCCGTTTTCAGTGGTATCAAAAGTAACCTCATAAACATCATCATAGGTTCCTAAATACTCCTGATAATTATACGTATATCCTCCTTCATCCCGTGAAAGATTAAGTCCAACACCCGATTCGATGAAGAAGTCTGTATATTGCAGAGTGGCGGTCAGATCGAAATGATAAGCGCTTTGGTTGGGGATATTATCGTCCGGGTAAAACATAACTTCGGGATTAAAATAAATTCCCAGCAGTAATTCCGGTTTAAACTTATAGGTTATTTTCTCGTTGAGCGATGTATACTTTACTTTATATACAAAACTGTTGTTGTTATCCAATATGGGTTGAGAGGATGAATGTGGAATATTTAGGGATGATCCGTCAATGACATTGAGGGTAAGAGGATTGATGGTTTCCCGATAATTTTGTTCAGGTTCATCCTGAAATGTTTTACCGAATGATGTAGTCGGACCGGTGTTATCGATTTCCTGAGGGATTATAGTTGTAATGTTCACATCCAGTCCGGCGGAAGAATTTGTAACGCTTTCAGGTGTATTGCTTTGGGTATCAGGTTTGGCTTTGGTAAAGCTGGAAGCGCTGGATTTGTTGTAAGTAATCCCATTGTCTTGTTTAATGACATACAGACCGACAATTAGTGCGATCAGGAAGAGGGCGGCCAGGGTAGCCAGTGAGACCGGGTTGCTGAATAACGTGCCGGAAGAGTTATTGGGGATATTAGCTTTAATCCTTTCCCAAACCTGTTCCGGCGGTTGTGCTTCAAACGACCTGAATCTTTCACGGAAGACCTCATCCATATGTCTGGAATCTCTACTCACGGGTTTTTGGTTTTTTTAATCTTCATTTGCAATGCATTCCGTGCTCTTGAAAGTTGTGATTTGGAGGTATTTTCCGAGATGTTAAGCATATCGCCGATCTCTTTGTGGGAATAACCCTCAATAATGGCCAGGTTGAACACCATTCGATATCCATCCGGCAATTCCTGGATCAACTGTAGCAATTCAATGTTAGAAAGCCGGTCAATAGCCGTTTCATCTTCCATTAATACATAATCAGCTTGTTCAATGTCGGTTTCATTGAATTTTCTAACCATCTTTTTGTAATAATTAATGGCGGTATTGATCATCGTCCTCCTTATCCAACCTTCCAAAGAACCTTCGTTTTTAAAATCCTTCAGGTAAGTAAAAACTTTAATGAAGCCATCCTGAAGAACATCTTCCGCCTCCATTTTATTTCTTGTAAAACGAAGGCATATTCCAAACATCTTAGGCGCAAAACGCCTGTAAAGTGTCTCCTGTGCATGGGAGTCATTTTGCAAGCAGCCTTCTATGATTTGTTCCTCGTTCAGCATTCAGTTATGGCTTCCTATGTTATATACAAAATGCCAGCCCTATACCCGAAGTATCTTTGGCTGGATATCCGTTTACCTTTAAAAAGTTAACCAGTAAAGGTAAGAAAAAAACCATAACTACGTCAATAGCTAATTTTTTCTGGGAATAAAGCCAGATTTAAGCTGTAACGAATTGTGCTTCAAACCATTGATAGAAAGGCAACTTCAGCACAATCCATAGACAACAATTTTTCCGGAATGGTTGCACATCAAACAATTGATCATCAAATTCCTTTTGCAGGATATCAACCCCTTTAGATCGGGGGATTCAGGAATCAGAAAAAGATTCTACATATCAGGGTTTCCTTTTTTTAGTAAGAGTCCTGTTAATTTTCACTTTTCCCAGATAAACAATATGATACATGGACGGTACTATGATCAGTGTCAGGAAGGTCGCAAAAGAAAGTCCAAAAATAATTGTCCAGGAAATTGGTCCCCAGTAGGCTGCATTATCGCCTCCAAAATAAATATTCGGGTCAAAACTTTTCAGGAAGCCAATGATGTCAATATTTAATCCCATAGCCAGGGGTAATAGTCCAAGAATAGTAGTAATAGCTGTCAACAAAACAGGTCTCAGACGGGTCCTTCCTGCTTCTATCACACAGGCAGTGGAATCTTTAATTGATAATATGGCATTATCTTCCAGACCAAGTTCTTTCCTTTTCCTTTTCTTTAGAAGATCTATATAATCAATCAGTACAATGGCATTGTTCACTACCACACCAGCCAGGGAAACAATTCCGATACCTGTCATGATTACAATAAAATCCATTCTGAATGTTCCTAATCCACCGAAAACGCCAATAGTACTGAAAAGCACACTGGCAAGAATAATGATTGGTTTCACAATTGAATTGAATTGTGTGACCAGGATCATCAGGATCAGTGATAAGGCAATAAGCAGAGCTCTTTCAAGGAAGGCGAGAGACTCAGCCATTTCTTCCTGTTCGCCGGTAAATTTATACTGATAACCATAAGGCATAGGGAAGTCCATAAGAATGGCTTTTATCTGGTTATTTATTTCCGTAGCATTATAACCTTCAATCACATTGGAGTAAATAGTAACCACTCTTTCCATATCTTTCCTTTTCACTTCTCCATAAGTAGTACTGTATGAAATATCGGCTACTGCAGAAACAGGGACCTGGACGATCTTCCCGTTTGCCTGATCTCGGAAAGTAATTTTTTGATTCAGAAGGGCAGGAATATCGTAACGGAAATTATCTTGTAAACGAAGTTGAATTGGGTATTCATCTTCGCCAATTTTATAGTCTGATATTTCCTTTCCGAATAATGCAGTACGGATGGTTGAAGCAATTTGCCCGGTAGAAAGTCCGAATCTCCTCGCTTTGTCACGGTCTATACTAAGTTGGATTTCAGGTTTTCCGACATCAAGATCAATTTTGAGGCCTTCAATACCTTCTATTTTTGCTGTTTCTATGATAGATTGCAGTGTGTCTGTCAGATACAGTAATTTCTGAAAATCCCTTCCGCTTACTTCAATGTTCACTGCTTTACCGGCAGGTGGTCCTTCAGATTGTTTGGCAATGGATATCTGGATACCCGGGTATTTACCAACCAAAGCATCTGAAAGATCAATTAATGCATCGTTGCTGTTCAGGTTTCCCCTTTTATCAAAATCAACGAAATTAATGGTAACCAGCCCCCTGTTTAGTTTTTCAGACATATCAAAGACTTCATCTTCCGAACGGGCCCCACTTCCTACTGTAACAAGAACATCTTTAACAATGGGCTTATAAGGTTCCAACACATTGAAAACCTTATTTTCGATATCTTTCATAAATTCATTGGAGGCTTCGATATCCATCCCGATAGGGCCTTCTGCGAGGATATTAATATATGAAGGATCGCTATCAGGGAAGAAGGTCATTCGGGGATTGGTGCCGAAATAGAATCCAACGGTAACTATTAAAAGCAATATTATTCCTGCAAGGAAATAAAAGGCATTGTTTTTCCGTATGGCAAATCGCAATAACCTATCGTACCAGTTCTCTAACTTAACCAGGAAAACACTTTGGAACCATTGAGAAGAGGGATAAAACAGAAAAATATTTAAGATACCAATAATGCCAAAAATCAGGAATAATGCACCTCCAACATTCATCTTTCCCAGGTAAAGCAGTGCAGAAATTACCAGCATAACCAATGCAAACAGGAGGGATCTTTTTTTATTCATGGGCGATTCCTGCTCGCTGCGTTTTATAAATGTGGACGAAATGACAGGAATTATCACAAGGGCAACAAAAAGCGAGGATGTTAAGACGATGATCAGGGTTGTAGGCAGGTACTTCATGAATTCACCCACCATGCTGTCCCAGAATAATAGCGGGAAAAATGCGGCGAGAGTGGTTGCAGTTGATGATATTATAGGCATTGCGATTTCTCCCACAGCTTGTCTGGCGGCCTGCATCTTTGAATATCCCCGGTCAATGAAGCGGTATATATTTTCAACAACAACAATGGCATTATCTACCAGCATTCCAAGAGCAAGGATAAGCGAGAAGAGAACGATCATATTAATACGGGTTTGCATAAAGCCCAACACCATGAAAGACAAGAACATAGACGTTGGGATTGCAAACCCTACAAAAAGTGCGTTCCGTGTTCCCAGGAAGTAATACAAAACAAGGATAACAAAGATTACCCCCATAACCATGCTATTCTCAAGATTACTTAGCTGCTTCCTTACTATATCTGATTGATCCTGAGTTATGGAAATATTAAGGTCTTCGGGAATCGCTCTTACTGACCTGGCATCAGCCAGAACCTGGAACACTTGGTCGGTGGCTGCCAAAAGATTTTCCCCTCCTTTTTTAATTACCTGCAAGGTAACCACCGGATTTCTGTCAAGGCGCGTATAGCTTTTGGTTTCTTCAAATCCAAATGTAATCTCAGCCACATCCTTGAGATATACAATGCGATTGTTTTCGTTTTTAACAATGATATTCGAAATCTCATTTGGGCTGGTAAATTCTCCAATAATCCTGATTGAACGCCGATTGTCGCCAAGTAATAATTCACCACCGGACATTGAGATATTTTCAGCGGCAATAGCGTTTTCGATATCATTAAAGCTAAGTTCAACGGCGGCAAGTTTATAGGGATCAACTTTGATCTGCATTTCGCGTTCGTTCAGACCGATAATTTCCACTTTGCTGATCTCATAAATCCTTTCTATCTCATCTTCCAGATATTCTGCATATTTTTTAAGTTCGTTTAAACTAAAATCTCCTGAAAGATTAACATTTATGATAGGGAACTCAGAAAAATCGATATCCATTACCATTGGATCGTCGAGAAGGTCGTTGGGTAATTCACTTTTAGCTTTATCAACGGCATCTTTAACATCCTGCAGAGCCTGATCGACGTCCACATCGGTGTTAAATTCGACAAAAATGGCAGAAATATCCTGGGAGGAAGTAGAACGAAGTTCATTAATACCTTTAATGGATTCAATCTCCTTTTCCAGGGGGCGGGTAATGAGGTTTTCAATATCTATGGGTGGATTTCCCGGATAAATAGTCTGCACCATGATGGTTGGCAGTACTATATCGGGAAACAATTCCTTTGGAAGAGACCTGTAAGAATACAGGCCAAATACCAGTAGAATAACTATCAGCAGGTAAACCGTATTTTTATTATTTAGTGCCCACGTTGTGAGCCCAAATTCCCGGATTACTTTTTTTGTCTCGTTCTTTTCCATTATTTAATTCTGATTTCGGATCCGTCAGAAACTAAATTATATCCTTCAGTGATAATGATATCACCGGTATTAAGTCCATTATTAACTTCAGTTTGATCCTGATAAGAAACGCCGGGCTCAACATATACTTTTTTTGCAATCAGCTTATCAGAACCGGAAGTTACCTTGTAAATGTAGGAGCCTTTTCTGTCCTGTTTCATCAGGATAGAAGGGATAAGCATGGCTTGTTCCGTTGAATAATCGTTAATTTTAATTATAGAAAGTATGTTTGGTTTAAGCTGACTGTCAATATTGCTAATTTTTAATTGTATGTTGAAGGTCCGGTTTGTGGGATTGATTACATTACCGATTCGGTGAATAGGCACTTTGAGTTGAATATCTGGATAGGATGGGAAGCTAACAGACACAGTGTCCCCTTTCCGGATGACGGGAAGGTAATTCTCGGCAATATCAGCATTGATGTAAAGCTCAGAGAGGTTTACCAGTTGCATAATCTGTACACCGGGGATAGCCAGTTCTCCTTCTTTCTGGAAGATTTCATCAACGATACCATCAATGGGAGATTTAATACTGGCCATTTCCAATTGGGCTTCCAGGGTTTTGAGTCTGGTTTCCAATGATTCTTTCTGGTTTTTTGCCTCAAGGTACTGTATTTCTGAGCCAATTTGTTTTTCCCAAAGTTGCTTTTGTTTTTCAAAAACTGTTTCGGCAAGCTCCAGGGATGTTTTAAATTCTTCAATGGTATTATCCGTAACACTGGTATTCAGCTTCACCAAATACTGCCCTTTGCTTACCCTGTCACCTTCCTTAACAAAGATTTCCCTAATTTGCCCGCTGATTTCCGGACTTATAAAAGCTTCATTGATGGATTCAACACTACCTGAAGCTTCAAAGAAATGTTTAAATTCCCGTGGTTTTAGCGTATCAGTTCTCACAAGAATATTCTGGGTGGTATCAGAACCGGTTAATTCGATCAGTTCTTTTTCCAGAAGCGCGATTTCATGATTAATTTGGCTAACCTGGTTCTTTTTTTCTTTTATTTTTCCACGGATTTTTTCGGTCTGGTCCCCAGATTGACATGAAGCAAGGATTGCGACAACCAGTATAAAAATCAATTTTTTCATTTACAGTATTGTTAAATATTTCAGGTACTCTATGTTGAATTATATTAATTTCTGGTAAGTAACTTCTCAAGATCCAGTTTGGTTTCTGATAGATCAAGAATACTGATCATAAGCTCTGATTCTGAAGTAAGGAACTGATTATGGGTTTGTAACAGATCCAGACTTGTTGCCAGTCCTTCCTTATATTTCAGCACGGTCTTTTTATAGATCTTTTCTGCAATAGATAAGCTTTTGGATTTATTTTGAAAAACCAGGTACGCATTGTTAAAATCGGATTTTGCTTGTCTGGCTTTAATGGTAAGACCTGTTTTCAATTGATCATCCAAAGTCTGTACTTTTTCGAGATTCAGTTTTTCCTGCTGAACTCTTGATGACCGGTATCCTGAGCTCCAAATAGGGATATTAAGTTCAACGCCAAGGATTGAAGTCGGAAACCATATGCCTTCGCTATCGAAAAAATCCCATTTGTTACGCTGTGCCTGTGATTGATATGTTAAAAATGCATTCATAGTCGGTAAATATTCTGACCGGACTGCTTTTAATCTCATAATGGCAAGTTCCTGCTGGGTTTTTAGAATCCGGTAGTCAATATTTTCATTATAATTGAAAGCTTCATTAATCAGAGCAGTATAATTAGTTTCACTGAGAATGTCATCAAGGCTGTTGGTCAAAACTAACGAATCGCTGAGCTTAAGGCCCAAAATAAATTTCAGATAACTGTATGCTAATTCGGTTTGGGTTTCAGAAGTGATTACAGCAGCTTCCAAATCAGCTACAATTAGTTCAAGCTGTTCAACATCAATATCTTCCAGGAAGCCCACTTTATAAGTTTCGTTGGTTTCGTAGAGCATTTTTCTCATTTCTACCAGGGTTGTATCCAGGATTTCGTTGTTAGCTTCAGAAACCAAAACGGTTATGTAAGCCATACTTACTTCTTTATGAATGTCAATTTCTTTTTTCCTGTATTCTTCCTGTGATTTTTCCACCAGTTTTTTCGATGCCTGGACTCCCAGGATGTAACGGCCATCGAAAATAAGCTGGTTCAGGATGACTTCACCATAGGCTGTGTATTTTGTGCCAAACTGGATCTTTTGTTCCGGTGAATCCGGCCCGAATGAACCTTCAGGGATAATGAAAGTAGGACGAGCCAGGAAATGATTGTATGCAATATTGGCATTCAATTGGGGGAATCCTGCGGAAAGATATTCATTAACAGTTTGCCTGGCCACTTCGATATCTTTACCGGCGTTGATCAGGTCATAATTATTTTCGAAAGTATATTGCCTTGCTTCCTGGATACTGAAGCGGAATACTTCCTGTGAGAATGTTATTTTGATGGCGAGGGAGCATAAAATTGTCATTATCCCTGCTATCAGCATTTGTTTTGTCATAAACTACCAAAATATAAAAGTTTACAGTTAAGGATATTTTATAGTTTAAATTCCTTACGTTTCATTTCAAAGTACGCCAGTCCTTCGGGTTTAGCTATGCTTCTGATTAATGATTCAAACATAACATTAAACAACACTTCGAACGAAAACTTCTCTGGTGGGAAGAAATTCGGATTGTGCAAATCGATTAACCTTGCCAGATAGAGCCTTGAAATAAGCTCAATGCTTAGGTCGTCCCTGTACATTCCCTGTCGGATTCCCTTTTCCAGGTTAATCCGTATTTTATTGAATATGAAGTCTTGTCTTTGTTTAAAATGCTCCAAATAAATATCCGGATAATATGTCTTAAGGTCGAAAGTTAACGCCGGGCTGATATTTAAAAATTTAAGTGCAATTTCCTTACTTACTGTCAACAGGATATCAATGGCATTGACGCCTTCAAAATTATGAACTTCAAAAATCACTTTAAAGGAATCCCGTTCAAATTCAAGCACCTTTTCTACAAGTTCGGATTCAGTGTTGACAAATTTCCGGATTTCCACTTCCGGCACGTTTATTTCCTTTGCTAGTTCCGTGATTGTCAAATGCCCTATTCCCCCTTTAAAAGGGTGTGCCCTGATTTTCTCGATAATTTTGGCAAATTCAGGATTCATGTTTGAAGGCGATTAAGCCGGTGACAAAAGTAGAAAAAAATGGATAGGTATAAAAATAATTTCTTATACTTACATATAAATGTAAGCGATTAATATCGGGTAATTATTCCACAAGGATCATTTTTCTTTGGATGCTTCGTTCATTACCGGATAATTCGAAATAATACACACCTGGGCTTAGATTGAAATCGCTGGGATTGAATGATTTGATATATTTACCGGCAGGTATGACTTCTCTGTCAACGAGCCGGGTAATCGTTCTTCCGAATATATCAATAACACTAAGGCTAACTTCCGTCCTGTATTTAATTTTATAAGAGATAAAAGTGGATTCCCGGAATGGATTGGGATAATTCTGATCCAGGTGAAGATCAACCGAAGCGGATTGTTCCTTTACGGAAACAATGTGAGGATCAACAAGGGCTGTCCACACACTGAGCTGACCATTTTGCAGCCTGGCCCAGATCGGACGGATCACATTATCATATGCGGAAACGTTCGTATAATCACCGAAGAATATTGAGCTGAAAGGGAGAAAGGGTGATTCGCTCACTTTGAAATTAATGAATGATTCCCCTCCATCGCGTGAAACAGCCATGTAAACGTCGGTATTTGCATCATCATAATTTCTTCTGTCATAGAATACAAACCAAAGATTTCCATTGGTCTGGTCCACATCCATCCAGGTAAAGAATTGATGTTTACCTGGCGGGTCGTCATTGACACGTATTGGTTCTGACCATGTATTTCCACCATCGTTTGATTTAACGAGCCAAACATCGGTATCATCATTCCCATTGCGTTGATCTGACCAGTTAATATATATGGTTCCATGGTGTTCTCCACCGCTAAGGTCACATTTGGTAACAGGAAGACCGTTAGCCCTGTATATTCCCGGAATGCTGTAATCCCATCCACCGGGAAAATCACTGACAAAGATGTCATCATCAAGCCAGGTTTCACCCTGATCCTGGGAACGGTCGAAAACCAATCCTTCAGGGCCTGCCCAGGAAACGTATATTTCACCATTCGGGCCAACTACCGGAACGGCTCCTTCAACAGTATTGTCACTATCAATACAATCACCCGAAACTTGGTTTATCCTTTTGGCATCAGACCAGGAAAGGCCACCGTCAATCGACTTTGAGAAGTGAATATCACTTTTATCATCCGGATTACTACTTCCATAGTCATCGAATTGGGTCCATGTGACATAGATGTTATTGTTGGTTACATCCACAACTGCCCATTCTTTGTCCTGGGCCTTAGTTCCGTTCAATCCCATATAGCTGCCATTATTCCATGATCCTCCTAAAGAGTCTGCTTTCTGGCATACTATTCTGTCTATCCAGCTCCCTCCAGAACCGGGATTTGAGAGATGCAGAAAATAATAGCTGCCAGCAGTATCAACAATAAGGCAAGGGTCTCCCCATACACCGTAGGAAGAAACAGGATTTGTCTTGTTCCATGTTATACCTCCGTCAACCGAGTGATATACATTGTCAATATTTGCTCCTGCATATATGTGGTTTGTGTTGGCAGGGTTGATTATTATAGAAGGCTCTTCAGGAGGCATGAAACTACCCTCATCATCAATAAGAATATTTGTATGTTGTGCATTTAGGGTGTATGCAAAAAGGGCCAGAAGGAGAATTGTCAGTTTTTTCATTTCACGGATTGTATTTACAATTAGATTATTACAAAGGTACGAAAATCCTCGGCCTAATAAATAATGAATCCGACCCGGTCTGCCTTTTTTTGTAATTTTAGCCAAACTTAAGGATATGCGAAAATTTCCACTTCACTGGCAGATACTCCTTGCACTCCTATTGGGAATCATTCTGGGTTTGTTTTTACCAGGATGGGTTATATGGGTCGAATGGATGGGTGATATTTTCCTCAGGGCTTTAAAAATGATCATTATTCCACTTATCCTGAGTTCAATAATCTCCGGGGTTACCAATATAGGCAGCGCGGAAAACCTGGGAAGGTTGGGATTTAAAACCATAGGTTATTATCTTCTGACAAGCACGGTGGCTATATTGACAGGATTGATTCTGGTAAATCTCATTCAGCCAGGAATCGGTGCTGATCTGGGATTTAGTAAGCAGGTTGATGGTCTTGATGTACTTAAAGAATCGTTTGGTGATACGTTGATTAATATTATTCCAAGTAATATTTTTCAGGCTTTCGTAGAGAACAGGATGTTATCTGTTATTTTTTTCGCGGTAATTTTCGGGTTTTTCATTACTAAAACCGCTGAAAAGTCGAGGGTGTTTCTTACCGATTTATTTAACAGTCTTTTTGAAGTGATGATGAAAATTACAATGTTCATCATTCGATTTGCTCCCTTGGGTGTATTGGGCATTGTTGCCAAACAGGTAGCTGAGACCGAAGATATCCTTTCGCTTGCTCAAACAATGGGAATATACATGATTACCGTGCTTGCCGGATTACTAATTCATTCCGGAATCACTTTACCTCTTATCTGCCGGTTGATAGGCAGGATAAACCCCGCCCGGCATTTCCGGGCCGTAACTACGCCCTTATTAACTGCCTTTTCGACTTCCTCGTCCAGTGCAACGCTACCTCTGACTATGCAGGCTGTAGAAGACAACGACGGAGTTTCAAATAAGATATCTTCATTCACACTTCCGTTGGGCGCCACGATTAACATGGACGGCACTGCATTGTATGAATGCGTTGCAGCGATGTTTATAGCCCAGGCATACGGGATAGAATTGAGTTTTGGGGAACAGATGATTGTGGTCATCACAGCCTTGTTAGCGTCTATTGGGGCTGCCGGCATTCCCATGGCAGGGCTGGTTATGATCACCGTTATTCTCACTGCTGTTGGCCTGCCTCTTGAAGGTGTGGGTTTGATTCTTTCTGTCGACCGCATTCTGGACATGTTCAGAACCACTACTAATGTTTGGAGCGACACCTGTGGTGCAGTCGTGATTGCCAGATCCGAAGGTGAGATCCTTAAAGTATAAGAATGTTCATATACCTGTTGAAAAGTGATAAGATTTTAACTATCACTTCCTTACGTTTTGTCGTTATTTTGTATTAAACAATCAGAAAAATCCAATGGCAAAAAAAACACAAGGTATGCGTATAGGCATACTTACCGCTGGCGGTGATTGTCCTGGCATTAATGCATCCATCCGGGGTGTCGGGAAAACAGCCATTGTCGAATATGGGATGAAGGTAATTGGAATCTCTTCAGGTTTTCTTGGTTTAATCAATCAGGAATATCGGGAGCTAAACGAATCAGAACTTTCCGGAATACTCACTTTAGGAGGGACCATACTGGGTACATCCAGGGAAAAGCCTTTTAAATCGGGCCAGAATGGCCATCAAAAGGTGGATAAGCCTAAATTGATTAAAAAGCATTACCAGGAAATGAAGCTGGATGCGCTTGTTTGCATCGGGGGTAATGGTACGATGCGGACAGCATCTTATCTTGCAGAAGAGGGTTTGAATATTATAGGTATCCCTAAAACCATCGATAATGATGTTTGGGGGACGGATGTAACCTTCGGTTTTGACAGTGCCCTACTCATTGCGACAGATGCGATCGACCGTTTGCATACCACGGCCAACTCCCACAAACGCACTATGGTTATAGAGGTAATGGGGCATAATGCCGGGTGGCTTGCTTTATATTCCGGAGTAGCGGGTGGGGGAGATGTGATTCTTATCCCGGAGATTGAATATGAGGAAGATATTATATCGTCTTATTTGAAACGAAGAGTAAGAAATAAGAAACCATATTCAATTGTTGTTGTAGCCGAGGGTATTAAAACCAAAAAGGGTGAATCGGCAGCTTCCTATATTTCCGGGATGATCAAAGAGAAGACAGGTTTAGAAACCAGGCAGACCATTCTGGGTTACATACAGCGAGGTGGAAGCCCATCACCCATGGACAGGGTGCTGGCCACCCGCTATGGAGCCAAAGCTGTGGAATTGATTGCCAATGGGCAGTTTGGGGTAATGGTGGCAAAAAGGTATAATTCCATTGAGCCTGTCCCATTGTCAGAAGTTCGCGATCGTTTAAGTTTAGTTCCACAGGATCATCCTCTGGTAAAGAAAGCCCGCTTCATGGATGTCTGTTTTGGAGATAGGCAAAAATTGTGATTTTGCTAACCCGGATATTTAAAATCCATTTAAGTTCATTAATACTGTTGGGAGTAACAGTATGAATCCCAATAGAATTAATACGATTATCAGAGGAGTAATCCATTTTACCCACTTCTCATAGGGTATCTTTGCAACTCCGAGTACCCCCATCAATACACCGGAGGTTGGTGTAATGAGATTTGTAAAACCATCACCGAACTGGAAGGCCATTACGGTGGCCTGTCTTGATATTCCGATCAGGTCGGAAAACGGTGCCATGATTGGCATGGTAAGTGCGGCCTTAGCTGAGCCTGATGGAATGATGATGTTTATCAGGGTTTGAATCACATACATGATTCCAACCGAAGCTACACTCCCCAGATTGTTCATTGATTTCGACAAGCCATAAAGAATCGTGTCAATAACCTGGCCATCTTCCAGGATGACGATAATACCACCCGCCAGTCCAACGATAACAGCCGCTGAAAGAATATCCTTTACACCTTCCATAAATAAGACTGTAATCTTATCGGGATTATAGTTCATTGCAATTCCCGATAATATTCCCATCGCAAAAAATAAGGTGGCGATTTCCATAATGTACCAACCATATCCCATTACCCCTACAATCAGGAAGTATATTGTATACAACAGCAATGAAAGGACAAAAAAATGGACAGATTTCCTGAGAGTTAAAAATCCGGTAATTGCGAAAAGCACAGCTGACAATGGGATCATAGGGAAATGTGCAGAAGAATTACCCACCTTCATTTCCGTTATTGGGTATATAATGGAGAATATGATCAGTACAATTTCGATCAGGATAAAAATTATCCATCCGGAAAGAGGTGTATGGTATTTAATTTCAGAATTGCCTTCATTGTCCTTATGTCTCCAGTAGCTGTCTTCTTCATAAACAGGAGAAGATTCCGGGTGTTTTTTCACTTTCGCTGCATACCGCAGGATAAAGGTTATCCCTATGATGTTGATAACGACCCAACAAACAAAGCGATATTCAATTCCTGAAAACAAAGGCAGTTCAGCAATACCCTGGGCGATTCCAATGGTAAAGGGATTCAGTATGGCTCCGGCAAAACCCAGGCCGGCCGCAACGAACACTAATCCTACACCGGTTATAGAATCATATCCCATGGAAATAGCCAAAGGCACCAATATGATGATAAAGGCTATGGTTTCCTCACTCATGCCGAATATAGCTCCAAAAGCACTGAACATGAGCATAATCAGGGTCATTACAATATTGTTAACACCGATCTTTTTCAGGAAACGATTTTTTTCGAGTTTACCTGTAAACTTGAGAAATGAAAAAATACCAACGTCGATGGCTTTGCTTGCATTCATTATCCAAAAAGCACCTCCGATCATCAGGATAAAAACAATTATGCCCGATTGTCTCACAAAACCTTTAAACAGAGCCGCAAAGATTTCCCAGGTTTGCGGATGATTATCAGTGTAATGGAAAACCATTTCTTTTTGTTCCACTCCACCCCTGAGGGTGGTTTCTTCAACGTATTTCCCGCCCGGTATAAACCAGGTCATAATAGCAGCAACAATAATGATATAGAATATTATCACATATGTATGCGGGATTTTCTTAGTTTTCAGCATATTGGTTAAAATTTCAGGATAAATTATCAGAAAAGTTCATCGTATTTTGTCCACAGGAGATCTCCCAGATCCCAGGCTTTACCTACGGCCTTGTTTCCCCAGAAAGAAGTGTATTCTGTAAGAATGGCCCTGGCTTTAGCAGGGTCATCCCGATAGGTTTTCAAAACAAAGTTTTCAAATCCTTCCTGGTTTTCAAATAGTTCCTGTTGAAAAGCGTTCCAGACAGGTTCAACATCCTTTCGCATATCTCCCCATCGTTGAGCTGTGAGGGTTCCAAGACGGTTAAAAGCCCACCATGCAGATTCCTTGTTGAAACCGTGGGTACGTCCAGGTGTTTTGTATGGTTTAGGAAGGTCGGTCACACCACAATATACAGGGATATAAACAGAAGTTGCCACATTGTCCATAGCCAGCCAGACTACACCTCCAATGGGATCCGGCAACCAATTGCGACACTGGATGATTGTTGCATACATGGTATACCAGCGGGCGATGGTTCTTTCTCCTCGCCAGCCCCATCCGCCATTAATCCTGAAAACCTTATTCATATCATAGGGCATGAAGGGATTTGCCAAAGGACTAATAATGGTTTTACCTTCATTATCGGTAACAGATATGTCTTTAACAAAATTAAAGGGTGTGCCTTCATAGTAGTCTTTAAACACTCTGACAAGATCGTCTAAAGAGACCGGTTTATCGGGTTTAACGCTAAATGGGTAGTTTTCAGCGTTAGGGTCCAGTTTCATTGAAGGGGCCAGGAGATCGAAAACCCTCCATTCACGGCGTCTGGCAGCCAGGGAAGTGCGGCTTTCGGGTGCATATGCGTAGCAAAACTGAAAATCTTCTTTTGATTCACACCATCCAGAATCCAGTGCCATCCTGAAAATATTGTCCGATGCAAGAAAGTTATCGGAATCTTTAATATCAATATGTTTAATGGTGGAAGCGTTTGCATTTACAGAAATATGTTCATCGGGTACTCTTTGAGCAACCCAGATTGATCCAGTTTTCCCTTTTCCGGGACCAACGATTTCAAAGTGCCAGACTTCTTCTTTGTCGGCAATGGTGAGGCATTCACCGGCATCGTTCCAACCATATCGACGGGTAAGTTCACCTGCAAGGGTTATTGCCTCCCGGGCGGTTTTGCATCTTTCCAGCATAAGCTGGCAAAGTCGCTGGCAATCGATCAATCCCTGATTTGATTGAAGACATTCCCTGCCTCCGAAGGTCGATTCGCCTATGGCAAGTTGATATTCATTCATACAGGGATAAGCTGTATTGATATACCCATAAGTTTGCAACGGCTGTGGTATTTCCCCTATGGGGACATGTGAATAGGAAGGCATAGCTGTGGTATCGCAATTGGTTCTTTTGTACATGGTTTGCATGGCGCCTTCCGGGTGGATAGCTGGACCGACGATATTCATCCAGGAACGAGTCCGGTGGCTGTCGTCGGTGTGGGAGGTAATAACAGATCCATCGATGGTAGCTTTTTTCCCTGCCGTGATCGTGGTACATTCATCGATCCATTCATCCTGGGATAAAGCAGGAATGACCATAAGTGCCTGAAAACAAACAAGCAAAACTATAACCAGGTGTGATTTCATAGAGTAATATTTTGATATGATTTAGAATTTCTAAAATACTCATTTTTGCCAAACAGGCCATCTCTGCAACAGATTGTTTTTGATTACGAAATGGAATTAATGCTTATTTTTGCCAACCTGTATCATCATCATATACATAAATGAGCGAACCCATCAAGCACGAGTGCGGAATTGCCCTGATCCGATTGTTGAAGCCACTTGAGTTCTATGTTGCCAAATACGGAACTGCGTTTTACGGTCTGAACAAGCTGCACCTGATGTTGCAGAAGCAACATAACCGTGGTCAGGACGGTGCGGGCATAGCTTGTATCAAGTTGGATCTTGAACCGGGACATAAATATATCGACAGGGAAAGATCAAATGCCCCGGCGCCATTGAGAGAGGTTTTTACCGCGGTATATGATAAGATATCTGATCTGGCCGACCGTAATACTAAATTATTACAGGATGTTAACTGGTTGAAATATAACATGGAATTTACAGGGGAATTGTTGCTGGGGCACCTGCGCTATGGAACCTTTGGCAAGAATAATCCTGAGAACCTTCATCCTTTTATCCGTTTCAACAATTGGATGACAAAAACACTTGTCCTGGCCGGTAATTTTAATCTTACCAATGTTGATGAGTTGTTTGACAAGTTAATTGATCTCGGGCAATATCCGGTTGATACATCGGATACCATTACCATGCTTGAAAAGATTGGTCATTTCCTGGATCAGGAAAATGAATTGCTTTATCAGACATACAAAAACATGGGAATGGAGAAGCGTTCCATAACCATACAGATTGCAGAAAATCTGGATATCAAAAAGATACTAAGTCGTTCAGCAAAGTCCTGGGATGGTGGTTATGCTGTAGCCGGATTGATTGGACATGGTGATGCATTTGTTTTAAGGGACCCATCGGGGATACGTCCTGCGTATTATTATGCTAACGATGAAATTGTTGTGGCTGCATCGGAGCGACCTGTAATACAGACTACCTTCAGTACAGCTTTCGAGGAAATAATGGAAATACAGCCGGGTCATGCCCTGATCATTAAGAAAAATGGTAAAGTAAGTGAAGAGGAATGCATCCCACCGTTGGAGCGTAAAGCCTGTTCCTTTGAAAGGATTTATTTTTCAAGGGGTACCGATGTAGAGATTTACAAAGAAAGGAAGAAACTAGGACGTCTGCTGGCTCCTACGGTGCTTAAGGCAGTTGATTATGATTTGTCAAACACGGTTTTCTCGTATATTCCCAATACGGCATCGGTTGCATTCAGAGGCTTAATGGAAGCGGTTGACGATTTTTGCAATAAGGTAAAGCGTGATAAGCTTTTTCAGGCAGGAGGGAATATGAGTGCAAAACAACTGGAAGAGATTTTGTCTATCCACCCTCGTATTGAAATTGTTGCTGTAAAAGATATAAAACTCCGGACCTTTATCACTCAGGAAAGCCAACGGGATGATCTTGCCGGACACGTTTACGATATTACTTATGGTTCTATTCGTCCGGGTTTGGATAACCTGGTTGTTATTGACGATTCCATTGTGAGGGGAACTACTCTGAAACAGAGTATCATACGTATCCTGGACCGTTTGGGCCCCAGGAAGATAATTATAGCATCATCTGCACCGCAAATTAGATACCCCGACTGTTATGGTATCGATATGGCGAAGCTTACCGATTTCATTGCATTCAAAGCTGCAATAGAGCTTTTAAAAGAAACAAGGCAGCAGAGCATCATTAATGATGTATATAATAAGTCAAAGGCACAGGAAAAATATCCGAAGGAAAAGATAATAAACTTTGTTAAGCAGATATATAAACCATTTACTGCCGAACAGATATCGGAGAAGATCACAGCCATGCTAACCCCAAATGAAATAAAGGCAGAGGTACAGATTATTTTTCAGAAGATTGAAGATTTGCACGAAGCATGTCCTAAAAATTTGGGAGACTGGTACTTTACGGGTGATTATCCTACACCCGGCGGCAATAAAGTTGTAAACAAAGCCTTCATCAATTATATTGAAGGAAGGAATATCAGGCCTTATTAGGGATTAAAAGTTGGATCGGATTTTTGCAGCCAGATCTTCAAACTCATTGGGTGCAAGCTTTAATTTCGGTTTCTTAAAGTCAATATCATAAACAGTATTTATCGGGACTATATGAATGTGGGCATGTGCGACTTCCAGTCCGAGTACAGCAATACCTATCCTTTTACAATCAACAGTAGCTTCGACGGCCCTGGCAACTCTTTTGGCAAACAGGAACAAACCTTTATATAATTCGTCTTCGATATCGAAAATGTAGTCAGTTTCTTGTTTGGGGATTACGAGGGTATGGCCCATAGCTATGGGATTTATATCAAGAAATGCGTAATACAGATCGTCTTCTGCAATTTTATAAGAAGGGATCTGTCCGGAAATGATTTTTGAGAATATGCTTGCCATAATTTAACGATTTATCGTGATATTTCAATAACTTCGAACGATATTTTCCCGGCAGGGACTTCAATTTCAACAGATTCCCCTACGGTTTTACCGAGAAGCCCCTGAGCGATAGGAGATGAAACGGAAAGTTTTCCGGTTTTAAGATTTGCTTCATTTTCAGGGACGATGGTGTAACTCATAATGGCCCCATTTTTAAGATTTTTAATTTTTATCTGGGATAAAAGGAGTACTTTACTGTTATCCATTTTCGATTCATCCAGGATACGAGCCATGCTTATTTCCTCCTGAAGTTTAGCAATTTTGGCTTCCAGGAGTCCTTGAGCTTCTTTAGCAGCAGCATATTCAGCGTTTTCCGACAGATCTCCTTTCTCTCGGGCTTCAGCGATTTGCTGGGAGATAGCGGGGCGTTCTTCCCTAACAAGCTGTTCCAGCTCATTTTTCAATTTTTCCAGGCCTTCCTGGGTGAAATATTTAGTTTTTGCCATGATGAATTCGAATTTTAACAGTGATATCACAATAAATAAAGACCCTTTTTACAAAGGGCCTTTATTAAATATGTTGGCAATAATTTCTTTAACTGCGCAAATCGACCGGTTTACAAGTTAAACCGGATACCGATTGAGTGTGTCCCGTCGAAGGGATCGGTAGCTCTGTAAGAATAGTCAACAGAGAATGTAGTTCCTTTATCCTTACTGAGTGGAACCTGAACGGTAGCACCGAAGCTTGGACCGGTAAACACATTGGTTCTGTCAGCTTTTTCCGTAATACCGTCTTCATAGGTATATCCGCCTCTGAGCATGAGATAATCCTTCAGGCTGTATTCCAAACCTCCAATGAACTGGTCTTTTCCAAACGAGTTGGAGCGGAAATTACCGGCAATGGTAATGCGGTGAATTTCCGCAAAATTGATATCATAGGAGGCTCCTATATCAAGTGCAGCCGGCAGCTCGAACTGTGAAGAAGGCATGTACATGGAGGAGGAAAATTCTTCCTGAGGAAGGAAAGTCTTTTCCAAAAGACCATCGCCAGAGAATTTCATCCTGGGACCAATGTTTTTCAGGGCAATCCCGAATTTGATCTGGTCCTGTTCTCCTGTAACATACTGAATACCAGCATCGATCGCAATACCTTGAGCACTGGCGTCGGAGATGGATTCGGAGATAATCTTAAAGTTAATACCTGCATAAATACTGTTGGAAAACGCTTTTGCATAGGTAATACCAACATTAAGGAGGTTAGGTTTAAAAGTACCGATACCTCCATCCGGATTGTCAGGTGTTGTTACTTCAATTTCCCCGAAGTTCATCGACATAACATTCATACCCAGAACTCCGGATTCTCCAACTCTTTGAGAGAATCCGAATGCAAAAATATTGATATCGGATCCCTTCAGGTATGTTGTATGAGCAAAGATGAACTCTGTTTTGGGTGTAAAAGCAACCCCGGCAACATTGATGAACATCCCTTCAAGTCCTCTTACGCTGGAAGTATTAACATTACCCCATCCGGAACTTCTGGCCCAGGGATTGATCAGCAATTCAGATGCGCCTGCCTGTCCTGACCTGTCTTTATTTCCAGCGAATCCATCCAGCGAGGAAACTGACAGGAATCCTAAGATTATCAGCGGAATCAGGTATTTATAAAATTTCTTCATGCTTGTATTTTTTAATGTTATTAAACTCATATTCATTAGTAGTTTAGAATACATTCAGATCCGGAGGTCTGACGACGCCAAACCATTTCAATACTCTTTCACCGTTATCGGTCTTGACATGGATAATATAAATACCGCTGGATATAGGAATACCGGCGAAATTCTTCAGATCCCAGTCGAGATAGGTAGCGGATTCATCTTTGGTATACTGGCGGACCAAAGTGCCGCTGACATTGTAAATAGTGATGGTACATTTCCTCGGAAGATTAGTGAACTTCACCCTGTTATCCAGAGCGTTATTCTCATATCCTGAATAAGCGTAATAAGGATTAGGAACAACATTGATCAGATCAAGGTCAGATTCCGCTTTGGAAGCACTGTACTCAATCGAAGAAATATTATTGGTATTGAAAGTATAAACCGGATAATTGTGGTTCAGGGTATCGGTATCCGAATTAAACGGAGTACTGAAATAACGTTGATACGGTTTAATAACCCTGACGCTGAGTTTAACATCGTTCGACAACCATTCGAAAAGCGGAGTACTCATGGGCATACCCACGTACATAGTGCTGGAATAAATAGCTGTCAGATATAGAATTGCCGGGAAACCAGGTTCATTGGCATAGACATCGAAGATCTTCTTACATCCGTCATAAGCTGGGAAATCGAAGACATTTCCCTGATAGTCGAATATCTTATGGTTCATAACCCAGACATAGTGTTTTCCTCCAAACAGGGGTTTAGACGGGTCTGGTACTCCCCCGATATTCTCATATAGGTTCGATGTGGGATTAAATTTCATATCGCGTCCGTTTTCTCCCACGAGGTATGAGTCTTCACCGAACATGATATTAAGTCTTTCTCCCGTTTCGAGGTTGATGGCATATCCAGGGAACCATCCCATACCCCAGGTGCTGAGATAATCAGGATCATTGGGGTCGTTACTGGGAATGGTATCATTCGGATCAGCATAGTTTCCGTCTTTATCAACAGAAGGAGATTTCCTGATCTGGAAGCGTTCTACACCTCCCTGGGAAAGGATTTTGTCAGGGCACATTTCAATGACAAGGCTTCGGGTCCATTTGGTCTTGTCTGGAGTCAACACGATATCAACACTGGCAAGATTTGACAGTGGATTCTGTGATTTCGACAAGTTATTATAAGCAGGGCCCACAGTTTTATTTTGTTCAACCGACGACATACACAATGCGTATGGAGCCCATGTGTTTCCTGCGATTTTTTCGAAATCTTCGTTGGGGTCCCATGCACGGGAAGGCATATCCCAGTCATTATACTTGGGATCGTTTTGATCCTGATATGAGCCTGAACGG
>Ga0180009_10000393_pt1 | contig 62327 bp, 52 predicted proteins | sample OS_PC_MetaG_FD_123537 | JGI IMG/M metagenome (GOLD analysis project Ga0180009, IMG submission 123537) | Groundwater microbial communities from the Aspo Hard Rock Laboratory (HRL) deep subsurface site, Sweden - OS_PC_MetaG | ecosystem: Environmental > Aquatic > Deep subsurface > Groundwater... | reverse complement strand
GTCACGAATCCTCAACGTACTGTCAAGTACGCCTGCGGTTCGTTCGGTCGTGAAACACCACAGCTACAGGCCCCCGGATCAAGTCCGGGGCAGGCTCTGGCAGCATCTCGCGACGTCGACTCATGAATAATGCGGGCTAGCCGCCATCTGCAGCAAAGGTTGTCATGGCTGCAAGCGGTGAGCCGGGATGTCGGCTGCGCGAAAATACCGGCTTCAGTACAGCACCCGGCAGCGAATCGTCGCCGTGACCTCGCGCAGTTGCCGCAGCAGATCGGTGGCGTCGTCGGTTTCCACGTCGATGATGACGTAACCCAGCTTGTCACGGGTCTGCAGAAACTGCGCGGCGATGTTCACATCGCTGGCGGAAATGGCCTGGTTGATCTGCTGCAGCACGCCCGGCTCGTTGTGGTGAATGTGCATAATGCGGTGGGTGCCGGCGTTGTCGGGCAGACTGACTTCGGGGAAGTTCACCGCTGACTGGGTGCTGCCGTTGTCGCTGTAGCGTATCAGCTTGCCGGTGACTTCCAGCGCGATGTTCTGCTGTGCCTCCAGCGTGCTGCCGCCGATGTGCGGGCTCAGGATCACCTGATCGAATGCCTGCAGCCTGCTGACAAACGGATCGCTGTTGCTTTTCGGTTCCTGCGGGTACACATCCAGCGCGGCACCGGCGATGTGGCCCGAGGTCAGCGCGTCACACAGGGCATCGATGTCGACAATGTTGCCGCGTGCCAGATTAAGCAGGTGGGCGCCCGGCTTCATCTGCGCCAGTTCGGTGGCGGTGATCATGTTGGCGGTCAACTCGATGGCCGGCACATGCAGGCTGACGACATCGCTGGCCGCCAGCAGATCCTGCTGACTGGCCATGGCGCTGGCATTGCCCAGCGGCAGCTTGTTTTCGATATCGAAATAGATCACGCGCATGCCCAGGTTTTCCGCCAGGATGCCCAACTGGGTGCCGATGTGGCCATAACCGATGATGCCCAGCGTCTTGCCGCGCACCTCGAAGCTCCCAGCGGCGGTTTTCAGCCACTGGCCGCGATGTGCCGCGGCATTTTTCTGCGGTATGCCGCGCAGCAGCAGGATGATTTCCGCCAGCGCCAGTTCGGCAACCGAGCGGGTGTTGGAGTAGGGCGCATTGAACACCGGGATGCCGGCACTGGCGGCGGCCTCCAGATCCACCTGGTTGGTGCCGATGCAGAAACAGCCGATCGCGGTCAGCTTGGGTGCGGCGGCAAGGATGTCGGCACTGATCTGACTGCGTGAGCGGATGCCCAGAAAATGTGTCTCTGCGAGCGCCTCACGCAGTTCCGCGGCACCCATGCCGGCCTTGTGTTCGGTGATGTGGTGATAGCCGTGCTGACGCAGATTGGCGGTGGCATCGGCATGTACCCCTTCCAGCAGCAGAAAGTGGATCTTGTCCTTGGCCAGTGACAGGCGTGTGCTGTTCATAATGTTCCATACAGATTATGCTGATGTCATCATAAAGCGAATCGCTGAGCCAATGGCAGCGAATCAGTCTGCAGCAACCATTTTTCAGGCATTGCCCCGATATGAGTGACATCGACAAGCTCTGGTTACACCAGCATCTGCCCGGCATTCAGGCCAGCCAGCAGGCAGATGATCTGGCCAGCTACGGCAGTGACTGGAGCAGGCTGCGCGAGCCGGCTCCGGCTGCGGTGCTGTTTCCGCAGCACCAGGAACAGGTGGCGCAGATCATCGACTGCGCCAACCGCGAGGGTCTGGCGCTGGTGCCATCGGGTGGCCGCACCGGGCTCAGTGGCGGGGCAATTGCCGCCGATGGCGAACTGGTGCTGAGTCTGGAGCGCATGCGCCAGCTTGATCCGGTCAACCATGCCGATGCCAGTGTGCGCGTCGAGGCTGGCGTGGTCACCGCCAGTATTCAGCAGCAGGCCGAGCGCGCTGGGCTGTTTTACGGGGTGGATTTTGCTGCCGCCGGCAGCAGCCAGATCGGTGGCAACATTGCCACCAATGCCGGTGGCATCAGGGTGCTGCGCTACGGCCTGACCCGCGACCAGGTGCTGGGGCTGGAGGCGGTCAGCGGCAAAGGTGAGCTGCTGCAGCTCAACCATGGCCTGATCAAGAATGCCACTGGCTATGATCTGCGTCATCTGCTGATTGGCAGTGAGGGCACACTGGCGGTCATCACCGCCGCCACGCTGAAGCTGTGGCCGGACCCCGGCGAGCGTCAGGTGCTGCTGTTGGCGGTGGACGGTCATCAGGCGCTGCTGCCGCTGTTTATGGCCGCGCGCCAGGCGCTGCGGTTGTCGGCATTCGAGTTCTTCACCCACGACTGTGTGCGCCATGTCTGCGCCCACGCCGGACTGCCGCCGCCGCTGGAGCAGGCCGCCGGGATGTACGTGCTGCTGGAATGCGATGCCGTGAGCGATGAGCAGGTGGCCGCACTGTTCGAACAGCTGGTGGAGCAGCAGCTGGTCAGCGATGGCGTCATCAGCCAGTCCCGACAGCATGCGCAGCAACTGTGGCAGTATCGCGAACGCATCAGCGAGAGCATCGCCGCGCAACGACCATACAAAAACGACATTGCCGTGCGCATTGCCGCCGTGCCGGAGCTGCTGCAGCAGCTGGATGAACTGATCCAGCGCCACTATCCGGCGTTCGAGGTACTGTGGTACGGCCACATTGGTGATGGCAACATCCACATGAATGTGCTGAAACCGGACGACCTGTCACCGGCTGCCTTCAAGCAGCAGTGTGAACTTGTCAACGAGCAGGTGTTTGACTGCATTCAGCGCCTGGCTGGCAGCATATCTGCCGAACACGGTGTCGGGCTGCTGAAACAGCCCTGGCTGCAATACAGCCGCACGCCGGTCGAGATCGACATCATGCGCCGGATCAAGTCGGTGCTGGATCCGGGCGGCATACTCAATCCCGGCAAACTGCTGTGACGGGCATGGTTCAGGCATGGTTCAGCCTGCTTTGCTAGCATCCATGCTGTCACTCACAGCATGGAAGAAAACCATGACCAGAATGCCGTCCAGATCGCCATCTGTTTTTAATCGGGCCAGGCAGGCCGGAACGACCGGCATGCTGTTGCTGCTGCCCGCTCTGGTGCTGCTGGCAGGCTGTGCCGCGCAGGGTGTGTACGACAGCTACAGCAGCGATGCCTACGTGTATGCCGATGTGGTGGCAGCCACGCCGGTGTACGGGCCGGTGCAGGTGCCGGAAGTGCGCCAGATCTGCCGCGAGGAACAGGTTACCTACAAGCGCCGTGCCAATCCTGCCGGAGCCATCTTTGGCGCGCTCATTGGAGCCGGTGTGGGCAATGCCATTGATGGTGGTTACCGGCGTACCGCCGGCACCCTGATTGGTGCTGCCGCCGGTGGCGCCATTGGAGCCGGCATCGCCAGCGAAGCGGCCGGTCCGGGTCGTTCTGAAGTCTACGAGGTCTGTGATGACATCACCGAATATCACACCGAGCGCGGTGTCACCGGTTACGAAGTCACCTATGACTACGACGGTTATCAGGGACAACTCTACATGGAGTACAACCCCGGTAATCAGGTTCGCGTGCCGCTGGCGCAGCTCGGGCCGCAGGCCCAGCCCAACGGTGTCTATGAGGGCAGTTACCGACGGCCATCCTACTGATTAACCGTGATCGCAAGATCACAGGCTGTGCTCCGGCACAGCCTTTTTTTTGCATGGCAGTGTTGCTGTCGGCTGCAGTTCAGCGACTGCAACAGCGGCAGGTGATGCTGCTGTCATCGATTGCCGATTGTGTCAGAATAGTGTCTGGCACGGTAGCAGAAACCTCAGACTTTGACCGATCGCACCGAACAGATTCGCAACGCACTGCAGCAGGCATTGTCGCCCAGTCTGCTGGAGATCGAGGATCAGAGCCATCTGCATGCCGGCCATGCCGGTGCGCGCGATGGCCGTGGTCACTTTCATGTTACCGTGCAGGCCCAGGCCTTTGTCGGGCTGCCACTGATGCGCCGACACAAACTGATTTACGCCGCACTGGGTGAGCTGATGCGAAGCGACATCCATGCCCTCAGCATCACCGCCACAGCGCCGGAATCCTGAGCCGCGCCAGCTGTCGGATGGTGTCTTGTACTGTTGCATCATTCACTTTAAAATTACCCTCTAAACCTATGATAAAAATGGCTAAATATACTTTTAACCTGGGCTTTGCTGTGCTGGTCCTGCTGCTCGCTGGCTGCCAGACGGAAAGCCCCGATCTGTCCATGCCAGCGCTGGCCACCGTGAACGGTGTGCCGGTCAGCACCGAGGTGCTGCAGGCTTACTTGCGCCAGCAGGGCATTGCCGAGCCCACCGCCGAACAGAACGGCGAGGCGCTGGAAAATCTGCTGCAGCTGTATGCGGTGTCGGAGGCGGCGGCAGCCAATGCTGAGTTCATGCAGCAGGCCGAGCTGCAGGCAGAACTGGAACTGGCCCGCCGACGTCTGCTGTTCGAACGTTATGCGGCCGATTATGTAGAGCGTTTTCCGGTCTCCGATGAGCAGTTGCGGCAGCAGTACCAGGACACCGTTGCCGCCAGCGGCAGACGTGAGTACCGTTTGCAGACCTTGCGCTTCGAACAGCAGGCCGATGCCATGCAGGCACTGGTGCGAATCCAGCAGGGCGACAGCAGTTTCGACGAGCTAGCCGCCAATGCCAGCAGCGAGTCGCTGGACTGGACCAACCCGGCCGCATTGCCGCAGGCATTTCGCGCTGCGCTGCGCAACACGGCAGTGGACGAAGTGGTCGCGGTGCCGCTGGAGAGCGGTGGCGAATGGCGTGTGGTGCAGGTGATAGAGACACGTGAATTCAGTCCGCCGCCATTCGAGCAGGTGCGCGCCGGCATGCGCGCGGACATCAACCGCAAGAAGGTTCAGGCCTGGATACAGAGTCTGCGCGAGCGCGCCGACATCGAGCTGGAAAACGTCAGCGTCGATCCCTGAGCAAGCGGCCTATGCATCCGGTTTGCTGCCGAGCTGATGATCAGGGCAGCTCCACCGGCAGCGGGGGCTGCCAGTCGGGGTCGCGGTGCTCCACCACCACTCTGGTGTAGATGCCACCGCGGACATTGAAGTCAGCACTCAAACGCATGAACTTCGGTGACGTGGCAGCCGCCAGGTCATCCAGAATCTGATTGGTGACGGCTTCATGGAAGGCGCCCTGATCCCGGTACCACCACAGGTACTGTTTCAGTGATTTCAATTCCACACAAAGCCGGTCCGGCACATACACCAGCGCCAGTTCGGCAAAATCCGGCTGGCCGGTTTTTGGACACAGACAGGTAAACTCCGGCATATCAATGTGAATGCTATAATCTCTCGCTTGCCCGCTGCCGTCTGCCGACTGCGGGTTGGGAAAAACTTCCAGATCACGACTGGGGGTCAATACAGGGCTGCTTGTGCTGGGCATGATTGGCACTTGTGTTGGCAACGAAACAAGCGTCATATGCTACCCGAACAGCGCTGACCTTGCCTCGGCTGTGACCGGGTTGCTGCGAATCACTGCACGAACACGGACTCCATAACGACGATGCGATTAACTGCAATTAAAATGGCTGGCTTCAAATCCTTCGTGGATCCGGTAACAGTCAGTTTTCCCGACAACATGACCGCCATTGTCGGCCCCAACGGCTGCGGCAAGTCCAACATCATTGATGCGGTGCGCTGGGTCATGGGTGAGTCTTCCGCGCGCCAGTTGCGCGGCGAATCCATGAGCGACGTCATCTTCAGCGGTTCCGGCCAGCGCAAACCGGTGGGCATGGCCAGTGTGGAACTGCTGTTTGACAACAGCGATGGCCGCGCTGGTGGCGAATACGCCGGCTACAACGAAATCGCCGTGCGTCGTCAGGTCAGTCGCGATGGCACTTCCAGCTATTTTCTCAACGGCACGCGCTGCCGGCGCAAGGACATCACTGACCTGTTTCTCGGCACCGGACTGGGGCCGCGCAGTTATTCCATCATCGAACAGGGCATGATCTCGCAGATCGTGGAAGCGCGGCCGGAAGAGTTGCGCAATCACCTGGAAGAGGCGGCCGGCATATCCAGGTATCGCGAACGCCGTCGTGAAACCGAAAACCGCATCCGCCACACACGTGAGAACCTCGATCGTCTCAACGATCTGCGCGAAGAGGTCAACAAACAATTGCAGAAGCTGCAGAGTCAGGCCCGGGCGGCCGAGCGCTACAAGAAACTGCAGCAGCAGTCGCGGGCACTGCAGGTGGATGTGCAGGCCAGTCAGCTGCTGCAATTGCGCGCTGCATTGCAGCAGGCCGATGAAGTCAGCAAGCGAGACGAGTTGCAGCTGCAGCAGGCACTGGCTGACCAGCGCCGCAACGAAGCCGCCCAGGAAATGTTGCGTGAGCAGCAGAACAAGGCGCAGGAACACGTCAATGCGGTGCAGGCGCAGGTGTATGAGATCGGTGCCAGCATGGCGCGGCTGGAGCAGAGCATCAAGCACCAGCAGGAAATGCGCCAGCGGCAGGAGCAGGAGCTGGCCGAGCTTGAGCAGCGCAGTCAGCAGTACCAGCACCTGCATGCCAGTGATGCCGAGCGCATGCAGGAGCTGCGAGATCTGCTGCAGCAGCAGGAACCGCTGCTGGAACAGCAGCAGGCTGCCGGCAAGCAGCTCAGTGACTCACTGCAGCAGCTGGAGCAGCAGTGCCAGCAGCAGCAGCAAAGCATCGAGCAGCAGCAGCGGCACAGCGCCGATCAGCGCCAGCGCCACGAGGTCCTGCTGACCCGCATCAATGCGTTGGGCGAGCAGCGTCAGCGGGAGCAGAACCAGCTGCAGCAATTGCAGCAGGAAGACAGCAGCAGCAAGGCTGCCGAGCTTGCCCGGCAGATCGCGGCGGCCAGCGCCGAGGTCGAGCAGTTCAGCGCCCGGCTGAGCGAGCAGCAGACCAGGCACGAACACAACCAGCAGCAATTGGAGCAGGCACGCAAGCAGCGTCAACAGCTGGCCGAGCAGTTGCGCGCCTGCCAGGATGAAATCAGCCAGCACAAGGCGCATCTGCAATCGCTGCAGGCGCTGCAGCAGGCAGCACTGGGTGAAGATCGCGCTGACCTGCAGCAGTGGCTGCAGCGCAATGGTATGGATGCGCTGCCGCGTCTGGCGGAGATGATCAACACCGATGGCGATTGGGCGCGTGCGGTTGAGGTGGTGCTTGGTGATCTGTTGCAGGCGCTGGTGGCCGAGCACTGCAGCGAGCACACGGCGCAGCTGCTGCAGGCCGCAGACGACATCCGCGACGACGATCTTTGGCTGTTGCAGGCCGGCGCTGAGAGCAAACCGTCGGAGCGGCCGGAGATGGCCAGCACACTGGCAGCGCAGGTTACCGCACCGACACCGATCCTGCGTCTGCTGGCCAATGTCGGCTGTGTCGAGGATCTGCAGCAGGCCCTGTCGCAGCAGGCTTCGCTGGCCCCGGGACAGAGCCTGATCACGCCCAGCGGTGAGTGGGTCAGCGCCGACTGGGTGCGCATCGCGCACGGCAACGATCCGGCGGCCGGCTCGCTGCAGCGCCAGCAGCGCATGCGTGAGCTGCAGCAGACGCTGTCGTCACTGCAACAGACCGCCACCGAACTGCAGCAACAGAACCAGAGCGCTGCAGAAACGCTGCGCCAGGCCGAGCAGGCGCTGGAAAGCAGCCGTCAGCAGGCCAACAGCGCCCACGCCAGTCACAGCGAGCAGGCTGCCAGACTGCATGCCCTGCAGGATCGCAAGCAGGTACTCAGTGACCGGCAGCAATCGATTCTGCGCCAGATCGAGGCCTTGCAGCAGAGTCTGCAGCAGGCGGCGGAGAGCGAACAGGCCATGCGCGATGAAGTGCAGCAGCTGGCCACCAGCATCGACGACGAGCAGGCACAGCTGCAGCGCCTGCGCGATGAACATGAGGATGCGCTGCAGCAGCGCGATGCCGCTCGCACTGCCTTGCGCGAACACAGCCAGCACGAGCGTGAACTGGCGGTACGCATTGAGTCGGCACGGGCCAGCCTGGCCTCGCTGGAAAACGCCATGCAGCGTGGCCAGACCCAGGTCGACGAAGCGCGTCAGCGCCAGCAGCAGTTGCGCGAGCAGCTGGCCGCCGAGGCGCAGCCGGGGCAGGCCGAGGCCGAACAGCTGGAACAGTATGGTCAGGAACAATTGCAGACGCAACAGCGGCTGAAGGATGCGCGCATCCGGGTGGATGAACTGGCCACCCAGTTGCAGGATGCAGCCCAGCAGCGGCAGCAGGCACAACAGCAGGCCGAGGTGCTGCGTGAGCAGGTGTCCGAGCGCAAACTGCAGCGCCAGTCACTGCAGATCAACAGCGAGAACCTGGTAACAGCGATTCACCGGCTGATGCCCGACAGCGACATCGATGCATTGCTGCAGCAGCTGGATCCGGCGTTCGATCTGGACACTGCCAGCGAACAGCTGGAGCGGCTGCAGCAGCGCATCACGCGCATGGAGCCGATCAATCTGGCTGCGATCAGTGAATTCGAGCAGGAACAGCAGCGCAAGACCTATCTGGACAGCCAGAACGATGATCTGGTACAGGCGCTGGAGACGCTGGAAAAAGCCATCGCGCGTATCGACAAAACCACGCGCACACGCTTTCGCGACACCTTTGAACAGGTCAACCAGCAAATGGAAGTGCTGTTTCCGCGCCTATTCGGTGGTGGCCATGCCTATCTGGAACTGACCGGCGACGACTGGCTGTCAGCCGGTGTGGCGATCATGGCGAGACCGCCGGGCAAGCGCAACAGCAGCCTGCATCTGCTCTCCGGCGGCGAAAAGGCGATGACGGCGGTGGCGCTGGTGTTTTCCATCTTTGCGCTGAATCCGGCACCGTTCTGCCTGCTCGATGAGGTCGATGCTCCGTTGGACGATGCCAATGTCGATCGCTTCTCCAGTCTGGTCCGGGAAATGTCTGATCGCGTGCAGTTTCTGGTCGTCACCCACAACAAGGCCACCATGGAAATGGCCGGCCAGCTGTGCGGCGTGACCATGCGCGAAGCCGGTGTTTCGCGACTGGTTTCGGTGGACATCGAACAGGCAGCCAGCATGGCTGCGGCCGGATGAACCGAGTCGGCGGCCGCGATACCGGAACACATCTTGTCTGTGCGCCAGAGCTCGAAATTTGGCAGGGTGGCGCAGTTGCCGGCCTGAAGGCATAATTGCAGCATGGAATATTTTCGCTGGATCCTCGTCGCCATCGGTTTGCTGATTCTGCTGGGCATCGTGCTGTTTGCCAATCCCGAGCGCAAGCAGTCGATGACACGCAGCAAGAAAAAAGACAGCAAATCAACGGCTCAGCGCCAGGAGCCGGTGCTGGACATGCACGACGAGGAGGTTTATCTGGCGCGTCAGCAGACCATCACCGGGCTCAATGTGGACAAAGCGCCGAGCGATGACGACGCCGCTGCTGAGGCCAGTGATAAGCTATCGCAACGGGACGATCAACACGCCGCCTCCGCTGCAGCAGGCAGTCAAGCTCACAGTAGCAGCGAGAGCAGGCCACAGTCTGCACCGGCAATGGTCAGTGGACGCGCCCAGAGTGATGAGCATGCCCATGCACGGGCCAATGTGCGTTCCGGCGCCGATGACAGCATCGAACAGCTGTTCAAAAACAACGTGTTTTCACTGTATATCGTGGCCGAGCGGCGCGAGCCCATCGCCGGGGTGGAGCTGCTCAATGCGGCGGTCAAGATCGGGCTGGATTTTGGCGAGCACGGCATTTTTCATCGTGTGCATCCGGAATCGGGAGAATCGATTTTTTCCATGGCCAACCTGACCGCTCCGGGCAGTTTCGACCCCACCGCCTGGAACCTGTTTGAAACCCGTGGGGTGTCGCTGTTCATGCCGCTGCCGGGGCCACTGGGGGCGATGAATGGCTGGGACACCATGCTGGCCAGTGCCGAACGTTTGTCATCACTGCTGTCGGCGCGCATCGTCAATGCCCGCCGTGAGCCCTTGAGCCGCCAGCAGGTGGCGCAAATTCGTGAACAGATGCGACAGTTTGATCGTCGCCGGCAATGAGCGCCGCAGAGCAGATCGAGCGCTTGCGTGAACAACTGCGTGAGCACAACCACCGTTACTACGTGTTGGCCGATCCGAGCATCAGTGACGCTCAGTACGATGCCATGCTGCGCCAGCTGCAGCAGCTGGAACAGGATCATCCCGAGCTGATTGATCCCGATTCGCCCACCCAGCGGGTTGGCAGCAAGCCATCCTCGGCGTTTGCCGAAGTGCAGCACAGCACACCGATGCTGTCGCTGGCCAACGGTTTCGATGACGACGAGATCCTGCGCTTTGACCGGCGCATCCGCAAGGCGCTGGAAATCGACCGCCTTGACTATGTGGCTGAGCCCAAGCTGGACGGCCTGGCCATCAGCATGCTCTACCGCGATGGCCATTTTCTGCGCGCCGCCACGCGCGGTGACGGGCACAGCGGCGAGGACGTCAGCGCCAACGTGCGCACCATCAAGGCCGTCCCGCTGCGTCTGCGTCACAGCGTTGCCGGCGACATCGAAGTGCGCGGCGAGGTGTACATGCCGCGCAGCGGTTTTCTGGACTACAACCGCCGTGCCGAACAGTCAGGTGACAAACCGCTGGTGAATCCGCGCAATGGTGCAGCCGGCAGTCTGCGACAACTTGATCCGCAGATCACCGCCAGCCGTCCGCTGGCATTTTTTGCCTACAGTCTGATCTGGCAGCATGCCGAGCTTACTGAGCCGCCGGCGACACAGTGGGCAATTCTGCAGCGCCTGCAGCAACTGGGTCTGCCTGTGTCCAGGCGTACCAGTCTGCTGCAAGGCATCGAGGCCTGTCTGCAACATTATCAGCAACTGGCGGCGCAGCGCGATCAGCTGGACTACGACATTGACGGTGTGGTGTACAAGGTCAATCGGCTGGACTGGCAGCAGCAACTGGGCTTCGTCAGTCGTGCGCCACGCTGGGCCATTGCGCACAAGTTCACCGCCGAAGAGGCGCAGACCACACTGCAGGACATCGACATCCAGGTTGGCCGCACCGGCGCGCTGACGCCAGTGGCGCGACTGGCACCGGTGTTTGTCGGTGGTGTCACCGTGACCAATGCCACGCTGCACAACATTCATGAAATCCGGCGCAAGGATGTACGTCCCGGAGATCAGGTCATCGTGCGCCGTGCCGGCGATGTCATTCCGGAAGTGGTGCGTGTGGTCAGCGGCGGTGATGGTGAGCGTCCGCCACCGTTTACCATGCCGCAGCATTGTCCGGTGTGTAACAGTGCCACCGAAATGGAAGAGGGCGGTGCCATCGTGCGTTGCACCGGCGGCCTGATCTGCGCGGCCCAGCGCAAGCGCGCGCTGGAGCATTTTGCCAGCAGAAAAGCCATGGACATCGATGGTCTGGGCGAGCGCCTGATTGCCGACCTGGTCGACTTTGACTACGTCAAAACCATTGCCGACCTGTATCGACTGCAACTGGATGATCTGCTGGCAATGAAGCGCCGCAGCGATGAACGCGAAGGCAGCACGCCGGAGACGGTGAAGCAGGGCAAGGTGGCAACGTTGTGGGCGCAAAATCTGCTGGACAGCATCGAGCGCAGCCGCAGGCCAACACTGGCGCGTTTTCTGTACGCGCTGGGCATCCATCTGGTGGGCGAAGAAACCGCCCGCGATCTGGCCGATTGGTTCGGCAGTCTGGCGCGGATTCGTCGCCTGCATCGTTACACGCTGGTGCTGGTGCCGGGCATCGGGGCCAAGGTGGCCAGTGCCATTGCCGCATTCTTCGCCGAGGCGCACAACGAAGAGGTCATCGATGCCTTGCTCGGCAGCTGCGGCATCGAACTGCAAGGTGAGCATGCGCCTTCATCCAGACTGCAGGCCGTGCTGGATCTGCCGCATCTGCTCGAGGCCGCCAAACTGCACGACAGCGAGGTGCCTGGTTGTGGCCGTCTGCGCGCGGAAGATACCAACCTGTCGGCCCTGGTGCAGGCCGACGCTGCCCGTCTGCAAGAGCTGGGGCTGACTGCAAAAAGTGCTCGTAAACTATTGGAAAAATTGCAGAATAAAAGCTTTGTCGCTGATCTGCAGCAGGCGCAGAAGGATTTTGCCGCACTCAACCAGGCGCTGCAGCAGACTGCGCAATCCGATGTTGAGCAGGCCGCAGCACACCCGCTGGCGGGCCATACTTATGTGCTCACCGGCAGCCTTGCGGCGATGACCCGTGATGAAGCCAAACAGGCGTTGGAGCAGCTGGGGGCCAGAGTGACCGGCAGTGTGTCCGGCAAGACCACCGCTGTCATTGTCGGGGCCGATCCCGGCTCGAAAAAAGACAAGGCCGAGAAACTGGGTGTGCCGGTGCTGGATGAGCAGGGATTGCAGACCTTGCTCGAATCCAGTTGATCAAACTGGTGTTGATTGGTATTGGGCTGAATAAGCACAGCGTATCTGGGAACTGTGACATAGTCTGGATGCCGGATGCGCTGCGCTTATCCGACCTACAGTACTGGCTGCATGCAGAATGGTGACACCCTGGCTTGCCCAAAGCCAACTACGCATCGCTCTATCCCTATCTTGTTGGCGTAAAAAAGCCTCGCAGACAAGGTCTTGCGAGGCTTTGTGCTGGATGGCTCCCCGGGTCGGATTCGAACCAACGACCTAGTGATTAACAGTCACCCGCTCTAACCAGCTGAGCTACCGGGGATCAAGCTGACTATTGTCGCTGTTTCCGCTTTTCAGGTCAAGCAAGATGCAGACCAAATAGCGTTAATTCGATCTACCGGCCCAGCAGTTCTGGGCATTGCCTTCGGCTGTCTTTTGTCCCAACTGGTTGATTTGCAGCCAACCACAATCATCGTTCACCTGTGCCCCCTGCGGGGTGGCTCTGATGGTGTAGGTCTGGCCGCCGGCTGCGATTACCGTGTTGATGGTGTAGCGACCGCTGTTGATGTTGAACGGATTGGTCGCGGGCGCGGCAAACTGGTTGGTGCGCGTGTAGGTGGCCTGCTGGAAGCCAGCCTGGCGCAGCAGTTCATCGATCGCCTCGGTGCGGTTCGAGCGCAGCACCTGGTTGGTGTAGCTGGGTACGGCGATGGCCACGATGATGGCCAGAATGGCAATCGCCACCACCAGTTCGATCAGGGTAAAGCCGCGCGCTTGCTCGCTCATGTTCATCTGCATCCTTGCCATTATTGTGTCATGTCTCCATTGACCCATACCGCCGTTAATCTGCCATCTGCATCGACGTGGAAATCAATGCGCGTGCCATCGGGAATCATCATCAGCGGCATGCTGTTGCTATTGGCCAGGGTCGGAACCCTGGAAGGGTTGATCGGTGTCTTATAAGCCTTGCCACTGATCATGACGGTATTGTCGTTGATGTTGATGCCTTCATAGTTGCCACTGCGATTCGCCCGCTGCCCAAGGTCCTGCTTTGCCTCGCTGGTGGCCTGTGTTTGCTGGTCATAGGTGTCCGACTGTGCCAGCAAGGGCAGCGCCACGAACAGCACAGCGCTTACCAGTATCGTGCGTTTGAAATGTCTCATACTTATTGCGATAGCTATTATGGGTTTCATTTTCTTTGTCTCCATGCGGTTCGTCCACAGCTTAAGGTATCCATGGCTGCGCTGGCATTGGTAATGCTGCCATTTGAAGTTGTTGTATACAAATACATTCGTGTCGTATCAGATCCGCATGCTCGTGATCGATTAAGAGGTGGTGGGAATGTTGACACAGGAGCTATATCAGGCGTGCCATCTCCATCGGAGTCGCATTGTGGATTGCCTGGGTCTCTCTCACACAGTGGTCTAGGGTCAAATATTACAGCAGGAAGTGCTGGTATCCCACCTTGTTCAAGGCCAATAACCACCTCACCAGATGGATTATCGAACTCATCAAATACACCGTCACCATTGGTATCAAACACCGCTGATGTTCCGAGTTGTTCTGGTGATGGTACTCCACCCGTGCTGATGTCAAGCGCCATGAGGAACCCAGTTCCACCGGGAATACAAGGTTCCTCAGATGGTATTAATGTGACAAAAAACACGACGCCACTGCGAGCAAGCGCCGGTCTGATCACACGTTCACCTTGGGCTGGTAAATCAACATACCAACCACGGTTGACAGGGATACCGCTGCTATTCAGCCACTCAGGTTCTGTCGAGGCAAGTTCATTGATAAATCTTTGATTACCAGTGGTTGATAACTTAATCTCAGCAAGTTGTGAGCGCATGAAGCCATGGCTTGTATCTGTAACGATAGTAGATAAATCTCTATCCCAAATAGCGTAAAAAGATTGATCTGGAGTGGTTAGCGGATTGGCATCAGTGCCCTCAATAAATTTGCCCGTGCCAATCAGCACCAATACGCCTTGACCAATACCGAGTGGATGAGGAACAGCGATTGGGGCGCTGGTTATTGGTTGAGCAATGCCACCATCATTGACAGCTGTAAATAGAGCGTCACCTCCAAAATCTACATTCCAACTGCCTTGACTAGGGTCACTTACATCAAACTTCCACACGTTACCGAATAGGTCTCCCGCATAGAGAGCATCAACCTTGCCATCGCCATTGATATCAGCTGCACCCACCGATCCCATGCCATTCGGATTAGAAACACTACCTGAATTAGTATTAATTTTTACAAAGTCACTTGATTGAAATCCATCTATACCATCTTCTATAAATAGAATGAAGATTGCAGCATCACCAGCTTGTGATGCAGGGGGGGTATTGCTGTCTGGCTCAGCATTGTTATAGCCATTTCCAAAAATTACTGCCCATTTGTTATTGTTCATTTTTGCAATTAGTGGTTTTGCAAAAGTATATCCAAGTTCTGGATCATCGGCATCAGTGAATTCCCATAGTACATTACTGGCTGTAAAACTATCTGGATTAGTGATATCGAGTGCATACATCGCTTGACCGCCACTGCGTAAGCCGCCAGTCAAAATGCTTGACCAGCTGCCACCGATTTGTACATCGCCGTATACGGGTGAGCCATCAACAAAAAACTGGTGACTGTATGAGGGTTCAGTAAGCTGGTTAAGTCTTGGCATCACAGCAGAAGGTATAAAGTTGAACATTTCGCTCCCAGTGACTGCATCAAAGCCATGTAGCATCCCATCATTACCACCAATATATACCATTGGTCTTCTGGTTTTATTGTTATCAAAAAAAGTCTGATAATTATCAAAGTTGAAGAAAAAACGAGGTGCTGATACGAACTCCGGATCTGAATTAATCAGATCGCCAAGTTTGTTATCAGGTTGGCGAATGTCTGGATTATTGACGTCGACACCGCGTATCATGTTTACGCGCTCTTCTCCAAGCCCATCCGGAATGCCTGTATCTGGATCTCGGTCAAGCATTGCCTGTTGATCTGGAGTCAGGTTCGCCCAACGAAATTCATATGCGCTGTTACTAACTGGATCTGTAGTGATGATTGTTCTGCTGCCAGAGAAATAACTTGCCGGTCTTGCATTTAACAGTGCGCCAGCATCCCATTCAGGCGTAGTGCTCAATGTACCATCGTTTTGTACGCGAAACGAGAACAACTGACCACTCCAGTCTTCACTGTTGAAAATGGCCTGATATACTCTACTTTCAGCAGATATTGAACCGCCATTTGTTGCCGCCGAGGCTGCTGTGCCGGTTCGATCAACGATGTTTTGCAATGTATCAAGCAGGGCGGACGCCACCTGTTCCGGCCGACTCGCTGAGATGAACTCGCCACGGGCATTGAAGGCTGAGTGCCATAGATCATCCACGCGGCTGGTGTTGCCGCCGCCGCCGGCATTCCACCAGACATTGCTGTTACGTGCCAGCGGAGGGTTCGGCCAGCCATCGTCGTCGGTGTCTACCAGTGCACCCTGCAGACCAAAAGCGATGGTATAGGTGACCAGATGCTGGGCGGTGTTGGAATCAAATGCATCAACCGGTACGATGTCATCCAGTGAGGTGTCAAGATCACGGTTGTAATATTCCATCGCCACATCAGCGAGCAAATCCGGAATGCCATCTCCATCCACATCACCGACCCCGGGATTGCCCCCATTCCAGAAACCATCGGTAAAGACAACCGCGAAGTTTTTCTGGCAGGCCTCAATGATCGGGCTGGTGCGGCCCTGATCCAGCGGGTTGCTTGCGGCATCGAAGTAATCGCCAACCCGACGCAGACCGTTGCGCAGCGGGGTGCCGAAATTTTGCCAGTCATGGTCAAGGAAATCTTCCGCCAGATCTTCGTTGTGATCCAGGATATCCTGGGCATCGGCGCTGGCCGGTGGCATTTCCACAAACAGCTCGTTGAATTCATTGATCAGGCTGATGCCATAGCGCAGATTGGGCACTTCCTCCAGCAACTGCACCACGGCACCGCGGGTGACCAGTGAGCGGCGTCTGGAATACTGGTACCAGTTGGCAATGTTCTGCTGCAGTTCTGCCAGACTCTGGTTGTTGATGAATGCGGCACAGGCGGCATTGGTCATGCCGGTCTGTTGACGTGTGGGGCGGAAGGCGGCAGTTGTGTAGTTGACCTGCCAGCACTGCAGGTTGCCACTGTTGACGCGCACGCGCACATGACTGTCCCAGAGATCTACCCGTCCGTTGCCGGTGTTGGTCATGTCTGCTGAAACGGGCTCAGGGAATGGCCCATCAAAGCCACGATCATCAATCCACACGGCGAACTCGAAGCCATCCAGATCAGCGAAGTTGGTAAAGCCCGGGGTGCCGGATTGAGGATTGGATCTCGCAGCACTAAAAATGGCATCGCCGAAGCCGACCCATGGCTGGTAGTCCACATTGGGGTTGAAAAACATCAGGTTGTGGTCTGAGGAGTAAAATCGCCACTCATCGACAATCGGATTGTAACCATTGGCGAGACAACGGCGCACTGAGTTGTTTTGGCCACCGCCCTGGAAATCCTGACAAGATTCGTTTAGCGTGTTGTCGTTGGTGTCGGAATAGTAGACCCAGCCACGCAGAGTAAAGTTGTTCAGTCTTGGGAATACCATGGTATCACTTTGTACGAAATTCGGACATACCGCACCGTTGTCAGGTGACGGGATATAACTACAGTACATAAAGTGTTCGCTGGTGAGTACTTCCCAATCCATGGAACCGGAATCGTCAATTTCCAGAAACACATTGGGTTGAATATCAACACCTACAAATAGTGGTAAATTCGGAATATTTAAAAGCATCGCAGATGCTCGCGGTGAATAACCGCTGAGTAATGCAATTGCACATGTCAACATCATGGCACACAGTCGATTAGTGGCCGAATAATGAAGGTAATTATTAAAACTATTCATAACATCTCTGCATTTCGCTAATTTTAATTGACTATGATGCATATCAAATATAGATATAAAATTTTGAAGTGCTATTGGAATCTTCTCGAGAATGTTGACTCCAGAATAACAGTGTTGTTTGGATTTCCACCAGTAGCAAACGATGTGATCCTGTAAAAATGAATTCCCGGTCCTGAGCATCTGGGCCCAGCTGCTACATCATCACGGCAGAACACTCGCTCGATAATAATTCTTGGAACAGTGCTAACGCCAGGCAATGTCGCGTCGACGGTGATGGCTGTTAACGTTGCGGGTGTAGGTGTGGCGACTCCAGGTATGTCCCCATAGCGTAATCCATTATCAGTCCACCAGGTCTCATTCAGTGAGGAGATATTTCCTGGTAGGGAACCGATGTCCCTGATAACATTGGTGCCAGTTGCGCATTGGGCAGGTGTGCAGGTAAAAGGTTGTTGTGTGAGGTTTGTGTCTGCAAGATAGCCTTCTCCCCAGGCGATGCCGGCCTCTGCAGCCTCATACGCGCGCGCATAGTCAGTATAGTTGCCGCTCATGCGCTCTTGCATTATGCCACTGCTGGAAGAAAAGACTGCTAGCAGGGTTAATACTATAAGTATCAAAAGAGCCATTAACATGGCTGATCCTGTTTGTGAGTTATATGATTTATTCATATTCAACTGGCTCGAATATTATAGTTTCATAATGATACGATCACATTATGCTGTTGCATTTCGCAGACTTATATTAAATACAACCGGGCGTCTGAGTTGACGAATTCCTGTAGCTGCAAAGTCCATGTTCATAAGCGTTATGGTTTGATCATCAGGCGGCAATGTTCCAATGATCGGAGAAGTAAGAATCAGTCCGACTCTGATTGCTGTTATATCACCTTGACTTATAGCATTGAAACCGTCTGTATAAATATCTGCTGTACCGTCACCGTCTCTATCTTGACCGTATTGAAATTGTATTGTTTCTACATTGTTTAAGATAGGTTGGTTATTTATTACTACAGGTGGTACGAACCCGGGTGTAGGATTTGGCACACCAATTCTACAAGTAAATCTCAACTCATTGGTAGCTGGGTTGTGATTAAATTGAATTTGTTTTTGCAGAATAGCCGGAGTGCCAACAGCAGTCACAGGATTTAAATTTCCAGAACAATCATATTCGTCATAAAGGTTAACTTCCAGAGTGTCAGGCAAGAGGCCGCCTCCGTCTGTGCTGTTCAGCGTAACTGGAAAAGGCACTGTTCCATTAAGAATGGCAGGAAATAAAAAACCCATATCGACAACGGTCGGGTCTTCAATTGCCTTTTGTGTCTCCGCAAATGGAAAATAACCTACTTCACGTAGCTGCTGGCTCATGAATGTGCTCGCAAAGCGAGCATTTTCTTGTAATCTGCCAAGTCCTTCCTGCAGATCATAGCTAGCACGTACGCTAGAAAATATTTGTACCAATCCAATCAAAAGAAACGCAGTTATGGCGAGAGCTACCATAAGCTCAATGACACTAAATCCGTATATTGAACGCATATATTTAGTCAACTGATGCTTTTGCATAATATAGACTCATTTTATGGTGATATGATAAGAGAGAATACTTGGCTAATGGTTGAGCCATCAATGTCATCGGCTACTGTCTCATCGCTAAATGTGGCAGTTTCTGCCCAGAATATTTTTATGACATTGTTCCCTGTTCCATCGCATGCAGTAGCGCCTGGCTGCCCATCAAATGGTGTTGAGTCGGTACATACAATGCCTGATCCTTGCGGCAGTATGGCTGCAATGTTATCATTCCACTGATTAAAGTCGTCTTGTGCCATTTCCAGAGGCGTGCAGTCATCGTCTGAATTGTTGGTACAGTTGTTGTCAGATCCTGTGTCAATATTAGCAAAGGCTTGGAAGCCATAGCCTTGCATATTGGCTCGTATTCTACTCGACATGTCCATTGCTGCATTTGTGGCCAGGGCGCGGTTGTTGGCGTTGTAGGTGTTCTGCACGTTGTTGACCTGCAGCAGACCCAATCCAGCCAGTCCGATCGACAATATGACCACGGTGAGCATGACCTCGATCAGTGAATAGCCCTGTTGATTGGTGCGTGCTGAGTGTATACTCATCATATTTCTATCCTCGAAATTTGACCTGTATTATTTACTATGATCTGAATCCCATTGGTGGCAACGTTGTGATTGAGGTCTATTGTTCCTGCCCCCACAACGGCTGATCTGATACCGTCAGCGCTGAATGTGAACCCATTGTTCAAGCCGCCGGTGCCGTCAATGGTGATGGCCGGGTTGGTGTAACCGGATTCGGCGCGGATGAGTTCCTCGCCGCCATTGAAACTGCTGTTGTTGTTGTCGTCGACGAACACCAGAAAGCCCGATTCCCAGTCACCACCCGAGCAGGTGGCACCATCGGTACTGGGGCAGATGGCCACCGCCGTGGAGCGGGTTACCGCTTCGGTGCGGGCCAGATTGATGCCGGTAATCAGTGCGTTGCTGGTGCCAACCAGCTCATTGCGGGCCATGAATTGCTGCAGACTGGGCATGGCCAGTGCAGTGAGTATGGCCAGGATCGCAATCGCGATCATGATCTCGACAATGGTGTAGCCAGCGTGTTGATCTATAGGTGGTTTCATGACCGTGAATTCTCCAGCAAGCCCGATGCAATTGCTATAGCATAGCCGACGAAATGCAGAATTGGCTGATAAACGGTCACAAATCCACGGGACAGGTATCCATGAGCAGGCAAGCCAATGCCAACGAATCTGATGTGATTGTGGTCGGTGCTGGTGCCATCGGCATGCTTAGTGCCTGGTATCTGCGGGCGCAGGGATTCACGGTAACCGTGCTGGATCAGCAGCAACCGTTTGCCGGTTCATCCTGGGCCGGTGGCGGCATTCTCAGTCCGGTGCCGCCATGGCACTATCCGGCAGCGGTGGACGCGCTGGTGCGCGCATCGCTGCAGCTGTATCCGGACTTGATTGACCGGCTGCAGGCACTGTCCGGCGTGACGCTGGATTATGCGGTCACCGGCCTGCTGTTTACCGGTCCGTTCGATGCCGATGCCGTACCGTGGCGACAGCAGCATGCCGATGCGGTGGCCTGTGGCAGCCTGCAGGACTGGCAGCCAGGCTGCGATGGACGCGAGGCGTGGCTGCTGAAAAATGTTGCCCAGTTGCGCAACCCGCGCCTGGGCAAGGCTTTGTTGGCGTCCTGTCAGGCTGTTGGCGTCAGCGTGCTACCCGGACATGCGGTGATGGACATCAGCCCGGCCACAGCCAGACGACTTGAGGTGCATTGCGGCAACGGCGCAACGCATGCTGCCGATTATGTGGTGATCGCCGCCGGTGCCTGGACCGACACCGTACTGCAGCGCTGTGGATTGCAAACCTGCGGCATTCGCCCCCTGCGCGGGCAGATGCTGCTGCTGCAGGGTAGGCCGGGCGAACTGCGTCATATCGTCTCCGGCAACGGCAAATACCTGATTCCACGAGCGGACGGACTGATCCTGTGCGGCAGCACGGTGGAGGATGTGGGCTTTGATGCCGGCACCACCATGGCGGCCCGGGAGGAGATCATGAGCGATTGTGTGGCACTGTATCCAGCGGCTGGAGACATGCCGCTGCTGCAGCAGTGGTCGGGGCTGCGCCCTGGCGTTGCCGACGACATCCCGGTGATTGCGGCACATCCGCAGCTGCCCGGGGTGTGGATCAACAGCGGGCATTACCGCAATGGGCTGGGCATGGCACCAGCGTCGGCGCAGCGCCTTACCGAGCTGGTCATGGCGGCAAATCAAGCTGCGCCGGTGGCTTGAAATCGCTATAATTGTCCGTCTTTCAGGCCAGTCCCACGCTGGCCGATGACGCTTCAAACCATTGCATCGTGGCAATGGCAACATCACAGCCGGCATAGCTCAGGTGGTAGAGCAACGCATTCGTAATGCGTAGGTCGGGGGTTCGAATCCCTCTGCCGGCACCATTGTCCATGTACTGGTTACAATCATCCCGCACAGCCTCAGTGCCATAGCAGTTCCCGCTGCAGGTCTGGCGTCAGCGATTAGCAGGCAAAAATACCCTGCACTTAACGGTTGACAATGGGTACGCCAATGGCGTATAAATTCGTTATGATGATTCGGGTTCAGTTTGTCGAAACACCGCTGTTTACCGATCAAGTCACAGCCCACTTGACAGATGAACAATACTCTGAACTTCAATCGTTTATGGCTGAAAACCCAGAAGCTGGAGTGGTCATTTGCCAGACTGGTGGCCTCCGCAAACTGCGCTGGGCTGATCCAGCTTCCGGGCGCGGCAAGCGCGGTGGCAATCGTGTCATTTATTACTACCGCTCCAGTCATGAGCAAATCATTATGCTCATGATGTATGGCAAGTCCGAGCAGACAGACCTGAACCATGCACAAAAGAAACAACTTGCTGAAATTGTCAACACATGGAGATAGCAGCTATGAATACCCAGGACTTTGACACTCTGCTACAAAGCGTGAAGCAGGCAGATGCCATCATCAAAGGTGAAAGCAAGCCGAGCAGGGTCACTGAAGCTGCTGCCAGTCGGGTTCGCAACATTCGACAGTCGCTGAAACTTTCTCAACCGGAGTTTGCGCGTTTGGTGCGCGTTAGCGTCGGCACCATTCGCAATTGGGAACAGGGACGGCGGCAGCCAGAAGGACCGGCAGCAGTGCTATTGCAGGCACTGAAGAACGATCCGCAAGGCGTTATCGAAGCGATACACACATAATCTTGGATAATCGGTGAATATCAAGCTGTAGCGTCGAGATCCAATCCACCTTGGGCGATATGCATTGGTCGCGTAGGCCTGTAATGCGTAGGCACCATGCATTTTGTCATTGGTCTGAACGACTCAATGCCGGTCTGCAGGCTGCTGACTGTCTTCCAGCAGGGCCACCCGCTGTTGCAATTGTTCCAGCCTGGCTTCCAGTTCGCTCACGCGCTGCTCCAGCGGCGAGTTGATACGGGCCGGGCGGCTGGCTGCGCTCAAGGTGGCCGGATCCGGTTCCCCACCCAGCAGTTGCACGAAACGCTGCTCCTTCTGTCCGGGCTGGCGCGGCAGCTGTCGCACCAGCGCAGGTTCACGATCCTGCAGTCGTTGCAGCACATATTCCACATCATCGACATCATCGAAGGCGTGCAGCCGCTGACAGTGGCTGCGGATCTCGGCGGCGGTTTGCGGGCCGCGCAGCATCAGCGTGGCCAGTACCGCCAGCGCCGGTGACTGCAGTTCCAGTTCACGCACCAGGCGATGATCGTATTTGGCGGTGCGTCCGGACCACTGCGTACTGACCAGCTGCAGGCTTTCCAGCTCGTTCAGCGCGGCACCGATTTCACCTTCAAAGCAGTTCATCACCGGATCGCGGCTGGTTTTCTGATTGCAGGCGTTCTTCAGGCCGTTCAGGCTCAATGGGTACTGATCCGGTGTGGTCTTCTGTTTTTCCACCAGACAGCCGAGAATGCGAATCTGGATCGGGTTCAGCGTTGCCGTGAAGGTCATGGTGTTGGCAGCAAAAACGCCGGAAACTCGCTGCGCGGTGCATCCTCGCCCAGCATGGACTGTCGCACCAGCGGAATCGGCGGTCCGCCATAGCTGAGAAACTCATCGTGAAATGCTTTCCAGGCGGCGCGACCGCCGCGGCTGGCGCTCCAGTCATCGCGCAGGCGCATGATCATCAGCTTGCCCATGTTGTAATTGAGATAGCCGGGATCGTAGGTGCCACGGGCCGCCTGCTGCAGCGCCTGGCCTTCGCTCTGATAACCTTCCTCAATAAAAAACTGCCGCGACTGCTCCACCGTCCAGCCCTGCGTGTGCAGACCCAGCGACGAGATAAAGCGTGCATTGCGCAGCAGCGCATTGGCGATCTGGCCGATTTTTGCCTCCGCAGAACCATCGCGCAGGCCGGCATCCAGCATCATCTCCTCGGTGTAGTGCGCCCAGCCTTCGGCAAAGGCATAACCGACATAAGCGCGGCCGAAGATCCACGGTGAGCGGTTGGCGTGCAGGAAATTGAGAAAATGACCGGGCCAGACCTCGTGCACGGAGGTGCCCAGCAGATCGGCTTCACCGGGAATGTAACCGGCCTGAACTTCGGCCGGCCAGTCCGGATTCGGTGGCGCAATGTAGTACACGCTGGGCTGGTTCTGCTCCCATGGTCCGGGAATGTTGATGTAGGCAAAGTTGGAGCGGGCATACGGCGGCGCTTCCGCCACCAGTGCTTCCTCGCTGCCGGGAATGCTCACCAGATCCTGTGCCAGTAGAAACGCTTTCAGTTCATCCAGCTGCTGTCTGGCCGCTGCCACCGGCCCACCTTCGGGTTTGTTGGCAGACATCCTGGCAAAACAGGCGCGGACATCCAGGCCCGGTGCAAAACTGGCGCAGGCGCTGCCCAGATCGGCCTGGTTGCGTGCCAGATCGGCACGGGCGATGGCTTCAAGCTGATCCAGGGGCGTGTTGACGCGTTCGGTGTCCCACAGCATCTGCCGGTACAGATCAGGCCCCAGCGCATAGTCGTCGGTGGCGCTGTCACGATTGGCTTCCAGCCATGCGGCCAACTCACCCATGGCGCTGATTGCAGCGTTGTTGGCAGCGGTGAACTCAGCCTGCAGTTCGGCATCGTCAACACCTACCCACACCGCTGGCACTTCGTTGGCAAAATAATCGGCGTAGCCGCCGAAGCTGTCAATGCCGTACTGCAGCCAGGTGGCGGGCATCGGCAGTTGCAGATTGGCCTGGATCTGGGCGCTCACGCGCGGGATGGTCTTGAGGTAATCGGTGAACGCCTGCATGCGCTGCGCAGCAGGCGCGTAATCCAGCGTGATGTAGGGCGATGGATCCAGCGAATCAGACATCCAGCCCAGGTAATGGATCGGGTTGCGGAACGGCCATCTGGCTTTCTCCAGCCAGAACAGGTCGTGGTCAATGCGGGCAATGAAATAGTCACGCTGAAACTGTTCGCGCTCTGTCAGTGCTGCAGCGCTGAACGCCCTGGCTTCATTGCGTGCCTGCTGCAGGCGGGCAATTTCGCCGACAATGCCGCTGCGGCTCCAGTCCGGCATCTGGCCGTCAAACTCGTGCCGGCCCTGATACACCGCCCAGGCCGGATGTGCCGCCAGACTGGCTTCGATGTAGTCATTGATGAACAAAACCCATGCCGCGCTGGCGCTGTGTGCTGCGGTTTCGTCTGGGGCTGCACTTGCCGGGGCGGGACTGGCCCCGGTGCTGGCCCCGGTGGCGGTCTGGTCATTGCTGTCGGCAGCGTTTGACGGGGCGTCCTGCTGGCAACCGGCCAGCAGCATGGACAGCATCAACAATGGGTAAAGCAGGCAATGTTTCATGGTGGCACTCAATGGTTTGCGTGGACTGATCGAATCAGGTGTGCCGACGATAATGATAGATCAGCGCGCCCAGCACAAGCGCCGCTGCGGCAGCCAGCAGGTTTTTCCAGCTGGTTGCCGCCACAAAGCACAACGACAGGGCCAGCCCGAGCAGCGGCACCAGCACACCGCCGGGCAGCTGCAAAGCATCCGGCGCGTTGGTGAAACGCCGTTGCAGCACCAGCAGTGCGCTACAGGTGCCGATGTAGGTGGCCAGCCTTGCCACCACCGACAACATGGCCAGTGCCACAAAACTGCCGCTGAGGGCCAGCAACAGGGCGATCAGCGTTTGCGCGATGATGGCATTGGCCGGGGTGTGGAACTGCGGATGCACCGCCGCCAGCCAGCGCGGCCCATAGCCGTCGGCAGCCAGTGCGTAGGCATAGCGTGGGCCGATCAGTGTGGTGTTGCCCAGATTGCCGAAGATCGACACCAGAGCACCGACGCTGAGCAGCAACACCGCCGCCGGGCCGGCAAATTGTCCGGCTGCACGCGCCAGCGGCGATGCCGCACTGGCCAGCTCGGGCAGGGTGCCCAGCGCCACCGCCTGCACCGCCACATAGGTCAGCGTGATGATGCCGATCATGGTCAGCATGGCAAACGGCACATCGCGTTTCGGGTTGCGGTACTCACCGGCGGCAGCCGGTGTGTTTTCGAAGCCGGCGTAGGCAAACAGCAGCAGCAGGGCGGCCTCGGTCAGGCTGCCACTGAGCAGCGGCTGTCCGCTGGGTATGGCCAGCAGCGACCAGTCCACGTAAAACAGCCCGACCAGCACAAAAAACGCCAGCGGCAGCAGCTTGGCGATGGTCAGCGCCACAGCGAGACGGGCTCCGGACTTGACCCCGACCACGTTGACCCAGGCCAGCACCAGCAGGGCCGCGCTGATCACCATCAGCCGCGCCCCGCCAGTCGCAGCCGCTGGCCACAGTTCGGCCACCGCCAGCGCCAGGCCATTGCTCAATGCCGCCACCGAAGCGATGCGCGTGAGCCAGGTCATCCAGCCGACCTCGAAGCCGATGAAATCGCCAAATGCCTCACGCGTGTACAGATAGGCACCGCCGGGCTGGTCAAAATAGCTCGCGGCCTGGGCATGACACAGTACCAGCACGGCGACCGCCAGTCCGGCGAGCAGGATCGCCCACAGGCTGAACGGTCCGAGCAGGGCCGCTGCAGCCGCCGGCAGCAGGTAGATGCCACTGCCGATGACATCGTTGATGGAAATGCCGACCAGTTGCCAGCGGCTGATGCCGCGAATCAGTTCAGGCTTGTTGGGCATGCTTGCAGATGTTTGCGATGACAGGCGTCAGTATAGGTCACAGCTGCCATGATCGGGGTGGGATCGGGTTGTGTCAGGACAACAGCATGGCGGCGATGCTTTTGGCAGCCTCGCGGCCTTCAAACACTGCGGTCACCACCAGATCGGCACCGCGCACCACATCGCCGCCGGCAAAAATGCGCGGATGATGGGTCTGGTACGGACGACGGGTTTCCTCACCAACACGGATGCGGGCATTGCTGTGCGTCTGCACGCCGGCTTCACGCAACCAGGCTGGCGGCTGCGGCCGAAAGCCAAACGCCATCACCACGGCATCCACCGCAATCTCCTGTTCGCTGCCGGGTATCGCTTCCGGCTGTCTGCGGCCGGATGCGTCGGCAGCACCCAGACGGGTTTCCTGCAGGCGCACAGCCGTGACCCGCTCAGTGCCGGTGATCGCCAGCGGTTGCCGCTGGAACAGAAACTCGACGCCTTCCTCGCGCGCATTGTGCACCTCGCGGCGGCTGCCGGGCATGTTGTCCTCATCGCGTCGATAGGCGCAGATTACCCGTGCTGCTCCCTGGCGAATGGCCGTGCGCACGCAGTCCATGGCGGTGTCGCCACCACCCAGCACCAGCACACGCTGATCCCTGAAGCTGAGATAGGGCGTCGCCGGGTCGTTGCTGCCCAGCACGTGATTGACGTTGCCGATCAGATACGGCAACGCCGCGTGCACGCCGGGCAGGTCGCGACCGGGAAAGTCGCCTTCGACACGCTCGTAGGCACCAATGCCGGCAAACACGGCGTGGTAATCCTGCAGCAGGGTGCTCAGCGCAACATCGCGACCGATCTCGGTGCCCAGATGGAAGCGGATGTTCATGTCGCGCATGATCTGGTAACGCGTCTGCACCACCTGCTTGTCCAGCTTGAACGGCGGGATGCCATAGGTGAGCAGGCCACCGATGCGCGGGTAGCGGTCAAACACCTCGGCCTGAATGCCGGAGCGGGCGAGCACATCGGCGCAGGCCAGCCCGGCCGGGCCGGCACCGATGATGGCAACGCGCTTGCCGGTGTTCACGACCTTGCTCAGATCCGGCCGCCAGCCCTGTTTCAGTGCCTCATCGGTGATGTATTTCTCAATCGAGCCGATGCTCACCGCGCCCAGCCCGTCGTTGAGGGTGCAGGCACCTTCGCACAGCCGGTCCTGGGGGCAGATGCGGCCGCAGATCTCCGGCAGTGAATTGGTCTGGTGTGACAGTTCTGCAGCCTCGAATAGACGTCCCTGTTTGATCAGCCGCAGCCAGTCGGGGATGAAATTGTGTACCGGGCAATCCCATTCGCAGTAGGGGTTGCCGCAGTTGATGCAGCGCGCCGCCTGATCGGCCGCCTGCTGTTGCTGATACTGGCCATAGATTTCCTGCCAGCCGAGCACACGCACCTGGACGGGCACCACCTGTGGGTCCTGACGCGGTGTATGCAGGTAATGCAGCGGGCCATAATCCTGGGTCTGCGGGTCGCTCATCAGGCAGCATCCCGCAGTGCTTTCATCAGGTCGTCCAGCTCGGCCGCCTTGGGTTTGACCAGCCAGAAGTGCGGCAGGGTACGGCGAAAATCCTCCAGCAGTTCGGCGGCCCAGCGGCTGCCGGTGGCATCGACGTGGGCAGCGATCAGATTGCGCAGATGATGCACATGGTTTTCCATGTTTTCCGGGGCGATGTGATGGATGTCGATCAGTTCATGGTTGTAGCGGTCGACAAAATCGCGCTGCTCGTCCAGCACATAGGCGAAGCCGCCAGTCATGCCGGCACCGAAATTGATCCCGGTGGTCCCCAGAATGACCACCACGCCACCGGTCATGTATTCACAGGCATGGTCGCCGGCACCTTCGATCACGGCCACAGCACCGGAATTGCGCACGGCAAAACGCTCACCGGCCTGACCGGCGGCAAACAGCTGGCCGCCGGTGGCACCATACAGGCAGGTGTTGCCCATGATCGGTGTCTGCTGTGGCAGGTAGCGAACCCCGGTCGGCGGACGCAGTACCAGCTGGCCACCGGACATGCTCTTGCCGACGTAATCGTTGGCCTCGCCGGTGAGCTGGATGTTCAGGCCGGGCACATTGAATGCGCCCAGGCTCTGGCCTGCAGTGCCGTGCAGCAGCAGGCTGATCGGTGCCGCAGTGATGCCGTCGGCACCGTGGCGTCGGGCGATCTCGCCGGACAGGCGGGCACCGATACTGCGATCGTGATTGGCAATGGCATAGTGCAGCCGCAACGGCTGTCCTTTTTGCAGCGCGGGCAGGGTATCGGCATGAATGCGCGCCGCCAGTTCGCCGCGATCATGTGGCGGGTTGCTGGCCACGGTGCAGTAGCGGGCGCTGTCCTCCGCCAGCCCGGTGGTGGCCAGCAGCGGTTGCAGATTCAGTTTGCGGTGACGGCCACTGGCGCTGGGCAGACGCTGCAGATAACTGGTGCGGCCGATGATTTCATCAAGGCTGCGCACGCCCAGACCAGCCAGCAGTTCGCGCACTTCTGCGGCGACAAAACGGAAATAATTCACCACCATGTCGGGCAGGCCGATGAAGTGCTCGCGGCGCAGGGTCCGGTTCTGTGTGGCCACACCGGTGGCGCAGTTGTTGAGATGGCAGATGCGCAGATACTTGCAGCCCAGCGCGATCATCGGTGCGGTGCCGAAGCCGAAACTCTCGGCACCCAGTATCGCCGCCTTGACCACGTCCAGACCGGTTTTCAGTCCGCCATCGGCCTGGATGCGCACCTGACCGCGCAGACCGTTCTGCATCAGCACCTGACGCACTTCGCTGAGTCCCATCTCCCAGGGTGCGCCGGCGTACTTCACCGAGGTCAGCGGACTGGCGCCGGTGCCGCCATCGTGACCGGACACGGTGATCAGATCGGCATAGGCCTTGACCACCCCGGCGGCAATGGTGCCGATGCCCGGTTCGGCCACCAGCTTGACCGAGATCAGCGCCTCTGGATTCACCTGCTTGAGGTCATAAATCAGCTGGGCCAGATCCTCGATGGAATAGATGTCGTGATGCGGCGGCGGCGAGATCAGGCCGATGCCCGGCGTGGCAAAGCGCAATCGCGCGATCAGCGCATCGACCTTGTGTCCCGGCAGCTGACCGCCTTCACCGGGCTTGGCGCCCTGGGCGATCTTGATCTGGATCACCTCGGCGTTGACCAGGTAATGCGCGGTCACGCCAAAGCGGCCGGAGGCGATCTGCTTGATCTTTGACATGCGCTCGCTGCCATAACGGGCCGGATCTTCGCCGCCCTCTCCGGAGTTCGAGCGTGCGCCGATGCGGTTCATCGCCACCGCCAGCGCCTCGTGGGCTTCTGGCGACAGCGCGCCCAGGCTCATGCCGGCGGAATCAAAGCGGCGCAGAATGCTGGCTTCCGGCTCGACCTGATCCAGCCCGATGGGTGCCAGTTCACTGCGCAGCCGCAGCAGATCACGCAATGCCGCCGGCGGCCGCTGGTTCACCAGGTCGGCAAAGTGCCGATAGGCCGCGGCATCATTGTGCCGGGCCGCATGTTGCAGGCTGGTCACCACGTCCGGGTTCCAGGCGTGGTACTCACCACCGTGCACATAGCGATACAGGCCGCCATGGTCGATCGGTACCGTTGCATCCCAGGCCAGCTGTGCCAGCGCGTATTGATCCTGCCACAGGTCCTGAAAATCACTGCCTTCAATGCGGCTGATGGCGCCGGGAAAGCAGGTGCTGACGACCTCGCTGGCCAGGCCAATCAACTCAAACAGCTGCGCACCGCGATACGAGCCGATGGTGGAAATGCCCATTTTGGAGATGATCTTGAACAGGCCTTTGCGGATGCCGCGCCGATAGGCCCGGCCCAGTTGCAGCGCCTGCGCCCGATCTTCCTCGATTTCGCCGCTGCTGACCATGGCCTGCAGGGTCTGGTAGACCAGATAGGGGTACACTGCGGTGGCACCAAAGCCGATCAGACAGGCAATGTGGTGTGCATCGCGGACCGTTCCGGTCTCAATGATCAGGTTGCACTCGGGGCGCTGGCCGGTGCGCAGCAGGTGATGGTGAATGGCGCCGGTGGCGAGCAGGGCATGCACCGGCAACAGCCCGCGCTGCAGATAGCGATCCGAGATCAGCAGCAGCAGCTTGCCGTTGCGCACCGCCGTTTCGGCCTTGCTGCACAGGTCGCTGAGTGCCTCGGGCAGCGGCATCGACTCGGGATAGTTCAGGTCGATGAATTCCGATGGCAGCGAGAACTGTGGGGTGTTGATCAGCTGGCGCAGTTTGCGTTGCGACAGCACCGGGGAGTTCAGCACCACCCGCTCGGCCATGGCGGCAGTCGGGGTAAAAATGTTGCCCTTGCGGCCCAGCCCGGTATCCAGTGACATCACCAGCCGCTCGCGCAATGGGTCAATCGGTGGATTGGTGACCTGGGCAAACTGCTGTCGACAGCAATCATACAGCGAGCGTGGCCGGCCAGACAGCGCCGGCAGCGGCGTGTCATCACCCATCGATCCGATTGCCTCGGCCTGGCTGGTTGCCAGCACTTCGATCACCTCGCGGCGCTCCTCACGGCTGAGCTGGAACATCTTCTGGTAGCAGGCCAGCGTTTCGGCGCTGAATGGTTCGGCGGCCATGTGCACATCGACCAGTTCCGAATCCAGATAGCGCACGCCGGCCTTCAGCCAGCGCTGGAACGGGTGCAGTTTTTTCAGCGTGTTGTCGATGTGGCGGCGATCCAGCAGCCGCCCACGCTTGAGATCGGCGGCAAGCATGTCGCCAGGGCCGAGCCGGCCGCGCCGCAGCACCTGATCGGTGGGAATGTCGATGACGCCGGTTTCCGAGGCCACGATCAGCCGCTGGTCAGCGGTCAGTGTCCAGCGGGCCGGGCGCAAGCCGTTGCGATCCAGCGCACACACGGCATAGCGGCCATCACTGGTGACCAGTCCGGCCGGGCCATCCCAGGCTTCCTGATGAAAACTGAAATACTCGAAGAATGCCCGCAGATCCGGGTCCTGGTTGTCATCGGTCTGCCAGGCCGGTGGAATCAGCAGTCGCAGCGCCTGCGGCAAGGGCATGCCGGCACTGACCAGCAGCTCGACCATGTTGTCCAGCGACATCGAGTCGGAGCCGTGCATTGACACCGGGCTGTCCAGGTCCGCCAGTGCCTCCAGTCCCGGTGCCAGCAACAGCTGCTTGCGTGCCGCCACCCAGTTGCGATTGCCACGGATGGTGTTGATCTCGCCGTTGTGAGCGAGCATGCGAAACGGCTGTGCCAGCCGCCATGCGGGCAGAGTGTTGGTGGAAAAACGCTGGTGGAACACAGCCACGCTGGCTGCCAGTTGCGCATCGGCCAGATCCGGGTAGAACTCGGCCAGATGTGCCGGCATGACCATGGCCTTGTAGGCCAGCGTGGTGGCGGACAGGCTGACGATATAAAAATCGTCGCTGTCACTGGACAGCGCAGCGGTACACAGTCGCCGTGCCAGATACAGCTGGCGCTGAAATGCCGCCTCGCTGCCTGCTTCCGGCGCATTGATGAACAGCTGGCTGATCAGCGGCTGGGTCTGCTGCGCGCGCAGGCCCAGAGCCTGCGGCTGCACCGGCACATCGCGCCAGCCGGCGACCGTCAGCCCCTGTCGGCTGCAGATCTGTTCCATGGTACGGCGTTGCCGAGCAGCATGCTGACGATGCAAAAACACCATGCCCACGGCAAATCGCTCTGCCGGCCTGAATCCGGCGGCCTCGGCAGCAGTGCGCAGGAATGCCCGCGGTGTGTTCATCAGCACGCCGCAGCCATCGCCGGTCTTGCCGTCTGGCGCGATCGCACCACGGTGGGTCAGTCGGCATAGTGCTTCCAGCGCATCGCTGATGGTGCTGTGGCGGTCCTCGCCATCCAGCCGCGCGATCAGCCCGAAGCCACAGGCATCGTGCTCGAAATCGCTGTGGTACAGCGTCGGCCAGGCTGTAGTGTGCTCCCCGGTCATGGCGCAGATACCGTGGCTGGCTGTTGGTTTCTGATAGCGATGATCATCTCCATGTTGTCATCAATGCTGATGGTTTCAGGCAATGGTTCGTAGCCGCTGTGCGGACAGAGACATGGCCTGCTGCGGCATTTCCTGCAATGTCATTCAATGTAGCAGATCAGTCAGGCTACATGGTTATAATCAACCAGTCATCCACCAGAATCAGCCCGGGCAGAGCATGCAGGACAACATTATTCCAGATCCCAAGCCGATGATTGATCAGGCGAAATTCCTGATCAACAGATTTCTGCAGCAAAAATCCAGCACCGGCATTCTGCTCATGCTGTCGGCGGCCCTGGCATTGATCATTGCCAACACGCCGCTGTCGGTGTATTACGACCTGCTGATCAGTACCGAGGTGGCGATCAAGGTCGGCGCGCTGGAGATCGCCAAGCCGCTGCTGCTGTGGATCAACGACGGGCTGATGGCGATCTTTTTTCTGCTCATCGGTCTTGAGCTCAAGCGCGAGTTTCTGGTCGGTGAGCTCAATGAGCTGCGCAAGATCAGCCTGCCGGCGTTTGGCGCGGTTGGCGGCATGGTCGTGCCGGCGCTGGTGTATCTGTTTTTCAACGCCGGTGACGACTATACGGCTCGCGGCTGGGCCATTCCGGCGGCCACCGACATCGCATTCGCCATGGGCATTCTGCTGCTGCTGGGCTCGCAGGTACCAAAAAGCCTGAAGGTTTTCCTGATCTCACTGGCCATCTTTGACGACATTGGTGCCATCGCCATCATTGCCCTGTTCTACACCGAAAACATCAGCACCGTTCCGCTGCTGGTGGTGGCGGCCAGCCTGGTCGTGCTGTTGCTCATGAACCGCAGTGGCGTCAATGGCATCGCGGTGTATCTGCTGGTGGGGGCAGTGATGTGGGTGGCCATGCTGAAATCCGGTGTGCACGCCACGCTGGCGGGCGTGCTGCTGGCGATGTTCATTCCCTTGCGCAGCAAGCACCGCGATGACGACATGCCGTCACCTCTGCTGGCGCTGGAGTCTGATCTGCACAACATGGTCAGCTACGCCATTCTGCCGATCTTCGCGTTCGCCAATGCCGGGGTTGATCTGCGTGGAGTGGGCATGGACGAGCTGCTGCATCCGGTGCCGGTCGGGGTGGCACTGGGGCTGTTGCTCGGCAAGCAGGTCGGCGTGTTCAGCATGTGCTGGATCGGCGTCAGAATGGGGCTGGCCTCGCTGCCCGCCGGCATGAGCTGGAAAGGACTGTACGGCGTCGCCGCACTGTCCGGCGTCGGCTTCACCATGAGTCTGTTCATCGGCTCACTGGCGTTTCAGGAGACCGTCGCCAACCGCATCTTTGACGAGCGCGTCGGCATTATCGCCGGCTCACTGGCGGCCGGACTGCTGGGGTATTTTGTCGTCAAATGGTCGCTGAAAAGCACACCTGAGACAGCAGAGACTTCCCGGCAGCGTGCAACCTGAAAGGCTTTCTTGATGAGCCTTGCAAATAGTTCAAAAAAAAGAAAAATGGTCGAATTGCCGGACATTGGTCTGGCTATCGCGATTGGCGGCTTCATCGCCTATGCAATATATCGTTGGTCGCAAGAACCAGGCGCATCTGTGATTTTGGGCCTGATTGCTACGTTGCTAACATTCTTGATCAAAATATGCATTTATCTCTACAGAATCAGACTCATTACAAATCAGCTGGAGAAAAAAATCGCACAAGACGCCTTGCGACGTGAGATTGATAAACTCATCCAGCGCCGGTATCTGGATTAGCGCTGATTGCGTAATCTCTGCACACAGTAGAAACTGGTGCCAGCGCTTTGCCAATCCAGAATCACGAAGACGTTATTGCGAAGCGGGCTCGCCGTTGTGGCAATCCTGGCTGATCAATGTCGGCCTAGGCAGACGTCTCCAACCTGACGAATATGTTGCAAGTGCAGTGATAACCAGCAACAATTTGACAGCCACGCCAATCAGGACAGGTCGATGAAAAAGCTGCTGTGGTCACTCACTCTCGTGTTTATATTGGCACTGGCACTGGTACTGGTTGCACTGGGGCAGATCGACGATGAACTGTCACCAATGGCACAGGATCTGCTGGTGCAGGCAAAGCCCGCAGCCAGCAGCGAGGCCTTTCTGTTCCTGCACGGCATTCTGGCCGCCCCTGACGATGACCCGGTTCAGGTCGGGACTGCGATGCTGCAGGAGTATCGCAAGCAGGAGGCCGACGCCAGTTATCAACTTGCCCATTACGATGCGCCCGGCAAGCTGACGCTGCCCCAGGGCGAACTGTATTGTTACAGCAGAAAGGACGGTTGCCTGCAGACCCTGTTCACCACGGATGCAGATTTTGACCGGCTGCTTGCCGAGCACGCCCTGCTCAGAGCTCGTGCCGAGCGGTTTTTTCAGTATGCTGAATTTGCCACGCTGACCCGGCCGGCATTGACTGAAATGATCGTGCCCCTGCATCCGCTGATTGCGGCTGTACACCTCGAAGCACTGGCCGCAATATCCCTGCATCGCGCTGGCCAAAGCGCTGCTGCCATGGTGGCACTGAGACACCAGATGGCAGCGCTGCGCCATGCCATGCGCCTGCAGGACACCCTGATCGGCAAGATGACTTTGCTGGCCGGGCTGAATCATCTACTGGATGTCACAGGCATTATCGTGCTGCAGGCGGACATGGCGGCAGCGCAGCTGCCAGCACTGACTGCGGCCGAGATCGACATGTCTACTGTTATGGCCAGAGAGTTTGCCCTGTTCCACAATGAGATGCACAAGCTGGATCAAAGTCATGATCTGCTGCAAGCAGATGGCAAGCTGCCGGGCTGGCTGGCGCGCGTGCTGTTCAAGCCGAACATGACCAGCAATGCACATTTGCCGGAATACCTGGAGACCATCAACAGCTCGGCACTGCCGCCGGGGCAGTTTGTGCTGGCACTCGCTGCGGATGACAAGGCATCAGACTCAAGCTTCTGGTTGCGCAATTTCAGTGGCACTCGACTGCTTGAAGTACAGGGTAATCTGTCCCGATCATATCTGGCATACACCGCCCGCTTACTGGACTTTCAGGCCAAACTGCTGCTGTTCAACCACCACCTGCATGCGCAGCAGGCTTTGGCCACGGCGGACAATCCCTACTATCCGGGCGAAGGTCCGGTGGTGACCGGGACCAGTGCCTGTTTTCGTGGCCCGGTGGAAAGCCATTATGAATTTCGCTGCCTGCAACTTGGCTGGTGAATCAGGGCAGCCTGCATCGCTGACTGCAGTGGCACGCGACCGTCATGTGACAGCGCTGTTGAGCATGCTGCTTACCGCAGCGACAGAGAGGCGAGAATGATTTATCAGGGCAGCTGCCATTGTCAGGCGGTCAGGTTTGAAGTTGAGGCACCAGCGGTCATCGCGGCTGACCGCTGCAATTGCTCCATCTGCAGCAAATCGGGTTTTCTCCACCTGATCGTGCCACGCAGGGATTTTCGCCTGCTCACGGGAGAGCAGAATCTGAGCACATACACGTTCAACAGCGGTGTTGCTCAACACTGGTTCTGCAAGGTTTGTGGCATCAAGCCATTTTATCTGCCTCGTTCCAACCCGGATGGCATCGACATCAACGTCAACTGTCTGGATACGCAACCGGCGCACATCCAGGTCACCGATTTTGATGGTCAGAACTGGGAACAGCACGCGCACAATCTGGCGCACAAAAGCAGAATCGATTAAGCGCAAAAGCGGCTTGCCGATCGCCTCAGTCGCGAGATCAATGGGCCTGGTTGATCTGGTTGGTCTGGTTGATAATCTGGACAGCACGTGTGAGGGCAGCGTGGCGATCGGTCACAATGTCGTCGGGATGACTGCGGGCGAACACCTGAAATGCCTGCAGCGGGGAAAGTGCCTGCTGGTGAGGGCAAACCACGACACAGTGCAAGCGATGATCTGCGGCTGCATGCAGCAGATCACGAATCGCCAGCGCCATGGATGGATCAACATAGGCGAGTCGGCCGAAATCCAGTATCAGCACACGGTGCTGACTGTCCAGCAATGCCAGACGCTGATTCAGCGCACGCGCCGAAGCATAGGAAAAGTGGCCGGACATGCTGAGGATGGCAATGGCATCGCCCGATCCCGCCAGCAGATGTTGTTCGGCTGCGCTGAGATCATCGACAGCCGCGGCAGATCCCGCCTGTACACGGGACATCTCGTCACGTTCGGTGCGCATGGCGGTGACGATGCCAGCGACGATCAGACCCACCGCGACGGCGGTGATCAGATCCACAAACACGGTCAGGATAAGCGTGATCAGCATGACCAGCACCTTGTCACGAGGCAATTGCAGCAGCACGCGCAGATAGCCCCAGTCGATGATGTCCCAGCCCACCTTGAGCAGAATGCCGGCGAGCACTGCATGCGGAATTTTTCCGGTCAACGGTGCCAGCACCAGCACCAGCAGCAGCAGGGTGACGGCATGGACGATGCCGGATGTGCGACCACGGCCTCCGGCCTGGATGTTGATCACAGTGCGCATGGTGGCACCGGCACCGGGAATGCCGCCAACCAGACCGGCAATGGTGTTGCCCAGACCCTGTCCCAGCAGCTCGCGGTTGGGCCGATGCTGGGTGCGGGTCAGCGAATCGGCCACCAGTGAGGTGAGCAGGCTGTCGATGCTGCCCAGCAGGGCGAGCACAAACGCGGGCTGGATGGCCTGGGTCAACTGGCTGGCCTGCAAGCCAGGCCAGTGCAGCGTAGGCAGACCAAATGGCAGTTCGCCGAGCACCGGAGCCCGGGTCAGCAGGAGGTTTGCCAGCAGACTGCCGGCAATCAATGCAGCCAGTGGTGCCGGCAGCCAGCGTTGCCAGCGCGCGGGCCACAACAGCGCCACCAGCAGTGTGCCCAGGCCAACCAGCAGGGCATGCGGATTTAAGCTGTGCCAGAGCTGATCCAGTTGCAGCAGCACAGCGGCCGCAGCGCCTTCGACTTGCGGCACACCGAACAAGGCCGGCAGTTGCAGCAGGATGATGATGATGCCGATGCCGCTCATGAAGCCGGAAATCACCGAGTACGGCGTGTAGGCAATGGCTTTGCCGACCTTGAGCACACCCAGCAGCATCTGCATGACGCCGCCGAGCATGATGATGGTGAACGCCATGTTCAGATTCTCCGCATATTGCGCGACCACAGCGGCGGTGACCACGGTCATGGGCCCGGTCGGGCCGGAAATTTGCGCTGGCGTGCCACCGAAAGCGGATGCAAAAAAGCCGATGGCAATGGCACCATAGACCCCGGCAAGTGGACCCAGGCCGGAAGCGACACCAAACGCCAGCGCCAGCGGCAAGGCCACGACGGCAGCGGTCAGGCCACCGAACAGATCACCGGACAGACTGGGTTGCGACATTCTCAATCCATGGCAGGGTTGGCGGGACAGGACCGCGATGGAGATATTTCCCTGACAGTATACGTTGGCGCTCCCCTGGCGGCTTGTTGCCTGCAATGGTGCAAGCGGTGGAATGCATCAGGCAGGTCGAGCTTGCTGTCAGCGGAGACGCGGGTGCTCCAGAGCGTTTTTCAGCGGTCAAACAGCGCTTCCTTTAGGAAACTGCTTGCAGGCGAACCCTATCCAATCATGCTCCTGGCCATGTCGGGCTGCTGGCCATGTTCGGGCCCAAGCGTTCGACCAGGTATTCCAAAGCGGGTACTTGCAAACGAGCATCATTAGATGCCAGCGGGGACGCTGGCGCTCCGGGGCGTCGTTCGGCGGATAAACATCGCTTCCTGTAGGAGACTGCCTGCAGGCGAACTCAATCGGGCTGCTGGCCATGCTCGGGCACAAGCGCTAGACCAGTCGTTTCCACGCAGGAGCGCGGGAGCGAGCGCCAAACAATGCCAGCGGGCACAATGGCCCGCTGACATTGCAACCGTCTGGCTCAGGCTTTTTCCAGAATCGCCGTGACCCCCATGCCACCGGCAGTACACACCGAAATCACGCCGCGCTGGCCGCCGCCGGCGGCGAGTTCTTCCGCCAGTGTGGCGACAATGCGGGCACCGGTGGCGGCGAACGGATGGCCGATGGCGATGCTGCCGCCATGCAGGTTCATTTTGCTCAGGTCGATGCTGCCCATGGCGCTGTTCAGACCCAGTCGCTCGCGACAGTAATCCTCGGATTCCCAGGCCTTCAGCGTGCACAGCAACTGGGCAGCGAAGGCTTCGTGGATTTCGTAGCGGTCAAAGTCCTGCAGCTTCAGATTCGCCGCCTGCAGCATTTCCGCCATGGCCACGGTCGGTGCCATCAGCAGACCCTCGTCGTTGACGAAGTCGACCGCCGCATGGCGGCCGTGGGTGAGGTAGGCCAGCACCGGCAGGTCATGTTTTTCCGCGTACTCTTCCGAGCACAGCATCACCGCGGCCGCACCATCGGTCAGCGGAGTGCTGTTGGCGGCGGTCAGTGTGCCCTTGCCGGATTTACGATCAAACACCGGGCGCAGTCCGGCCAGTGTTTCCAGTGAGCTGTCGGCGCGGATGTTGTTGTCGCGGGTGACGCCGGCAAAGCTTCGCACCATGTCGTCATAGAAGCCGTTTTCCCACGCCTGGTGGGCGCTTTGATGACTGGCCAGTGCGATTTTGTCCTGTGCTTCACGACCGATGTTCCAGGCGCGCGCCATGCGTTCGCAATGCTGGCCCATGGACAGGCCGGTGCGTGGTTCGCCATTGGCTGGCGGCACCGGCGTCAGCTCGCCCGGACTGAAGCCCTTGAACAATTTCAGCTTGTCCTTGAATGAGCGTGCGCGGGGCAGTTTGATCAGGCGTTGGGCCAGTTTGCGCTTGAGCACCAGTGGCGCATCGCTGGTGGTGTCGGTGCCACAGGCGATGGCGCTGTCGATCTGACCGCTGGCAATCTTGGCGCCGGAAATCAGCGCCGCCTGCAGGCTGGTGCCGCAGGCCTGCTGCAGTGTGATGCCCGGGGTCAGTGGCGACAGGTCGGTGGACAGTACCGCTTCTCGGGCCAGATTCCAGTCCTTGCTGTGGGTGGTGACGGCACCGCCGATGACTTCATCGATTTTCACCCCGGCCAGTTCATAGCGCTCGACCATTCCCTGCAGGGCGGACGCCAGCATGTCCAGGTTGGTGACGTCGGCATAGCTGGTGTTGGAGCGGCAGAACGGAATGCGAACGCCACCGACGATGGCGACTCGGCGCAGTGTTTGCTCACTCATGACTGGTCTCCTTGCTGCGTGTTGGTGGCGGTTTCATTGCGAATGTCGGCGGATTCATTCTTGGCAGTGCTCTTGTTCGCTGTCTTCTTGCTGGAAGACTTTTTTGCGGCAGCCTTGCCGGTGGTCTTTTTGCTGACTTTTTTCGCCGTTTTGGCGGCGGTTTTCTTGCCGGTTTTCTTGCCGCTCTTGCGGGCTGATTGCTTGCTGCCTGCGGACTTGTCGACACTGCTGCCTTGGCTATCTGGGTCAGGCTCGTCGTTGGATTGCTGCGCAGCGGAGGTCTGTTCGCTGGTCGCCGATTGCCGGTTGGGCGTGCGCGGTGCCGCTTTGGCTGCGGTGGCATCCTCGGCTGGACGCGAGCGCAGGTAGTGCAGCGGGCCGCCGCGAAACGGCGCAAAGCCGGTGCCGAAGATCATGCCGGCGTCGATCAGATCATCGCTGCCGACGATGCCGTCTTTGGCGCAGGCGGCACACTCATCCAGATAGGGTTGCACCAGCTGCAGCCCGAGTGCGTGCAGATCGTGCCCCTGGGCAGCGTCCTTGTCGCGTTTGGGTTTGCCTTTTTCCCAGGTGTAGAAACCTTCGCCGGATTTCTTGCCCAGCTTGCCGGCATCGACAAAGTTTTTCATGTATTTGGCCTTGCTGCCGTCGGTGTCGATGCCGACGGTCTTGATCACCGACATGCCCACATCCAGGCCCACGGTGTCGGCCAGCTCCACCGGCCCCATCGGCATGCCGAAGCGCACCGCTGCCTTGTCGATGGCCTCCTTGGGTATGCCGTCACGGTACAATTCAATGGCATTGGCCATGTACGGTGCCAGCACCCGGTTGACCAGAAAACCAGGGGTGGATTTGACCGGCAATGGATATTTGCCGATCTGGCGCACGAAGCTGGCACCGTCGGCGACCAGATCCTCGTTGGTGAGCTGCTCGTCGTAAACGATTTCTACCAGCGGCATTTTTGCCACCGGGTTGAAATAATGCAGTCCGATCAGCCGTTTGGGCTGCTGCAGCACTTTGGCCAGATCCGCCAGCGGCAGTGCCGAGGTGTTGGTGGCGAGCAGGGCATGCGGCTGCATCTGTGGCTCGATGTTCTTATACAGCGCCTGCTTGGCTTCCAGATTTTCGAAGATGGCCTCGATGACCACATCGGCCCGCGCCACGCCGTCACCGTCGACATCGGCGCGCAGCCGTGACATCGCTGCCATCACCTTGGCATCGGTGCGCAGTTTCTTGCGGAACAGCTGTTTGGCGCGTTTGATGGCCGGTTCGATGTATTTCATCTCGCGGTCCTGCAGGGTTACTTCCAGCCCTTTCAGCACACACCAGGCAGCGATGTCGCCACCCATCACACCGGCACCGATGACGTGCACACGGTGGGCCTTGAAGTCGCTCTGTTTGCCCTGCGCCTTGAGCGCCTCCATCAGCTTGAACACGCGGCGCAGATTGCGCGAGGTGTCGCCAACCAGCAGTTCCGGCACATTGCGCACCTCTGCGCGCAGCATGTGATCCTGATCGTTGCCACAGGCTTCCCAGGCGTCGATCAGCTTGTATGGAGCCGGATAGTGCTGTTGCGGTGCCTTGGCGGCGGTTTTCTTGCGCATGATGCCGGCCAGAAGCTTGCGCGCCGGGCCCAGATTGGTAGCGCGTGCCAGCAGCCCCGGCTGGCGGTGTTTTTTACCCGCCAGCACCGCGCGCCGTGCGGCCCAGCGCAGGGTTTCGTGTTCTCCCACCAGTTGATCCACCAGCCCCATGCCGCGCGCGGCACCGGGCCGCAGCATCTGTCCGGTGAGCATGATCTGCATGGCATTCTGGCCACCGATGCGCTGCGGTGTCCGCGCCGAGCCGCCGAAGCCGGGGTAGATGCCAAGATTGACCTCCGGAAAACCGATGCGGGTGTGCTCATCGTTGCGGGCGATGATCCAGTCAAAGCACAGCGACAGCTCCAGTCCGCCGCCGAGACAGAAACCCTCAAATGCCACTGCAGTGGGGAAGTTCAGGTTCTCGATGCGGGTGAACAGATCATGCACCCGATTGAGCTGCTTGCGACCGGTTTCCAGGTCGGTCACTTCGTCGAATTCATTGACATCGGCACCGGCAATGAACTGACCGGGCTTGCCTGATATCAGCACCAGCCCGGCCGGGCGATGCTGTTCCAGATGCAGAATCACATCCTGCAGCTCGTTAAGTACCTCGTTGCTGAGCACGTTGGTGGAGGCGCCGGCACGATCAATGCTAAGCCAGGCAACGTTGTCGATATCGTGCTCAAGCTGCCAGTGACGATAAGTTTGCTTGCTGGTTGCATTCATGCTGCTATCCGATTGCTGACTGGATTGGGTGTGTGGTTCTGCGATGCCGCCGAACCCCGTGATGTCCGGATGTACATGTTAACAAGATAGGGGCATTGACTCATAGGCCAATAGGCCCGGGTGCGGTGGCTGTCGGAATTGTCGCAGATCTGATCGGAATCAGGGCAGGGCCAGCCCGGCCTGACGCAGCCCTGCGCTGAGACTGATCAGGGGCAGGCCAATCAGCGCGGTCGGGTCATCGCTGCGCAGGGCGGCGAACAGGCTGATGCCCAGCGCCTCGGACTTGAAGGCACCGGCGCAGTCCAGGGCTGGTTCGCGCTCGATGTAGCGCAGGATTTCGTCGTCAGCGAGCTGGCGAAACTCCACCTCGGTCGGTACCACGGCGGCAGCCAGTGACGCCACCGTGCCATTGGCGGCCAGCTGCAGCAACTGCCAGCCGCAGTGGAACATGACTGTGCGGCCGGCGCAGCGCTGCAGCATGGCCACGGCGGCGCTGTGGTCGGCGGGTTTGCTGATGATCTCATCGTCCAGCACCAGCGCCTGGTCGGAGCCGATGATCAGCACCGGCTCGGGCTGGCTGGTGCGCTCATCGGTATTGTGCTGTTGCAGCAGCAGCGTGGCCACCCGCTGAGCCTTGGCCAGGGCCAGCCGGCTGACATACTGCCGCGGAGGCTCATCCGGCAGCACCGATTCATCGATCTCCGGGGCGATGCAGTCAAATGCCAGCGCCAGGCGCTGCAGCAGCATGCGGCGATACGGCGATGATGAGGCCAGTACCAGTCGACAACTGGGTGATGGGCGTTGCAGCGACAGATCAGGCACGGTCCTGGCCGGGAGTGGCGCGACGGACAGACCGCTCGCATGCCTGCTGGAATGGTATGCACATCTCAAGTAATCCGTTATAATGGTCGGCTTATGTCGAAAAAGTGCCAAGTGGTCGACCAGATTGTCGACATGCAGCAGATTGCACGTCGCGGCGGCAGCTTGACAGGTCGCCATGATATCGCCGATCTGACTCTGTTGCATGATCGTCTGGCCGATCGGCAGGGCAGCGTGGCCTACCGGCTGCAGCCGCAGTTCCGGCGCATCGAGCTTGCCGATGGCAGCAAAAATCTGCTGTGCATTGAGGTGCAGATGCAGGCCGCGGTGACACTGATGTGCCAGCGCACGCTGCAACCGTTCGCGCACGAGCTGCAGGTGCATTCCAGCGTGGTGCTGGTGGCCGATGATGAGCAGGCAGCCGGTCTGCCGGATGCATGTGAGCCGATGCTGGCCGATGCCCGGGCAGTGGACGTGATGTTGCTGCTGGCGGAAGAACTGCTGCTGTCACTACCGCTGGCACCGGTGGCACCGCAGACCGAACCGGTTGCCGTGACACTGGGCAGCGCGGACGCCACCGGCATTGGGCATGCAGAGAATCCGTTTGCGGCGCTGGATGGCCTCATTGGTGGTCGGCCGGATGCCCGCCAACACAGCGACAGCGACGATTGAGATGACCGGCCGCGACCGGTCAATGAATTGAACAAACCACAGTACGTTATCTAGAGGAACAACACCATGGCCGTGCAAAAAAGCCGTAAAACCCCATCCCGACGCGGTATGCGCCGTTCGCATGATGCGATCACCATGCCGACGCTGTCGACCGATCCGACCACCGGCGAAATTCACCGGCGTCACCACATCACCGAAGAAGGCTTCTACCGGGGCCGTCGCGTGGTGGAAGAAAAGATCATCGAAACCTTCGACGACGATCAGGACTGAATCGCCACGGCGGTTGCGGTTTCGATGACGCGCATCTACAGCAGAATCGTCGCCAGCGGCAGTGCGCTGCCGGAGCGGGTGGTGACCAATCATGACCTGGAGCTGATGGTGGAAACCAGCGACAGCTGGATCCGCGAGCGCACAGGCATTGCCGAACGGCGTGTCGCTACCGCTGACGAAACCACCTGTGACCTGGCCGAGCGCGCCGCCAGGCTGGCGCTGGAGCGGGCCGGGATCGATGCTGCGACGCTGGATCTGATCATTGTCGGCACCACCACGCCGGACCTGATCTTCCCCAGCACCGCCTGTCTGCTGCAACACCGGCTGGGTGCCGGCGAATGCGGTGCCTTTGACGTCAACGCGGCCTGCTCAGGCTTCATCTATGCCTTGTCGGTGGCCGACCAGTTCATTCGAGCCGGCACTTCCAGACGGGTGCTGGTGGTGGGTGCCGAGACGCTGACGCGCATGATCGACTGGGAGGATCGTTCCACTGCTGTACTGTTTGGTGACGGTGCCGGTGCGGTGATTCTGGAGCCGGCCGCTGAGCCCGGCATTCTGTCCACCCACATTCACGCCAGTGGCGCCCATGCCGATCTGCTGTGTGCCGATGTTGGTGTTTCGCGCGGATTCCGCGAGCACGAAAAGAATGCCGGCCTGCATGTGCTGATGAAGGGCAATGAGGTGTTCAAGGTGGCTGTGCGCACACTGGGTCGCATCGTTGACGAAACGCTGGAAGCCAACCAGATGGACAAATCCGAACTGGACTGGCTGATTCCACACCAGGCCAATCTGCGCATCATCAGCGCCACGGCAAAAAAACTCGATATGTCCATGGATCAGGTCATCGTCACCGTCGACCGCCATGGCAACACCTCCTCCGGCTCGGTACCGCTGGCACTGGACGAAGGCATCAGCGATGGTCGCATCAAGCGCGGCGAAATGCTGCTGCTGGAAGCCTTTGGTGGCGGTTTCACCTGGGGCTCGGCGCTGATCAGATACTGATTCCGGCATGCCTATGAACGCTACCGATATAAATTCAATTTCAAATTCAATTTCAAGTTCAAATTCCGCTCACCTGCCAACGGCGCTGGTGTTCCCCGGCCAGGGTTCACAGGCTGTCGGCATGCTGGACGAGCTTGCGGCTGCCTACCCACAGGTAGCGGCCACGTTTGCTGAAGCCAGTGCTGTGCTGGGCTATGACCTGTGGCAACTGGTAAGCAGTGGACCGGCTGAGCAGCTGGACAACACCACCATCACCCAGCCGGCGCTGCTCACCGCAGGCATGGCCTGCTGGCGGGCACTGCAGGCGGAGAGCCAGCGCGCCGGCCATGCGTTACAAGTGGACTATCTGGCCGGCCACAGCCTGGGGGAATACACCGCGCTGTGCGCTGCCGGCAGCCTGGAGTTTGCCACCGCAGTGAAGCTGGTGGCGGAGCGTGGCCGATTGATGCAGTCGGCGGCCCCGGAGGGTGCCGGCAAGATGGCGGCCATCCTCGGGCTGGATGACATGGCCGTGGTCAATGCCTGTCATCAGGCCCAGGCCGAGGGCACCGTCAGTGCAGCCAACTTCAACAGCCCCGGCCAGGTGGTCATCGCCGGTGCCGCCGCCGCAGTGGACGCAGCCATTGCGCTGTGCCAGCAGGCCGGTGCCAAACGCGCACTGCCGCTGCCGGTCAGCGTGCCGTCGCACTGTGCACTGATGCGACCGGCGGCCGAGCAGCTGGGCTTCACCTTGCGCGGGATGACACTGAGGCAGCCGCTGGTGCCGGTGGTGCACAATGTGGATGCCCAGGTGCACAGTGACGCCGCTGACATCGCCGAACTGTTGGTCGAACAGCTGTACAAACCGGTGCGCTGGACACAGAGCGTGCAATGGCTGCTGCAGCAGGGCGTGCGGCGCTTCGTTGAGTGCGGTCCCGGCAATGTGCTGGGCGGACTGATCAAGCGCATTGCCAAAGATCAGGGCCTGGACACTGAGATCAGCCTGGTGCGGCTGGATTCGCCGCCGGCACTGCAGGCGCTGGTGCACCCACAAGCCGACGCCTGAATACGCTCAGGCAGCACCGGACGCTGCACCGGCAAGCCATCAGTCAAACAGTGCAAATCAAATCAGCGCGACAACCAAGAGCAATCAAGGCATGAACCCAAGCACATCAACATCCGCTGCGCGCATCGCTCTGGTCACCGGTGCCAGCCGTGGCATCGGTGCGGCGATCGCCGACGCCCTGGCAGCCCAGGGGCATCAGGTGTTCGGCACCGCCACCTCGGCAGCCGGGGCCAGCGCCATCAGTGCCAGACTGGCCGCACTCAATCCGCAGCTGGACGCTGCCGGTCTGCAACTGGACGTGAACGACAGTGACAGCATTGCCCAGGCGCTGGCGGTGATCAGTGAGCGCGCCGGTGCGCCGACGATTCTGGTCAACAATGCCGGCATCACCCGCGATCAGTTGCTGTTGCGCATGAGCGAGGACGACTGGCAGAGCGTGCAGAACACCGATCTGCGCTCGGTGTTCCGACTCAGCAAGGCCTGCCTGCGCGGCATGATGAAGCAGCGCTGGGGGCGCATCATCTCAATCACCTCGGTGATCGGCAGCATCGGCAACCCAGGCCAGGCCAACTATGCCGCCGCCAAGGCCGGCGTGACCGCATTCAGCAAGTCGCTGGCGCGTGAGGTCGGCAGTCGCGGCATCACCGTCAACGTGGTGGCGCCGGGTTTCATCGAGACCGACATGACCGCAGATCTGGATGCCCAGCAGCGCGATGCCATGCTGGCCAACATTCCGCTGGCGCGGCTTGGCCAGGTCGAAGACATCGCCCATGCGGTGAGTTTTCTGGCCTCCGAACAGGCCGCCTACATCAGCGGCGAAACGCTGCATGTCAACGGTGGCATGTACATGGCCTGAATGCGCCGTCAGATCGCGCAGACGGGCACCTGAATCGGCTGTTTCCGGACTGAAAAATAGTCATTAATTTATAATAAAATCAATCATATAGATCATAACAGACCAGACATATAGCAGCATTGCATCGGTTCGATTACAATGTCATGTCTTTCTACCCGATCCTCCACCACCACAGGAAATGCATCATGAGCAGTATTGAACAACGTGTTACCAAGATTGTTGTAGAACAACTGGGCGTCAAGGAAGATGAAGTCACTCCGAGCGCATCATTTGTCGACGATCTGGGCGCCGATTCCCTGGATACCGTGGAACTGGTGATGGCGCTGGAAGAGGAATTCGAATGCGAAATTCCGGACGAAGAAGCAGAAAAAATCACCAACGTCCAGCAGGCCATTGACTACGTCAAAAACAACGCCGCCGGCTGATTGCGTCGCGCTCAGCCAGATCCATTTCATGCTTGCGAAGCACCAGGAGCATCATGCGCAGTGACCGCAGAATCGTCGTCACCGGCATGGGGATCATTTCCCCGGTCGGCAACGACATCGACAGCGCGTGGGACAACATCGTCCACGGCCGCAGCGGCATCAGCACGCTGGATGAGTTTGCCCCGGAGCTGTTTGCCAGCCGCATTGCCGGTCAGATCAGCGATTTTGATGCGGCCGCCTGGATCGGCCCCAAGGATGCTCGCAAGTACGATCCGTTCACGCACTACGGACTGGCCGCAGCAATCCAGGCGATCGAACATGCCGGACTGGATTTCGAGCGCATGGACCGCACCCGTGCCGGCACGCTGATCGGTGCCGGTGTCGGTGGCATCAAGACCATCGAGCAAAACTACGACGCCTACCTGAAAGGTGGGCCGCGACGCATTTCGCCGCTGTTTGTTCCGGCCACAATCATCAACATCGTGTCCGGGCTGCTGTCGATCCGCTATGGCTTGCAGGGCCCCAGTTTCAGCATCGTTTCGGCCTGCACCTCGGCCAACCACAACATCGGCGAATCCGCGCGCATGATCGCCTACGGTGACGCCGATGTGATGATCGCCGGCGGCTGCGAATTTGCCACCACGCCCACCGCCATGGGCGGCTTTGCCTCGGCCAAGGCGCTTTCCACCAACAACGACAATCCGACCACCGCTTCACGGCCATGGGATCAGGACCGTGACGGCTTCGTACTCAGCAACGGTGCCGGCATACTGGTGCTGGAAGAACTCGAGCACGCCCGTGCCCGTGGCGCCAACATCCTGGCCGAACTGGCCGGGTTTGGCATGAGTTCGGATGCCCACCACATTACCCAGCCGCCGGAAGGCGGCGATGGCGCGGCCCGCAGCATGCACAACGCCCTGCTGGATGCCGGCATCAGCGCCGACCAGGTCGATTACGTCAATGCCCATGGCACCTCGACGCCGCTGGGTGACCAGGCCGAGTCCGATGGCATCAAGCGCTGCTTTGGTGAACATGCCTACCGGCTGGCGATCAGCTCGACCAAATCCATGACCGGACATCTGCTTGGTGCCGCCGGTGGTGTGGAAGCCATTTTCACGCTGCTGGCCATGCGTGACGGCGTGGTGCCGCCAACCATCAATCTGGATCAACCCAGCCCGGGCTGTGATCTCGATTACACCCCGCACCAGGCGCGCGAAATGCCGATCAGCACGGCCATGTCCAACTCGTTCGGCTTTGGCGGTACCAACGGCACCCTGCTGTTCAAAAAGCTCTGAACCGCGTTCGGCGCGGTTGCCATTTTTGTGCCCGTTGACTTCGTGTTAGCGCCCCCGTGTTAGCCATCGATCAAGACGGCCCCGTGCAGCTCAGTCTGCTGCCCCGGGTGCTGGACCTGACTGCGCTGCACCAGCAGCATCCCGATGCCCTGCCGTTCATGCTGCACAGCTGTGGTCATGCCGACCGTCGACACCGCTATTCCATGCTGCTGGCGCGAGCCGATCAGCCACCGCTGCTGGCGCATGCGCGCAGTGCAGGGCAGGCGCAGCTTGCCGCTGACGACAATGACAATTTTCTGCCCCGACTGGCAGCAGCCTATCAGGCCGCAGCGATTGCACCGGACTGCAGCGAGCTGCCGTTTGTTGGCGGTTGGTTCGTTTATCTGGGCTACGAACTGGCTGGCGAGATCGAGCCGGTGCTGAGGCTGCCGGCGGCACAACAGCCGATCGCCGCTGCCTGGCGTTGCGATGCGGCGGTGATCATTGATCACTGGCAGCAACAGACGCTGCTGGTGGCAGAATCCTCTGCCGCCCTCACGCGGCTGCAGGCGCTGGTGGAAACAGGCAGCCACTGTGTCGCACCCGATCCCGCAGTCCTGCAGCCTTTGCGCTGGCACATCGAAGCCGAGGATGGCGCACGTTTCTGCGCCAATGTTGATCGTATCAAACGCTGGATCGCGGCGGGTGACGTGTTTCAGGTCAACCTGTCGCGCGGCTGGCGCGCCCGCGCTGAGCGTGACATCGACGCCGGGCAGCTTGCCATGCTGCTGTATGCCAGCCTGTGTCAGCGCAATCCGGCACCGTTTGCCGGGCTGGCAAACATGTTTGGCGGCACCCTGGTGAGTGCCTCCCCGGAACGACTGGTGGCGGTGCACCGGGGGCGAGTATCAACACGCCCGATTGCCGGCACCAGACCGCGCGGTGCCGACGCCGAACAGGACCGGCGGCTGCTGCGGGAATTGCTGGACAACCCCAAGGAGCGTGCCGAGCACATCATGCTGATCGATCTGGAGCGCAATGACCTGGGACGGGTGTGCGCCGCCGGCAGTATGGTTGTGGATGAGCTGATGGTCAGCGAAAGCTATGCCTCGGTGCACCACATCGTGTCCAATGTCAGTGGCCGGCTGCGCCCGGGTCTGACCCCGGTGGATGCCATTGCCGCGACGTTTCCCGGCGGCACCATCACCGGTTGTCCCAAAGTCCGCTGCATGCAGATCATCGCCGCGCTGGAACAACAGCCGCGGCATTTCTATACTGGTTCGATGGGTTATCTGAGTCGACATGGCAGCATGGACATGAACATCCTGATTCGCAGTCTGTGGTGCCAGCAGCAGGTCGTGCAATGGCGCTGTGGCAGCGGCATCGTGGCCGATTCCGATCCACGTAGTGAGCTCGCCGAGACCGAGGCCAAGGCCGCTGGCATCGTGCGCAGCCTCAACCCGCTGCCGGCATGATGCAGCCCTCGGTGACACCGAACTCCGCGCCGACCAGTCACTCCCCGGCAGCAGGCGAGCTGGCGCGCGCTGCAGACTATGCCGATGGTCTGTTTGAAACCATTGCCTTTTTCCGTGGCCGCGCGCCATGGTGGCGCTGGCACATGCAGCGGCTGCAGCGCGACGCACGCCGGCTGGCGCTGGTGCCGCCGGCAGAGGATGTATTGCTGGCGCAGGCGACAAGCCTGGCCGGCAACGATGATTGTGTGCTGCGGCTGACCCTTGCGCGTGCGCAGGGGCAGGGCTACTGGCCGCTGCTGGATGAGAACCACGACGGACAGCGGTTGAGTCGTTGCGAGCTGCGCTGGCAGCGTCGCGCCATGCCGGCTGCGCGCACTGCCGGACTGCGGCTGGACTGGGCTGAATTGCAGCTGAGCAGTCAGCCATTGCTGGCGGGCATCAAACACCTGGCACGACTGGAACAGGTGCTGGCTGCCAGCGAAGCACAGCGGCGTGGAGTGGATGAGCTGCTGCTGTGTGATCAGCAGGGTTGTCTGGTGGAGGCGATCAGTAGCAATGTGCTGGTATGGGTGCAGGGGCAATGGCTGACGCCGGTGATCGATCGCTGTGGCGTCAATGGCGTGCTGCGCAGCTGGCTGCTGGATAAGGGGCTGATCACTGCAGCCCGCCTGCTGCGCGCCGAGCTGGCGCAGCCGGCCGCATTGGCACTGTGCAACTCGGTGCGTGGCATCATGCCGGTCACCGAACTGGCGCAGCAGCCATTGCCCGACAGTGCAGCGACCAGTGTGCTGGTGGATACGGTCACTGCCTGCCTACGGGCTGCCAGATGACTGCCGCTGCGCGCTCCGGGCTGCCCGCGGTGCTGCGTTTCATGCTGTGGCTGCTCAGCCTGCTGTTGCTGCTGGCATTGCTCGCAGGCTACTGGCTGTGGCAACAGTATGAGGCGTTTGCCGGCACCGAGCTGTCACCACTGCAGGCGGACACGCAGACGGTCATCATTGCGCCCGGCAGCAGTTATGCGGCCATGGTGCGGCAACTGGGCGAGATCACGAACACGCCTGATGCATGGTTGTGGCGACTGCATGGCCGCTTGCAACAGCCGGTGATCCGTGCCGGTGAATACCATTTGCGCCCGGGCATGACCGTCAGCGAATGGTTGCAGCAGCTGCAGCAGGGTGCCGTGGTGCAGCATGCGCTCACCGTGGTCGAGGGCTGGACCAGTGCCGAGGTTCTGGCGCAGCTGCGACAACAACCGCTGCTGGACTGCAGCAGCCTGGCCGATACACCGGCGGCAATACACCAGCAACTGCTCGCTGGCACAGATTCTGTGCTGCTGCAACAGGCCGCGCAGGCGGTGCGGAAACAGGCGCTGGAACCGCGGGCATTGCTGGAAGGCATGCTGTTGCCGGAAACCTATTACCATGCCCGTGGTGAATCGGCACAGGCGGTGCTGCAACGCATGCATCAGGCCGTGCTGGCGGTGACCATGCGCAGTTGGGCGGACTACACCGCACGCCATCCGGATGCCGCAGCACGCACTCTGCACAGCCCTTATCAGCTGTTGATACTGGCTTCCATCATTGAGAAGGAGACGGCCGTGGCGGCAGAACGCGAACAGATCGCCGGTGTGTTTCATCGCCGGCTGCAGCGCGGCATGCTGTTGCAGACCGATCCCACCGTGATCTACGGGTTGGGGGCAAGCTACGATGGCAACATCCGCCGTCGCGATCTGAGCACCGACCATGCTTACAATACTTACACCCGCAAGGGTCTGCCGCCGGCACCGATTGCCAATCCAGGGGCTGATGCGATCCGCGCAGCGGCCAATCCAGAGGCCGGTGACAGCCTGTATTTTGTCGCCAGCGGCGATGGCGGACACGTGTTTTCGCGCACCCTCGCCGAGCATCAGCGCGCTGTGCAGGCGTATCTGGCAACATTGCGCCAACAACGGGAACAACAGCAATGAACGGTGTTTTCATCAGTTTTGAGGGCGTCGAGGGAGCCGGCAAAAGTACGCTGATCGGCAGCATCAGACAGCAGCTCGATGCCAGCGCAATCGATTACCTGGCCACCCGCGAGCCGGGCGGCAATCCCACCTGTGAACGCATCCGCGATTTGCTGTTGCACCGGCGTGAACTGCACATCTCGGCAACGGCAGAACTGTTGCTGATGTTTGCCTCACGGGCGCACCTGCTGGAGCAGGACATCCGCCCGGCGCTGGCCAATGGCAGGCTGGTGCTTAGTGACCGCTTTACCGATGCCAGTTATGCCTATCAGGGGGCAGGCCGGGAGCTTGGCTTTGCCAGTGTTGCCGCCATCGAGCGGGTGGTTCATCCGGATCTGCAGCCGGATCTGACCCTGTTTCTGGACCTGCCGGTGGCCGCAGGCATCGCCCGCAAACGGCATCAGCAGCCAGACCGCATCGAACGTGAGACGCTGGCGTTCTTCGAGCGCGTGCGCGATGGTTACCTGCGTCGCATCGAGCAACAGCCGCAGCGCTTTCTGTGTCTGGATGCCAGTCAGCCTGCTGCCGCTGTCGCCGCCGCAGCCTGGTCGGGCATATGCCAGTTGCTGCAGTCGCGCGGCCTGCTGTTGCCATGAGCAATGATGTGCAGGCGTTGCAGCCAGATGCGGTGCCGCTGCCACCGACGGATCTGCCGTGGCTGCAGTCGCAGTGGGCGCAGCTGCGCCAGCGCTTTACTGATTCGCAGCAGGCCGCACCGCACGCGCTGATGCTGGTCGGTAGTGCCGGCAGTGGCCGCCACGCCACCGCCAGCCACCTGGCCAGCTGGCTGTTGTGCCAGCAGCCCGGCACGGAGGCGGCCTGTGGGTCATGTCGCAGTTGCCGGATGCTGCAGGCTGGCAGCCATCCCGACCTGCTCAAATTGGCACTGGAAGAAGACAGCAGCACGATCAAGGTCGAGCAGATCCGCAGTCTGATCAACGCACTGAATCTGACCGCCGGATTCAACGGCTGGCGCATAGCCATCATCGAGCATGCCGCCAGTATGACCGACAACGCTGCCAATGCGCTGCTGAAAACGCTGGAGGAGCCCGGCGCACGCACCCTGCTGCTATTGCTGGTGGACACCCGCAAGGCCCTGCCGGCCACCATCTACAGTCGCTGCCAGCAATGGGCGCTGGCTGCGCCCGATGAGGACGCCGCCATGCACTGGCTGCAACAGCATTGTCAGCATGATGCCGCCAGCCTGAGGCTGGCACTGGAACTGGCGCATGGCGCACCGCTGCAGGCCTGGCACATGCTGCACGACGACAGCGTGGCAGAAGCGGTCAGCATCAACGAGGGTCTTGGTGCACTGGCTGCCGGTGATACCGATGTCGCCACCGTGCTGGCGCAATGGCAGGGTATCCCGGCGGAGCGCTGCTGGCACTGGTTGCAGCATCATCTGCATCGCTGTTGCCGGTCCCTGCTGCTGGCTTCGGCAGCGGAGTCAGACGCCCTGCAGGCTTGCTGGCAGCTGTATGCCGAGGCGGGCAAATCACTGGCTCTGGCAGCCACCGGCCTGCGTCAGGATCTGCAGCTGCAGGCCTGGCTGCTGCAGTGGCGATTGCTGTGCAATTCTCATGCTATGATTGGTGACTTCGTCAAACAACAAGTCGGAACCGGGCAAGTCGGGACCGGCGGTAGGCAAGCATGAACACCCAGCAAAAACTGTTGTCCACCAAAATTCGTGATCGCGAGCAACTCTACCGCCACTACATGCCGTTTGTGCGCGGAGGCGGCCTGTTTGTGCCGACCAGCAACACCTTCCGCCTCGGTGACGACGTGTTCGTGCTCACCACGCTGGAAGACATTGACGAGCAGTTGCCAATCACCGGCAAGGTGGTCTGGGTGACGCCGCCCGGGGCGCAGGGAAACCGCCGTGCCGGCATCGGCGTGCAGTTCGCCGACACCGCCGACGGCGGCAATGCCCGCAAGGTGATCGAGGCACATCTTGGTGGCCTGCTCAATCGCGAAACCCGTACCGAAACACTCTAATGGAGGCCTTCATGCCAGTATCTAGTCGTCAACGCATTCTGCCTGCCTGTCTGATGTTGCTCAGCGCACTGTTGCTCAGCGCCTGTGCCACCGCACCCGGCAGTGATCGCGAACGCGAATCCTTGCGTGCCAAGGCCGACCAGGCGCTGCAGACCGCGCGCTATACCGACTCCACCCTGGCACCGCTGCTGGATTCGGCCAAGGGTTATGCCGTGTATCCGTCGGTGGGCAAGGGCGGTGCCGGCGTCGGTGGTGCCTATGGCCGCGGCATTCTGTATGAGAATGGCGTGGCCACCGGCTACACCGATCTCAGTCAGGCCACCATTGGTTTTCAGCTCGGTGGCCAGAAGTACACCGAAATTCTCGTGTTCAACCGGCAACAGGCCCTGGATCGCTTCAAGTTCGATGAATTGACCTTTACTTCACAGGCCACGGCCGTGGCGCTGAAATCCGGTGCCGGTGCCAACGCCAAATTCAAGAATGGTGTGGCCGTGTTCACCTTGGGTGAGCAGGGCCTGATGCTGGAAGCCGCGATTGGCGGTCAGAATTTTTCTTATCAGCCGTTCTAGTCAGCCGTTCTAATCAGCCGTTCTTTGGCCGGATCATTCATGCCCCTGCCGTCGCGAGAAGGTCCCAGCGGCCGTCTCGGACTGGATCCAGCATCCTATAGTCGCGGGTTTCGCGACCGCGCGAAACGGCGCGGATGCCGGGCTTGGGCCGGTCGCAATAAGTTGGTTCATGAATAATCCGGGCTGAGCCGGTCGCTGATCCAGTGCAGCCGCAGCAGGCTGTTGCTGACGGTGATCAGTGTTTGCAGGCAGCGCAAATCAGCTCGGCGGCCTCTGCAATTCGCTCCGGGCGCTGATAGAAGTGCGCTGACAGACGAATGCCCTGGCCACGCTGGGCACAGAAGATGCCCTGTTGCAGCAGGTGCCGGTAGACCTCATCGGCACTGCGCTGCAATGGTCTGAAGTTGACAATGGCGGTGCGCTGACGTGGCAGCGCTGGGGTGCTCACCGCAACACCGGCACATGCCGCCAGCCTGGTGCGCAACAACTCGGCGTTGGCCATTGCCAGACGGGCAACCTCGTCCATGCCGACCTCCAGCAAGACGCCCAGGGCGGCATCGGCGGCGCAGATGCCCAGCGAGTTGGGGCTGCCCGGTTCGTAGCGTTTGCCAGTGCTTGATGGCTGCCAGTGCTGGCGGTCAAAATCAAACGGCTCCTCATACTGTTTCCAGCCGTACTGACTGGGCTGCAAGCGCGGCCGCTGTGCCGGGGCACAGTAAAACACCGCCTGGCCCTCGGGGCCGAGCAGCCATTTGTGGGCATCGGCGCTGACGAAATCGATGTGACAGGCCTGCACATCCAGTGGCAGCATGCCCAGTTGCTGGATGGCATCAACACTGAACAGGATATCGTGCTGCTGGCAGAATCTGCCCAGTGTGCCAAGGTCGAGGCGAAAACCGTCTCGATACTGCACCGCACTGACGGCCAGCAGCCGGGTGTGCTCATCACAGGCATCCAGCAGCGCCTGCTCCGGCTGCTCGACATGCTGTGGCGACTGGATGGCCACCTGGCGCAGCTCGACCCCATGGCGGCGCAGGGCGTCCCAGGCCAGCCAGTTGGAGGGAAACTCGCAGTCCGGGAGCACCACATTGTCGCCGGCCTGCCAGCTCAGCCCGTTGGCGATGAAAGACAGGCCCTCCGAGGTGTTCTTGACCAGCGCGATGTCCTCGGCGGCGGCATTGAGCAATGCCGCATAACGCTCGCGGCAGCGCTGCTCAGTGCCCATCCAGCGGGCGTAATCGAGTCCACCCTGCAGCGCGTTTTCCTCGGCAAACTGCTGCACGGCATCGGCGCTGGCGCGAGGCCAGGGCGAAATCGCGGCATGGTTGAGATAATGCAGCCGCTCGCTGCTGGGAAACTGGTGGGAAAAATCCATGTGGGAACCGATGCAAAAAACTGTCAGATATGCTGCAACGATACCATGATAGCAGCATGCTGATGGGGTGGGGAAACTGCCCATCCTGTGGCCACGTTTGCGCTGCCAGCGTCTCCGAATGTCGTTATAATGAATGCGATTTTCAGCCAAACCGGAAGCAGTTCATGAGCCAGAATCCGTCATCGCAGCCCAGTCAGCAGCACTCAGACGAGCGCTTTACCAGCCACATCGGCGTGATTGCAGGGATGATTGCACTGGCTGTTGCCACGCGCCTGATTCCGCATCCGTGGAACGTGACGGCGGTCACGGCGGTGGCATTGTTTGGCGGTGCCATGCTGCGCGACTGGCGGCTGGCGCTGATCGTGCCGCTGACGGCGATGTGGCTCAGTGATGTGGTGCTCAACAACCTCATCTATGCACAATACTTCGACGGCTTCGTGCTCTGGCACAGCGACCTGGCCTGGACCTACGCTGCGGTCGCGCTGACTGTGCTGCTCGGTCGCACGCTGCTGTCGCGGCGGCGTGGCGTGCTGCGCGTTGCCGGGGTCAGCGTGACCGCTTCCAGTCTGTTCTTTGTGCTCACCAATCTGGGGGTCTGGGCCAGTGGCCTGCTGTATCCGCTCACGGCTGCCGGACTGCTGGCCTGTTACATCGCCGCGATTCCGTTCAATGCGCAGCAGATCGTCGGTGACCTGGTCTGGTGCGCGGTGCTGTTCAGCGGCTATGCGCTGGTCTGTCGCCATCTGCCATCCGCTCGCAGCCGTCAGCGTGCCGCGCTGACCTGATCTGGCAGGGCCGTTGCTGCCGGGCCAGTCGGCGCGGCGCTGTTGTCATGGCACCCGGCCCGCTTCCTCTCTGATGCTCTGACTCGCTGCTGGCGATCATGCCGGTGGTCGGGTAGCTGCCCGGCAGATCGGGCATAATAAGCCGCTATGGAGTCCGATCATGGCTGAACTGAACTATCAGGAAAAACAGGTACGCCAGATTCATCGCATCACTGAGGCGTTGGATGAGGGCACGTTAGCGCGTGTTCGTCGCATGATCGCGACACTTTCTGCTTCTGAAGTTGCCGATCTGCTGGAATCACTGCCGCCAGCGAAGCGTCTTGCGGCCTGGGAGCTGGTCGATCCTGATCTGGACGGTGAGGTGCTCGTCGAGGTCAACGACGAAGTGCGCTCACAACTGATCCGTGGCATGGATCAGGCGGAACTGGTCAGCGCCATCGGCACGCTGGACATCGACGATGTGGCCGACATCGTCGACGATCTGCCGGACGCCGTGATCCGTGAGGTAATGGCGTCGATGGACCGCCAGAACCGTGAGGATCTGGTGCGCGTGCTGCAGTACGACGAGGATTCCGCTGGCGGCCTGATGAGCACCGATGTGGTCACCGTGCGCCCGGATGTGAGTCTGGATGTGGTGCAGCGCTATCTGCGCGCCCGCGGTGAACTGCCCGATCTGACCGACCAGCTGTTCGTGGTCAATCGCAGCGGCAAGTATCAGGGCTGTCTGAGCCTGCATGATCTGCTCACTTCCGATCCCGAACTCACCGTCGCCGACACCATCAACCTGGACATGCAGACCATCCCGGTGTCCATGCCGGACAACGAGGTGGCGCGGGAATTCACCCACTACGATCTGGTCAGCGCACCGGTGGTGGATGCCGAGAACAACCTGCTCGGCCGCATCACCATTGACGATGTCATCGATGTCATCCGCGAACAGGCCGAGCACTCGGTGCTGGCCGTGGCCGGTCTGGATGAGGACGAGGACATGTTTGCGCCGGTGATCAAAAGCGCGGCCCGGCGCACGCTGTGGCTGGGCATCAATCTGCTCACCGCGTTTCTTGCCGCCGCCGTGATCGGCCAGTTCGAGGACTCGCTGGCGGCGGTGGTGGCACTGGCCATACTGATGCCGGTGGTCGCCAGCATGGGTGGCATCGCCGGCACCCAGACCCTGACCCTGATGGTGCGCGGCATGGCGCTGGGGCAGATCACCGCCGCCAATGCGCTGTACATGCTGCGCAAGGAACTGCTGGTCGGCGTGCTCAATGGCATGGTCTGGGCGCTGGTGGTCGGGCTGGTGGCGATGCTCTGGTTCCGCAGCGTGCAGCTGGGCTTGGTGATCGGTGTTGCCATTGCGGTCAATCTGATGGTGGCGGCCCTGTCCGGTGTCGGCATTCCGCTGTTGCTGCGCCGTCTGCGTATCGATCCGGCGCTGGCCGGTGGGGTGGTGCTCACCACGGTCACCGATGTCATCGGCTTTGTTGTTTTTCTTGGTCTGGGAACCCTCGTCCTGCTGCAATGAACATTCTGCTGATTACTCTGGAGCCGCCATTGAATGCGGACATGGCGGTGCGTGGCAATGTCGTGCGCGCGGCGCAGTTGTATGACACGCTGCGCGCTGCCGGCCACCAGGTCAGGCAGGTGTTCCGCCAGCCCTATGACCAGTCGCCGGTCGTCGATCACGGCAACATGTACACCGACGCCGAGGGTTTGCAGGACTTTATTGCCGATTTCCAGGCGGATGTGCTGTTGCTGGGCTACTGGGCCCTGGCCGAGGATCTGCCGGAACACAGTGAGCTGCCGGTGATCATGGACTTTATCGCGCCGCGTCCGCTGGAGGCCCTGTTTGAGGACGAAGCCACCCGCGATCTGTCGCTGCAGCGGCTCAGCGCCTGTCTGCGCAAGGCCGATTGCTTTCTCGTCGGCAACCATCGCCAGCGGCATCTGCTGGTGCCTTATCTGCTTGCCGCCGGGCTTGATCTGCGTTTCCACTACCCGGTGCTGGTGCTGCCGATTGCTGCTGCGCCAGCGGTCAGCCAGGCGCGCCCGGCACCGCCTAAGCACTGGATCATCGCCGGTGGCGGGGTGCAGTGGGCCTGGCGTCAGCAGCAGGACTATCTGGCGGTGCTGCAGGACTGGCTGCCGCAGTTCAACCACGGCGATCCGCAGGCACACCTGGTCATGTTTGGTGGCGATTATCCAATGATTCATCAACCCGGCAGCGATGAGATCAACGCCTTGCAGCCGGATCAGCCCTGCCACAGTCTGGGGCTGCAGAGCTATCGGGATTACTGCGGTTTTCTCGCCAGGCATGCGCACATTGGCCTGGAACTGGCGGAGTTCAATATCGAGCGTTATTTCAGCCAGTCATTCCGGGCCATGGAATACCTGCGCCACGGCATTCCGGTGATCTGCAACGATTACACCGAACTGGCGGAAAAAATCACTGCTGCCGAAGCCGGCTGGACAGTGCAGTCGCCGCACCAGCTGCCCGCCTTGCTGCAGCAGATCATGCACAATCCGCATCAGTGGCAGCAGCGCGCCAACAATGCCCTGACGCTGCTGCAGGAGCAGTTTGCACCGCTCTCGGCAGCGGCCGATCTGTTGCAGTATCTGCAGCAGCCGCAGCGGGTGGCGCGTACCGCGCCGCTGCTGCTGGCAGCCACAGCGGAGGCTGCGTCACCTCCAGAGAGCGCCGCCGACAGCAGCATGATCGACCCCGATCAGACTGCCACTGCGGAGGCTGCGGCATCCATGCAGATCGAAGCCAGTGCTGCTGAACCGGATCAGGACGTTGCCACAGCCGACGCTGAGCAGGGCCTGAGCGAGGAACAGAGCATTTATGACCGCCAGCGCAGTCTGGGCAGCATGAGCTGGCGTCACCTGGCGCAGCAGCTTCGCCATGCGCTGCGTCGGCGTATTCCGTATCAGGGTTCGCTGCGACAATTGCCACGCTTGCTGTTCTACCGTGGCATGGTCGCGCTGGCGGGTCTGTTTGCCGGTCGCGTCGCCGCCAGCGAGCCCGGCAACGTGGTCATCATCACGCGTGCGGACCTGTATCCCACCGACCACGGCGGTGCGGTGAAAATCGTCGAAACCGCTCGCGCACTGTCCCGGACCGGTCGTGACGTGGCCATTGTCACCAGTGAGCGACACCGATACTGGCTCTACCGCGATGGGGTGCGGGAGGAACGCAAACTGCCGTTCTGGCTGAAACTGTGCAGCCTGCCGCAGCGCTTCAGCAGTCTGTTGCACCTGTCCTACGATGTGCCCAGAAGCAATCAGTTTCTGTATCTGGCATTGAGCGACAACAGTTTTCTCTGGCGCACCGTGCATGTGGCCCGGCGCATCAATGCCAATGTCTATCAGGCCGAGTTCCCGGCCTATGCCCGTGCCGCCTTCTTTGCCCGCCGGGTGCGTGGTGGCAAGGTCGTGATCGTTGAGCACAATGTCGAGTATCAGCGTCTGCTGGCGCAGGAAAAATCGCTCACCGCCGAGCAGTTTCACCGCCTCAAGGCGATGGAGGTCGATTTCTGCAATCTCAGTGATGCGGTGATCTGCGTCTCCCGCAATGATCGCCAGCAGCTGAGCAACGATGGTGTTGGCGATAACTTGCTGCACATCATTCCACATGGCGTCGATCTGCCGAGCTTTGATGCCGAGCCAGTGATTGATGTGCGCCAGCGCTGTGGTTGGACACCGGAGCGGCCGGTGCTGGTGTATCACGGCACCTATGAGTACCCGCCCAATCTCACGGCGATGAAAGTGATGGCCAGTGAGGTGTTGCCCCGGCTGCATGCGCGCGGCGTGTACCCGGCGGTGATGGCGGTGGGCAAAATGCCGCCGCCTGAGAGCCTGCATCCCGACATGGTGTTCACCGGCAGTGTCGAGCGCGTGGCCGGCTGGTTGCGTGCTGCCGATGTGGCTGTGGTGCCGCTGCTCGATGGTGGCGGGACGCGCATGAAAATCATTGATTACTTCGCCTGCAGCGTGCCGGTGGTGAGCACCGCCAAGGGCATCGAGGGCATTGAGGTCAGCAACGGGGTGGAAGCGGTGATCACCGACGACTGGGAGCAGATGGCCGATGCCATTGTCGAGTTGCTGCAGCACCAGCCCCGGCACGCCGAGATGGCAGCAGCCGGACGCGCCTTTGCCGAGCATCTGGACTGGCGTGCGCTGGCGGAAGACTATGTTCGCGTGTTTGCCGACGCATGAAACCATCACAGGAAACAGGATTATGAACATCTCTACCCGGATATGCCGCTGGCTGCTGCTGCTGTGCTTGTCATGGCCTGTCGGCGTGCAGGCAGAACTGCTGCTGGTGCCCGGGCAGGCGGTGGCTGCTGCCGGCACCAGGATTGAACTGGTGGTGTATGCCCACGCCGATGCCATGATCACTGGTGCCGACGATTTTCCCGCGCAGCTGCAGCTGCTGTGGCGCAACGCTGCCGGTGACACCAACGCGGTGCTGGCGCAACTCAAGCAACGCCATGCAGACCCTGCCACGGTCAGCGCCAGCTATCAGCTTGACCTTCCGCAACCTGCGGCGGCGGGATTGCTGGAACTGCGCGTCGAGCACCACAGCGGCAGCCTGCGCAGCAAGCCCGCTTATGTGCTGATCAACGATCCGCAGCAGTTGGCCAATGGCACACAGACGCTGGCTGCAGCCGGCACCGGCGAAGCCGCCGGTCAGGCTGTGGAGGTGCAGCAGAAGTCATCAGCCGAGGATCTGGTGCAGGTTGCCAGCGAAACCGAAAACATTGATGAAGAAGCCACCCGCAACCCGTTCCGCGACAACATCATGGCCTACGAGCCGGTTTACTTCATCGCCGGGGCCAGCCCGTCCAACGCCAAGTTTCAGCTCAGTTTCAAATACCGTTTTCTGCATCCCGACACCGACATTGCCGATCGCCATCCCTGGCTGACCGGCTTCTACATGGCCTACAGCCAGACTTCGTTCTGGGATCTGTCGTCGGAATCGATTCCGTTTACCGACACCAATTTCAAGCCGGAGCTGTTTTACCAGTTCAACGATGTGCGGTTCAGTTTTCTGCCGGACACGGCGTATGCCGATCTGCGCACCGGCGTCCAGCATGAGTCGAACGGCGAGGACGAGGAGCGCTCACGCAGTCTGAACATTGCCTATCTGGAACCGGCCATGCATTTCCGCTTCGGTGACGACTATCTGTTTTCGCTGACGCCCAGGGTCTGGGCCTATGTCGGCAGCAAAGTGGACAACCCCGACATCCGTCGCTTCCGCGGCAACAACAGCATCACCGCCACCTTCAGCAAACGCGACAGCTGGCAGTTGGAAACCATGTTGCGCGGCAACATCGGCAGCGGTCGTGGCGCATTGCAAATGGACCTCAGCTATCCGGTCAATCGCCTGCTGCCGGGCGTGGATCTGTATCTGTACAGTCAGTTTTTCACCGGCTTCGGCGAGAACCTGCTCAACTACAACGTCAAGGACACGCGCCTGCGCTTTGGCATTGGCATCCTGCGCTGATCGAACAGGCGACAGGCCGACAGAACTGCTGCATCAGTCTTCATCGAGTTTGTGTTTCAGCTGATTGATCTTTTCTGCAATTTTTTCCCGACTGTCACCGTAGCTTTGCTGAATGCTGGCGATCAGCTCATCCATGTTGCCTTCGGCCCGGGTGACTTCATCGTCGGTGAGTTTGCCCCATTCCTGTTTGATCCTGGCGGCCAGGTGGTCGGCTCGGGCTTGAGTCTGATCTTTGTTCATGGTCATCTCCTCAACATTCATGCGAACAGGCTGGTTCGCAATTCCAGGTGAGACGATACCGATGATTCCGTCAGCCAGCATTAACCCATGTTAAAGAGGTTGATCAACGCATGCCGAATGGATGCCAGCGAAAGAATGCAACGCTGTCATGCAGCCGCAGATACGCACTCGCAGAGCGAGCCGGAAAGCACTCATCCTCTGTGTGATGTCGCTTGACGATGATGTCGGAGGCATGCGTTGCGGCATGGACCTTTTATTGCGCTGCAATTACAGAATTTCAGGCGGTGTGTCCAGATAGCTTTGCGGGACAGCGATGCCCTGCAGGCGGAAGAATGACAGCTGGTCAAAGTAGCCTCGCTGAAAGACAATCTGATCGTTGCGGACATGGAAAAAGCCGCAGCCACGCAGACCGTTGGGATCTTTCCACTCGAGGATGGCCCAGTCGCCGTAAAGTGGACCCCATAGTCAAGACAAAATCCACTTGAGTTTAAGCTCCACATTCCACACCACATGCAGCTGCACGGCGCTGCCCCGAATCTGCCTTGATCTCTGCTCCAGAGACCTTCTCG